>JAAHTG010000883.1_pt3 | contig 11168 bp, 9 predicted proteins | sample 6116081 | NCBI WGS metagenome assembly JAAHTG01 (sample SAMN13939989, study PRJNA603662) | sponge metagenome | isolation source: marine sponge | host: Mycale hentscheli | place: New Zealand | collected 2005
ATGAGGAGCGGATGGGATGATCTGGTTGTTACCTACCGATCATTTGTTAGAGATATCATTGCACCCATAATGGGTGAAAACGAACGACTGATTTACCAGAAGTGGCCCACATTTCGAGTGCAATTAAAGGACAATGTTGCGGTAGGGGGCTGGCATCGAGACCTGGACTATAACCACCCTATTGGAGAGACCAATTTTGTTATTGCCATTACTCCGATGTTCGAAAGTAATACCATTATTTCGGAGTTGACACCAGGTAAAATGGATTTCAGACAGATGGACATGAATCCAGGAGAATTTACCCGATTTAACGGAAACCAATGCATCCATGGAAATCTACCTAATAAAACGGGTGTATCCAGAGTCAGTATTGATTTTAGAGTACTTCGCCCCAAAGATTACAACCCAAACCATAGCCCCGCATCTTTATCTAAAGGCCACAGATTTTTGATTGGCGACTACTATGAAGAACTTTTTCTGTAACAGTAGTTATTCATAAAACCTGTTAAAAAAATAATTGTTGTTAGATTAGTTCAAATTAAGAATGGAATCGACTTAAAGCAACACAGCTACTGTTAGTGTTTGAATCGTGTTCTAATGTTATTAAACATTTTCCGAAACGGGCACAACAGAACAGGAGAGGCTTTACAAAATAACTGACACTTAAGCGGGACGATCCATGTCACACATTCACGTTACATATATTTATAGCATTCTCAATTCTCTTTTCCCTAATTCTTTTTTCCCTCTAGCGCCTTCGCGTCCCCAGCTCCTTATCATCTATTCCTGGAAAAACCCCTCCTAAGTACCATTGTTCAGGCGTTTCTAATTTTATCACTAGCACTCCAACACAGACGAAAGCGAGATCATCAGCAAGTATGAATCCGGGATCTGATCACATAAGCTCGTGACTCCGCAAACCTTACAAGAATATTGCATTAGCGTTGTGTGGGTCTCAGCGATATACTTAGCTAGCCCTTGGTAAGGTTATAACTCGCTGAGTAGATTGAATAATATTGTGATGTGGAAGTTTCATAACGATCAGTCGAAGGTAAAATGGGGTTGCTACTGTTAAAATAATTCGAGAATCTAAGCGATGAACAGAGGTGGTGCAGTGGAAACGAAATCCGTACTACCAAGAGTTCTATGAAGTGAGTGAGTTTCAACGAATGGCTCCATTTTATGCCCCATGTTATGCCATGGAACTGGCCCCCTGCCGGGAAGCGTTGTAGCAGCGATGAGTCATGCAATTAAATGTTTCTACAGGGCTCCTGTAGTACTTTGGTATGATTTTGATTGGAGCAGTCCCTGCTGATATCCTGCCTTGGTTTTCAGTATGATAGGATCAAGATGTATCGCAAGGCAGGAAGGAAAATTTAACAGTCATATATAGGCTGCGATATAGTAGATCTGCGATATAGTAGATATCATAAATGTCGAGTCATTTGCCGCAAATTATGGTTTATGTTGTTATGTTGGTAGAATACAATGTGCCGATTAATGTTGCTTTTACGATAGGGCTAGAGTCATCAGCCCTCCGAGGAAACTTAAAGGTGGCAGGCGCCGTTTTACTGTAAAAAATGTCAAAACTTAATCCATACTTGTCAGAATTTCATAGCGGTTTTCTCAAGTCGAGTTCTGTATGGTTTGCCCTCCTCATGAGGGTTCTGGATGTGTTTTCTGTTCTTTTCGCTGGCGTGATCGCATACTATGCCAGATTTGATTCTTTATCCCTGGATGCTGTTTATCAATTTATTTTGGTTGGGGCAGCATTCGGTGTGATGCTGATATTTTCCTTCTATAATCTTTACCGTCCATGGAGAGGATTCGGAATCTGGTCTGAAATAAGTCTAATGGGTTTAGCGTGGCTTTCTGTCATCGCAGTTACCTTGGGAGTTATCTATTTCACCAAATCTGGAGAGTCATTTTCTCGGGTGTGGTTCGGAGTTTGGGCTATAGTGTCCTATGTCATTTTGATACTGATCAGGATGATACTTAGAAATGGTCTCAAATGGATAAGAAGCAAGGGATATAATATGCAGCGTGTGTTGATCGTTGGCTCAGGCGATCTTGGGAATAGGGCATTGCACCACATTCAGCAGAATGATTGGACAGGGTTGAGAGTAATTGGCTTTCTTGACGATAGCCAATCGTCGTCGCGCGAATTTAGTTCTGAGATCCCATATTTAGGTAAGACCGATCGGTTATATGAGTTGACCGTAGGGAGGCATCAGGATTCAAATATGACTGAGGGGGCTATCGATCTAACGGACGTGGACCAGGTTTGGATTACGCTGCCTATTAACAAGGGTTCAGAGATAGATCATATTTGTAAAATCCTGGAAAACACGGCCATATCGATTGTCTTTGTTCCCGATATTTTTACCTTGAGCCTTTTTAGTCACTCTGTTGATAATTTAGCTGGAATGCCGATTGTTAATTTACGTAGTACTCCGATATACGGTTCCTCTCTTGTTTTGAAAACGATTGAAGATTTGCTGTTTTCAGCAGTGATTCTAGTTTTAACTTCACCTCTTCTGATAATAATTTCAATCATAGTAAAACTCGAAAGCAAGGGGCCTGTGATATTTAAACAACGCCGATACGGTATAGATGGTAAAGAAATTTTGATTTGGAAGTTCCGAACAATGACTGTGATGGAAGATGGTGGTTCTGTCCCTCAAGCACTAAGAAATGACCCAAGGATTACACGTGTTGGTTTTTTTTGAGACGAAGCTCTTTGGATGAATTACCGCAATTCTTCAATGTTCTGCAAGGGAGGATGTCCATTGTAGGCCCGCGTCCACACCCAGTCGCACATAACGAACAATATAGAAAGTCAATTAACAACTATATGTGGCGGCATAAAGTAAAACCAGGAATTACTGGGTTGGCACAGGTCAATGGTTGGCGTGGTGAGACGGACACAAAAGAGAAGATGGAAAAACGGGTGAAGTATGATCTTGAGTATTTGGAGAGTTGGTCAATATGGTTGGATATAAAAATTATTGTTAGAACAATTTTCGTCGCATTTTTCCAGAAGAACGCTTACTAATTGAAATACTATCAGTTGATTCCATTTGGCAACATCTTTGTGTATTCCTGGATTGAGTCCTGCAATACGACCTTGGCTTTGGAAGGTGACGCTATCGTCTAAATTAGAAGCAATGAAGGAAAATAGCGATGTCCGTAATAGCGATTGATATTTTTGGCTAAGAGGTCTCCGCTAATTCACTAAATTTGAGATTTTCGACGAGTTTCCAATTAGATTAGGAAGATAAGTTGATTAAGTTTCACCAACTTGAAGTATTCGGTAGAAAATAAACGTACACGCAAGGAAGTTTTCCGTGGTGAGGTAAATGCAATCGCAACAACCATCAGCAAAAGTTTCTGTTAGGTAGGGGTTGGTTAGGGGCCGCTTTATCTGACTTCAGGAACCAGGCGCCCCTCACCTGTCTGGGTTCATTGAATGGGTTTGGAAGTGGTTCTATCGATTTCTTTTGGAGCTGAGAGGGCTTTGTAAACGATATTTACTATACAATAGTCCCTTCATATTGTTCTTTATCCAGCAGATGATAGGGAAAATTGATGGAAGCTAGAAGGAACTCAAGGTCTAGAGCGAAAGGGTAAGCCTTTTACAAAATACCTAATTTATTCAAATACTATGGAAGTTCGTAAATACCTGATCTGCTGGACTGAAGATGTTTTTTGGTGGATGAGGTGAGGTTCCTTTCTGTCATGTGATTTCTTCAATATTCCCAAACATTATTTCCTGAGTGTCCTACTGGATACTTAAGTGAGGATTCAAATATTTCTCTCAATTATTTGTGAACTGAATGATCTTACCAAATTTCATGATCCCGGGGGCTCAAAAAAGCGCCACAACGACTATATATATGTGGTTGAAACAACATCCAGATGTTTTTCTTTGTACTCCAAAGGAACCTGAATTCTTCCTTAACGAAACCCTCTTCGAGAAAGGAATAGAGTTTTATAGCAAAGAATATTTTTCCCAAGTGAACAATCAAAAGTTAGTTGGGGAGGCTTCCATTAATTATCTTGCGTCCAAAGAGGCTGCGGAGAGAATATTCGACACGTTTGGCGCTGAGATGAAATTTATCGTTGTTTTGAGGGAGCCAGTAAGCCGAATTAATTCAGCTTACTGGTATTTACGAAACCAGTTTATTGAGACATGGGATTTTTATGATGCGCTTCACCAGGAACCCTCTAGGGTGGAAAAGCTAAAATTTGAAAAGGATATTTGGTGGAGAGTGAATTACCTTGATCAATCCCGCTATGCTTCGAATATTCGAGTCTACTTAAGTTACTTCCCCATAGAGAATTTTTGTTTTCTGCTTTATGAAGACATTTTGGAAGATGCCAAAAATTCGTTTCTAAAAATCTGTAACTTTTTAAATATCGATCCGAATAAAGCAGTTGATAAAATCGATTTTTCGAATAGATTTAATGCTTCTAGTCAAGTGAGAAGTAAGTGGCTTCATAACTTAATTACACACTACATTGTAAGGGATAGTTTGATTAAACAACTTTCAAGAAAGCTCGTTCCCAGACATATTAGACAAAATTTCACGACCAGAATTCATGAGATCAATACTGAGAAAACACATTACCCAGTGATGACGGATGACATGCGTGAATACTGCGAGAAAATGTTGCGAGAGGAAGTTGATGATCTGGAAGAGATTATCGGACGGGATTTGGAAATTTGGAAAACGTCCTGGCTTTCGAATCGATAACTCCAGTCTACTAATTGATTGCAAGAAAAACGTAGAACCAATGTGTGTTTGGATAAGCGAGTAATGAGAATACTTTTCGTTCATAACTACTATCAACGGCCGGGTGGAGAAGATGTTGTAGTGAGAAATGAAATGGAAGTGATGGCAGAAAATGGACATCAGGTCTGGCTTTTATCTGAAACAAATACAGAGATTAGTGATTTTTCGTCGAAGTTGGAAATTGCGCTTAGTTTAGCCTGGAATAAGAAATTTGAGCTAAAAGCGAAAGAGGTTATTAGGGAATTCCAACCTGATATTGTCCATGTGCATAATATTTTCCCAATGATCAGCCCTTCGGTTTACGATGCGGCTATTGAGTTTAATGTGCCTGTAATACAAACATTACATAACTACAGGGTATTATGCGCTAGTGCTACGTTATTGCGTAAGAATAGAATATGTGAGAAATGCGTGCATGGAACAGTTTTTAACGCCATTTTGCATAAGTGCTACCGAGGCTCAAGACTGGGTACCACGGCCGTTGCTTTTATGATTGGAATTCACCGAAAAAGAGATACTTGGAATCAAAAAATAGATAGAGTCATTGTATTAACCAGGTTTGCGAAAAGTAAACTCTCCCATTTATTTGAACAGTCAAAAATTGCGGTAAAGCCTAATTTTCTGCGAGACCCTGGAAAAAAAGTGAGAGATGAAAAATCAAATCATCTACTTTTTGTAGGCCGCCTAAGCGAAGAAAAAGGAGTAAATCTGCTGGTTTCGTTGTGGAGAAGGTATCCGAATACCCTTCCTGAATTGAGAATTGTTGGTGATGGCCCTATGCTCGAGGAACTATCCAAAGAGAATTTGATTGGTGTAAAGCTGCACGGCTATCAAGAGAAAGAGGAGATTTATGAACAAATGATGGAGGCTAAGGGATTGCTGTTTCCATCTATTTGGTACGAAGGGTTTCCTATGGTAATTCTAGAAGCTTATGCTCTGGGGTTACCAGTGCTCGGATCCAATCTTGGATCTATGATGAATGTTATTGAACATGGTAAGACAGGGCTGTTATTTGATTATGCCGATGTAGATAGGGCTGCGGAATCCATTTTGAATTATATGAAGGACGAAGAGAGGAGAAAGGAGATGTCTAATATCTGTCGGCAGCATTATGAGGATAACTATACGCCGGAAAAAAATTACGAATATTTGTTGAAGATATACGAAGAGGCCATTGCCAATGCTACGATGAAGCTTTGATAGGATAATTTATCAGGTGGGTAAGCGCTTATCAAACTCATAACAGATCAAAACTCAATATAGTAAAGTAATTCCCTACAGGAGACAGATAAGGTATTGAGCATGTTTATCCGAATCATATATCCGAACATATGAATGGGAGCATCCAAAGACAGCGAGATGTCTTGAAAAGTAGCCAATCATTCTGTGACGCAGTTTCCTAAATTGTAGTGGAAGAATAAATTGTCCCCCTCCGTCAATAGAAGAATTCCATATCAATAGAGGATATTTCATTATTGGTGTATATCGATAAAACATACTGGTACAGTTGGTATGTGGGTCCGTAGTCCCCCCATTAATAGCCGCTTTTAAAAGTAGAAAGGGTTTTGAGCAACGAACTCAACAAATTGATACGTATCATGTTGAGCGGGCTTTTTTCGGAAATGATTTTGGCTTCATGGCTCACTTGAAGTTAGTCGGAATTTCCTAGGCCATGTTGACTTCATGGATGTCCTATCAAGAATTTATTGGCGTACCATCCGTTACTGCTGCACATACCCTTAATGAGCCCCTGTCCTTCACTGTTAATCTGTAAGAATCTAACCTCTTTTGAGCTTTGAAGAATTTTAGCAATAGCAGTCAATTCCCTATTCGGCAGCGTCAAAAGAAAAATGAAGTGTGGCTCCTTGCTTTCGGTATAGTTTAAAATCGGTCACTAATCATTAGAAGCATTGTTTTGCAAGTACTTCTATCCGTGCGTGGACGGTTTCAGTTTTAGCTTCTAATTGGCCATAAGGTTTCATGCCATACCTTCATTGGTTTACGTATTAGCCCTATTTTGTAGGCTAGTATGTAGTCTGAGAAAATGAATTTCTGCAAGCGTGATGAACTGGCGGGTCAACTGATAGAGCAGGCTATCTTGAAGGCGGGGCTGTACGATATGTAACCAATATTGCACAGTGACAACGGTAGCCCGATAAAGTCGTTAACCGTGAGGGTGGAGTTTGGACTCCTTGGGATCAAATCCCTACTTCGCTCCCGTGTCAATATAACAATGCCTTTATCGAATCAGTGTCCCGGGCAGCGAGGTATTGCCCTCAATAGTCTTCTGTGCATGGGTTAATTCTCTCAAGGTTATTAGTCTCCCAAAAACCAGGGGTGATTCACTTATCTTATTCAAAGTTCGAGAAAGGCATAACGAGTAAATGATCATGGAAAAATGTAAGTGGTGTGGTGGTATTTTTCATTGTTATAAGTCCCCTGGTCTAAAGCCAGATTGGGTCCGAAAAAGGTGTAAGAGCTGCTGTTATATAAGTTATAAAACACCACCCACTCCAGATCAACTTGATGAGATCTATCTCCAGGCATGGCAAAAGGATCGTGGTGTTGGAGGATTCGCCACTGGATCAACTAATACTCTAATTAGCCATTCTCTAATTCAAAGTACCGGGTTGAATTGTAAAGGTCTTAGATGCCTGGATTACGGTGCGGGGAGTGGTGCTCTTTCTCGGGTGTTAATATCTTTGGGAGCGGATGTTTTATGTTACGAACCCTATGGTCCAGCTCCTTCTGATCTTGCTTCGTTTTGGATACAGAACCAGCGAGAGCTGAATGCAGTTGAGCCGTTTGATTTAGTGTTTTTTGTGGAGGTGATCGAACATGCGATAGAACCGGTAGCTGTTTGTCGGGATATAAATCAACTTCTAAAGCATGGAGGAAAACTTATTGTTACGACTCCCAACTCACTGGGTCTTACTGCCAGGCTATCAGGGCAGTCTTGGAGAGAAACCGAGAACGCTACTCACATCGGTCTGTTTTCAAATCAAGCGCTGGTCCAATGCCTGAGGCAATCTGGGTTCGTGAACCTAACGCGTCTTAAACGACCTGTCCGATACTCTAATTCGCGTATCAAGTCCTTCTTTTTGTCAATTCTGCAAATCTGCGGAATTGATGGAGGGCTTCGAGTAATTGCAGAAAAAAAATAGTCGTCTTTCGTCAAAATCAATGGTCCATTTGAAGTGAATTATCCCCATTATGGACTCTTTATTGTTTCTTTTTAGGAGCGCTTGGTGCTTTAAGTGGAATGCTTCTTACTTTTATTGTTGTTTAGGCATCTTTCGGCGAAGGAGGCGGGGTACCAGTTCGGTTAATATTAGTCAAAAAAGTTAAAAATCTGATTTTTAGCTGTGAAGAGGTGTTTCGAACGAGTACCTGGTTCTGGCCCATACCTACTATGAGTCGTGAGTGCACTAATTCAGCTTTTGTAGTAAATAGTGAAATAAACTATGAGAAGTAAGCAACGGAGTGAAGAAGCCGATCTGTGATAAGATTTTGGTTCTAATTTTTGGAGAAGTGTTTATGTGGGCGAGATATGATTTCGAAAAAGAAATACAGGTGCTGTTTCAATGATCGATAGCCATTGCCATATTTTACCGGGAATTGACGATGGTGCCAAAGATATGGAAATGTCGGTTGAAATGGCTCGCAAAGCGGTAATGAATGGCACAACTGATATCGTTGCAACACCTCATAATCTTAACGGCGTTTTTTTAATGGCAAGAAAATTATATTAGAAGCGGTTCGCAACCTTCAGGATCGATTAGACGAGATGAATTTGTCCATTCGCATATTCCCCGGCTCCGAATTGCATTTAGTACCTGAGTTAGTAGATCAAATTAAGATAGGGCATGCCATGACATTCGCCGACCGAGGGAAGGCTGTTTTAGTAGAGCTTCCCAAACACATGGTACCAATTGGAGCGAGTAGTATCTTACAGAACATTTTGTATATGGGAATCACACCTGTTATTGCTCACCCCGAAAGAAACACTGCGTTAAGACGAGATTCGAAAGTATTAGAGCAATGGATTAGCTGGGGGTGCAAAGTTCAGCTCACTGCTCAAAGCTGTGCGGGGGACTTTGGATCGGAGATCGAAAAAGTCTGTAAGGCTTGGTGTAAGAGAGGCTGGGTACATATCATAGCATCCGATGCTCATCGCCCTTCGGGACGATCTCCATACATGAAAGCTGGTATCAATCGGGTAACAAAATGGATTGGTAGGGAAGCTGCAACGGGAGCTGTCCTGCTGAATCCGCAACATCTACTCAATGGAGAGCCGTTAGAGAATATCTCTGTTTCTAAATCCAGAATGCGAATTGGATGGCGCTGGTTATAGTCGCCCAATTCAAAGAGCTTTTGACTGTCTCTCAAATTAGTTGAGTGGTGGTGACGGGATAGCTATTTATATGTTGGGTTTTTTGTGTCGCTAATTTATTTAGGTATTAGTCTCTGAGTAGTAATACTGATTATAGTAACCGTATTCCTGGCTCTTGGTATCAACCATATTAAGAACAGTTCCAGCCAAAGGTGCGTTGACAATTCTCAAACGTTTTACTGCATCTTTTACCGCATCCTTGCTGGTTGTTCCGCTTGCAACCAAAAGGATTACGCCGTTTACATATGAACTCCAGACTAAAGCGTCAGGAATTCCCAGGATAGGGGGAGATTCGATAATGATATGGTCGAAACGCTCGGATAGTTCTTTGATAACATCAGCGGTTCGTCGAGATCCAATAAGCTCAGTTGGGTTAGGTGAGGAAGTTCCTGCTGTAAGAATAGATAATCCATCAATGTGGGTGCTTTGGATAGGTGGTTCTGAGACCGCGCCAACCAGATAATCAGACACTCCTGGGGTTACCGGCGCGTTAAAAATATGATGTATTACCGGTCGTCTTAAGTCACCGTTGATCAACAGTACATTCAAACCACTTTGCGCGAAAGCAATAGCGAGATTTGAAGAGAAAGTGCTTTTCCCTTCCTCTGCTGTAGAGCTGGTAACCAGGATTATTTTGGGAGCACCAGATGATGAAGAGAACATCAGACTGGTTCGGATGTTCCTTATCGATTCTGATATTTCAGGGTTGAGATCGGTATGGGATATTGTTCCTACATTTTGTCTATCATCTTTTTCTTTTCTACTAATATTTGGGGATAGTCCCAGGCTAGGCGTTCGAAGAGCTGTCTCCATTTCCTCCGAACTCCTGTAAGTATTATCGAGGTACCCGAGAAGTAACGCGATACATATTCCTCCCAGGAGGCCTACCAGCACAGCAATAGCAATGTTTCTTCCTGTTTTGGGTGCTGCCGGTTTTACAGGAATTGAAGCGTAATCCACTACTGAGACATTGTTACGTTCGATACCTGCGGAAACGCCGACTTCCTTCATTTTCTCTAGTAATCCAGCATATAACTCCCTGTTGGTTTCCCATTCCCGTTTTAGAATGTTGTATTGGATCGAACGGTCCTTTATGTCAAGTAACTCTCTTTTTTGCTTTTCCAGTGCACCAGAAATCAATGATTCTTTTTCAAGAAGCTGCTTATATTGTAGCTCAAGGCTGCGAACCACTTTTCCGGTTTCCCTGTCAAGGCTACGTTGTACCTGAGCAAGTTTGGACTTTATCTGCTTAACTTTTGGGTAGCTGTCCTTAAATACCTGGGTAAGTTCCAAATATTCAGATTCAAGAGCAACCAATTCGTTTTTTAGTTCGTCGATCAACGAACGTTCCAACACAGCAGGGATAGAATCAATGTTTCCCTGAGATGCCTGATTAAACAGAGTTTCTGCGTTGATGCGCTCTGACTCTACTTGGGTTAGCTGTGTGCTGAGTTCTGCAAGTCGTTCATTCAAGATATTGTCACGATTTTCCAAATCAACAATTTCATGTTTCCTTGCAAAACCGGTAAGTTCTTTTTCAGAAGTTTCCAGTTTCCCTTGTACTTGAGCAATCTGCCCCTCAAGAAACTCTCTCGCCCCGGCCGTTGAGTCCAATCGGCGAGTTGTATTTAGTTGTTTGTATTCCTCGACCACCGCATTCGTAATATCTGCTGCTGTGCTCTTATAGAAGCTTTCGTAGGAAATACTAAATAAAAATGAGTTTCTGATGTTGTTAACTGACAACCTTTCCAGGAACTCGATAATTATCTGTTGCCTGGCCACTCGTTTATTTTCGACAGAATCTACTTCTCGAATGTCATTTGACTCCTGAGGAAACCATTTTTGAAGCAGTCCTTCGGTTCCGAATAGGAGAGCTTGAATACGAGATAGGCCGTTCAAGACGCCTCGCTGAGTCACTTCCCGAGTCAGCTCGGGATGATTCCAAATACCGAGTCTGTCAATTACAGCTATGGCAAGAG
>JAAHTG010002290.1_pt1 | contig 11165 bp, 14 predicted proteins | sample 6116081 | NCBI WGS metagenome assembly JAAHTG01 (sample SAMN13939989, study PRJNA603662) | sponge metagenome | isolation source: marine sponge | host: Mycale hentscheli | place: New Zealand | collected 2005
CCAACAAAAACACAACCACCCCCCCCCCCCCACACCCCCCCCCCCCCCCCCCGCGGCCGGTCCCCCGGGCCTTCCTCGCTTGGCTTTATTCCCGGTCCTTTCAGGGCGATAAGGGAGGCTTTAACATACTCTACAGCCTGCATAGCTCTTTCGAGCTGATCACTTATTAAATAATCAATATCTGCATCGTTGATTATTCCGTTTTCATATTCGCCTTTTGCTTTTTCAGTAATTTGGTCTAGAAAGTTCTTAGCCCCAGAAACAAAACTTTGATATCTCTCAAGAGTTTCTTTTCGTGCTCGCGTAAGATTATCGGCATCTGATGGGAAGAATTCTTCTAAAGTTTTTTTATTTGCTTCTTTTACGATATTTAAAATATCTTCTTTTGTTAAGTTGTCCATATCAATAAATAGTTGGGTTTTCTATTACAATTCAGTATTTTTTGATAATAGGGTTATATCATGTTGAGAGACACATAAAATCTTTTCTTGGCTTACAATATATATCTCGCACACTTCGTATCCGTCATTGGTATATCCGAGAAACACAGATATCTGCGATTCTGCTTTATAGTCCATAGTAGACATGGTTCCAGAGTCATCATAGCACGCAAACCCCTCTTTGGGATTGTACATAATTAAATCTCCTTTATCAAACCATTTTTCATAAAACATTATTTTCCAACCTCAAAGTTGTCTAAATAATACCACTCCGATTTAAACTCACCCCAGTCGTCAATAACATAATTATTGGCATTTTCAGCGAAACCAAAAGAATATTGAGGATTTAAATTCCAGTCTATAGCCATCCTCCTCATTGCAGAGGGAGGTCTTATAGATGGTTCTCTTATCCAATATACCTTTATCATGGGGCAATCTATAAACTTTGATTTGTCGCTCCAAGATTTTCTAATTCTATATCCATCTCTATAATCAAGCACGATTGCCTCACATTCCGTATTGGAATAGAGGCTTAATTTCTCTTTGTACTTGACTATTTTTCCCTTCATTTATCCGTATCTATTTCTATTGCGCAAATTAAAGCTTTAGCAAAACAAAATATTAACACACATCCACCTATAATGCAAGTTGTTTCATCATTATTTTTATTGCCTACCACAATCGTAAAAACATTTGCCATCGATAATAAAAACCAAAACCAAAATTCGCTTTTTTTGTTTTTAAACATTTTCTCTCCTCAAATAGCCCATAACAATATTATAAATATAAATAAGCAGTTAGTCAAGTTATTTTTTCAAAAGCCTTGCGGGGGTATTTATGGCTCCCCTGTATCTGCTTCTGTGTTGTTCTTGATTACTTCTTCCATCCTGCCGGGATAAAATCCTGTAAGACTCTCGACAAGAATCATATTTTGATCAATAATATGGAATTGTGGCCATGCTGAAAGAGGCCAACCAACGTTGGGATCTGAAGATAAAATATCTCTACTACCTGCCAATACTGGAGCGGTTTCTATTCCAAAAGCTTTAGCCCACCTTTTTAAATCCGATCTTGTCGGAGGACTATAATTTGCATTCTCAATCAAAATTGTAACATACACTACTTTATCACCATATTTTTTTTGAAGCTCTTCGACTTCTAGTGCTGCTAGTTGACAAGGGCCGCACCACATAGCACTAAAATCTAAAATTATGATTTTCCCGTGATGATCATAGAGATTAAATTCTTCACCGCTTTGATCAATTAATTTAAAGTCGCAAGGATGATCTCCCATTTGTTGAGAGCAATCGTCCCAATCCACAATCGCCCCTGCTTCACTTCTGCACCCAGCAATCGAGTTTGCAAGCAGCAAAAGTAGGGTAATTATAACTGCTATTCTCAATATTAATTTCCAATCCATTAGAAATCCTCCTACAAGTAAGTATGAAAGGAAAGGCGAAAATTAATTTATTTTCTTGACAAGAGTTAAGAAGTATGTTATATTGTCTGGATGATTAAATTAGATCCTAAAATAAAATTTCCAATGGTCATTATTGGAATCATATCCGTCATTTTTGTATTTTATACAGTCTACAGTACAACAAAAGCAGCTGTTGATAACATTACCACAGGCTTAGATAATTGTATTTGTGATTGCTAGAACTTGTTGTCTTTTGTGCTATTCATTAAGTTTTTAACATTCTCAGCACAGAATCCTTGAGCATCTCTCTCAATAAATTCATATATTACGCCGGTTAATTCTAGTGGTTTTGTAAACACTTGAGTCAAGCCGGGGCATGTCAAAGGCTTCTCTGATGCAAATTCGGCAAAGCCTTTGCTTATCCACTCATCCATTATTGCTTGCACAGATTTAACCTGATATGCAATATGGTGAATGCCGCCTATTCCGCCTTTATTCTGGACCCATTGATCAACAATCGAACCCGGAGACCCGCTGGATACAAATATTTCTGGTGCTAGGTGATGTTCTATAATCTCGATAGCCCCAACATCTATTGTTTTCCATGGGATATTTTTAATTGTTTTTTCAGGTGGCTCTAATACAAGACACTTAGCCCAAGTACCATCTTCAAATTGAATATCAAACCCTTCTTGTAAATTACTTGGTTTTTTATAACCTAAAAGGTCCATTAGGAACCGAGCTGTCTTTTCTTTATCTCTAACCCGGTAAGCTATGTGGTCTATCCTCATCTAAGCCTCTTTTAAAATGGTGGAGGTGACAGGGATTGAACCTGCGACCCTCGGCTTGCAAAGCCGATGCTCTCCCAACTGAGCTACACCCCCATTGATTTTAAGTAGTAAGAAGAACCTTTAGAACTTCCAATTTTTGAAGTGTTTCTTAATATCTTCCATTTCTTTGTCTTCGGACATTAAACCCATCATATCATCTATTAATTCATCTGTGAGTGCTTCATCTTCGGCTGCATCAGCAGATCCGGCAACATCTCCATCTTGTTTTCTAAGTACAAGATCCATTCTTTTGACAGGATCCTCGTCACCAGTCAATCCAGATTCTTTAATAAACTTTTGAACAAACTCAACAGAACTCTTGCTTGACTTTAATAATTCGACCATTTTGTTGATAGCATTGAGATCATCTTCTCCCCTAAGTTTCCCTATGGTATAATTTCTATCATCTAGGTCATGCTGAAAGCCTTTTGTTGAAAGTGTTTGATTATAATAGTCGACTCCAAGAGGTTGGTCATCGTCAAACCTCATGCAACTTAATCTTACAGATGGTCCTTTTATTATCCCCATATAGTATGCTGGAAGCGAGTTATTGAGTATGGTTTCTAGAAATCCAGCTGATATGCTGTTGATAAGTATTGTTATGGCACTCTTGGCTCTTCTTGCATGAACTCGTTCTTTATCTTGTGCATTCCAACTTGCCATTATATCGCTTGTATCTGGTCTTAATTCTGTCGCTTGGATCATATTATAAATCAAAATCTTTTTAAGATTGTTTTGATAAGAGTTCATAGATAATAGGAGATCTCCTTTTTTTATTTCTTTTGCAAATTTAATATTTGCTACAGACTCTGGCTCGCCTTTTAAATTATTTAAAAACCCTACAAGATCTTTGACGTACTCTTTTTGTTTAAATTTAGGATCTGCTGCTGCTTTGACTATGAAAGCATAATATTTTAGAGCTTTCGTCATAGTCTCAAGAGTAGCGTCTTCTTTGCCGGGATATCTGAATTCAATATAATTTAATCGTGATGTGTAATTGACATTAAAGCCAATTGATTTTGACCCCATTCTTTGAGCTTGTCGAGCAACTTGATTTGATAAGATACCACTAAGTTCATCAAATTCACGAGAAATATATTTCTTCATGAGACTTTTCTTTGTTAGGACATCATCGTGATCACTGTCATCAGGAAGTTGTTCGGCAAACTTTTCAATATTGTGTAATGCAGGTTTCTTTAAGTCGCCAGTCCATCCAGATCTTTCTCGGCTTGGAAATCCAACACCTTTTGTTGCGTATGTATGATTGAGAAACATGAGAGCTTTAAAAAGATTATAATTTTCAGCCAATTCTCCATCTTGAGAATAACCTATATTGGTATGAAGTCCAGTTTTATCTGTCATTTTAAAATAACTTTGATTATCGTATTCATCAAAGAAGTCTTCCAGATATTGAATGGCAGCATCCAATCCCAGCATATAAGGAGGATTATCTTGTGAGAACTCAATGCCACAAGTCAGAGAACCATCTTCTTCAAACTTTAAAGTGTTTTGGTACTTGGACATAAAGTTGGGAAAATTATCCTCAAGTCCCTGTTCAAGACTATCAACATCACACCCATAATCTCCACCGCCACCACCGGAATATCTATAATCTTCTAGCCATGAGTCTTCATCAAACCACTGGTGCTCTTCATAGCCTATATCTTCAAGATATTGGACGGGATCTCTGTCAAATTCTTCGTATCTTTCCTGAACAGCTTCGTCAGCTTTTGTTTCAACCTCATCACGATATCTAGCCATTATCTTTTGAGACCAATACTTTATATTGCTAGAATTTATTTCATCTACAATTGTTTGGATATGTTCATAACCCCATCTGTTTTTTATGTCGTCAAGATCACTATCCAGTGCTTCGTCAGCTTGTTCGGTAAACCATTCCATATTTTGAGAAGAAAATGTATTTACAAACTTTTCCATATCAACTGGCTTTTTAGATGTTGGAAAAACATTACCCGGACCACCCCTTCCTGACAACGATCTCAGATTGATGAGGTAGTAATCAATAATTTTTAGCATAGCGGGTCTTGATGCTCCAATTTTTTCAATTGGTTCTGGAAAAGATTTCCCGCCTTCAACCTCAAAGCCCATTGTCATCTGATCATCTGACCAACCCAATAGCTCTTGTAGTTCAGCTATTCTTGTTGAATCTCCATAAACCATTTTTAAGAAAGGCATAGGCTCATTTAAAACTTTATCAATTGCTTCATCAAAAACATCTTCTGCTTCTGATTCTCCCTGATATGCTAAGGCTACGTGAATTATTTCAAGCTGCGAAGGATTTGTAGATGTATTATCATAATACCATTCAATCATTTCAGCACCATCATCAGGCTCTTCTATTCCAAACTGTTCCGGTGTTGAATTAAGATAAACATCTTCTTGGAAATATTGTTCAGCATCGTAGCCAAGGTAGTTTCTTGCTGCTTCTTGGCGAGCATTCTGCATCGCGTCGATGAATTGATCATCCTCATAATCAGAACCTTCGGTCTCTAATTCTATTTCGAAGGCAACTGTGAAGTTTTCCTGATCAGCCATTACAGCTTCTTCATCTTTTCTATTAAATTCGTTGAGAATCTCTTGGTTCTCTTCCAAGTACTGTGACCATTTTTTCATAATAAAGGTTCCATTTATGTTGTTGTGTTATAAATAGTTTATTAAAATTATAACTTTTTTATTTTATATAAAAAACCTCTAGAGCTTTTGAGTCTAGAGGTTTTTTATGTTGTTTTTCATAAATTACAGGAACCAGCGGCCAAACATTGCTCCGGCAACCCAAACTAGGGCTGTAAACCAATATACTTCTGCAGGTGCATGAAGCATAGCAAATTCTTTACAAAGGTCTCTGAAATCTTTTACTTTTTGTAACATTTATTTTCTCCTTCTTTGTTAAATAAAGTGTAACCATAAATAGTTCAAATGTTGATTAATTGCATTTTTGTTGTCTGACAGAGGTACATCCATCGTTTGCACACATTGCCTCCAGCTCTTGCGTAAAAATTTCAAATAAAGATCTGCTTTCTTGCTGGAATTGTGAACATTCTAATTTTTCAGCCCAAGTATCTATGATTCCTACACCCTCTTCAGATGTTTTATATACGAGAGCCTCAAGCTCAATAACAGCTCGGCCATCAGATAAGATATAATAAGAGACATCACAATCGTCAAAATCCCAGATCCAAGCTTCCTTGAATACAGAGAACGCTTTTAAATATCCACTTAAAGAAAGGAACTCGACTACTGACGAATCATCATTTGGAGACATATCTAAATTAATTTCTTTACGAACCACGTTTCCTTCTCTTTTTTGTTTTAGAGTAAGTTCTGTGCGATCTCCGCCTTTTCTATATCTTAAAAACGAGTCAGTATCACTATTGGTGTAATAATCATCGCACGAGCAAACATATTTTGGCTCGTACTTGCGACCAATCGCGTTTTCTAATAGTGAATGGAATTGTTGTTTTGAGAAATGACCGGCCCAAAACTTGTACTCGATCTCCATATTTGATTCTAAATCTTTCACTTTTTACCTCTGTGTGTATATTATTATACCAACATAGAGAGGTCTTGTCAAGCGATTAATTAATTATTTTTATGCAACCGACTTGCTTCCGCGACATTTCCATTTCTTTCGAGAAAGGGTGTTGGCGCAAGGCGGGTTTTTACATTTTTTTATTTTAGCAGATCGGGCACAATATGCATCGCCCTTCGCAGTGCCGGGTCGGATTCTATCCCCTCCGCCCTTAGCTTTTCCTGCTTGTCCATAAGAGCGGCACTTACCGTCTACTCTTTTAGCAAATCTCTTTCCCTTGGATGGCTTACAAGCTTTTTTCTTTTTTTCTTCAAGGTCTTCTTCACTGACAATCTGTCTTACAAATTCTTCTAATTTACTTTCTTTTTTTGGTTCTGTTTTGCAAGCGGAAGGAGTTGGTCTGCAATAAGGCTTCTTTTTTCTCTTGCCTTGAGCACACTCTTTATATCCACCATCACCATCTGGGGCATTACAGTCGACCCAGCCACCTTTCGAGCCTTTCTCACCTTTTCTTCCGAACCATTTTCGTAAATCACCGGCATCTTCGCTGCTTTGTTTTTTTTCTTGAATAAATTCTTCGATTTCTTCTTCGATTATAGCTTCGATATCCTCTTCTTTTAAATCTTTCCAGATTTTACCATCACGACATTTAACTACCGCGCCTGATGCATAAGCTGAAGGCCATGTGTCATATTTTCTTTTTGCAATGCGCGTACATCTATCGTCTTTTTCTAAAATTAATTTAATACTCATATCTATAAATAGTTCCTTTTAGCTTTGGTTTGCTTTTTCTTTTTTTCATCAAGAGACTCTTTGTTCTTCTCTTGCCACTCTTCTGAAACCTTGTCATCCGTAATAGGGCCTCCAGCTGCCCATGTATAACATGTGCGAGCAGAGTGACATTTGAAATGGTGCATCCAACAATAGCCAAGCTCTCCATCTTCCTGCACAGAACCGGGCATGCAATCTTTCATTCTCAGAGAAATATCAAAAGCAGCGCAATTAGAACAGTTTGATTCTTTTGCTACATCTGGGGTAGTCTTCCAATGATCTGCTAATTTATCCCAATAGGCTTCGTCTTCTAAATTCATGGGTCCATATTGGATATGATCGGATCTAATGGCCGCATCTCTATTTTTAGTATTCAACTCTAAGTCTTGAGTAGCAGGAGGACAAACTAAATTTTTAACTGCTTCTTTGACTGCTTCTTTGGCTTTTATGATGATTTTGATAGGCATACATATAAATAGTTTATTTTATCAGAAGCCTTTAAAATTTTTCCAATTTTTAATAATATCTTTGTGAGACACTGATTCCTTGATAGGCAATCTTTTCCCGCCGGGAAAGTCCATAGACTTTTGAGAACCCAATTCTTCGTCCCCAATTGCTTCTTCAAGAACTAAATTAAAAGCAGAGTGAAGCAATTTTTCAAAATCACTTTTTCCAAATTCACCATTTAACCACAATCCGGCAACGGTTGCCTTGCTTTCACTATCATCTTTGTCAACTTGCCAAGCTGCTTCAATCACAAATTGAGGAGGATTATAATTTTCAAAAGTAACTTCCCAGACTTGTATATCGGGCATCTGTGTCTCAGTAGTCAGTACACCTTTTGATAATTCAAGCATGAAGGCTTCTTTGAAGGTATTAGAGTTCAAAATCTTTTCAACAACTTGTGGCTTTCTATAATACTCTAACTCGTCTCCAAGATCATAGCGACCGCCTTGATTCAAACTTTTTAAATCAAAAGAAATTTCTGGTGTCTGAAACCAAACAAGTTTGGGATTATCATCCATATCTGTATCTGTTTCGACTATCCAATCCGAATCTTCTTGTAATTCACCGGACCTTGCTCCCATATAGAGATTTAAGAAAGGGCCACCATCCATAAATCCAGTAGCTATAAGTGCCCTTGTTAAGTCTTGTTGTAATCTGTTTCCTGACACAGATGCTTCTCTATCCATATTTAAAACGTCTTCGGCGAACATGCGAAGGTCACCTTCGTAAGTCGAAAATGACCATTCCCCTTCAGAGATACCACTGGTAACAAGATCAGCAGCATCAAAGAAGAAAATAGCATAATCTCCATCAATTTTTACAGGGTGTGACCCCCCACCGCTGAATTTACCGCTTGCTCGTGGGTCGTCCATATTTCGAGTAATTACTTTTATATCATCTCTGGTGTATGTACTGTCTTTTAATCTCTGCTGGCCCTCTTCGGATAATTCTTCCAACTCAATCGGAACTCCAACATAGCCTTTGAAATAATAAGATGGGTCGGGACCCTCCATCGGATCACCCATCTCAACAAAAATCTTTGAATAAAAATATTGATCATTATAAGTGTTCATCGTTGCCAAGACATTGGTTCTCATCTCATCCCAGAGGTCTACAGCTTCCGCAACCTCAGCATTTGTATTTTCCTTAATCCATGTAGACATTTTTTCAAAGCCTTCGGTGTCATCAGAGTGTTCGCCAGTCTCTTCAACTTTTGGATCTCCGAGAGCCTTAATGAGCCAAGCAATATGCTTATAAAATTTCTTATCCGGGGCTTTATTAAACTTGCCTTTAATTTGATAAATTATGTTCGTATCCGGGTTATAAGCAACCGTAACATAAGAACCGGACTTCTGCTGCTTCTTATTTTTATAACGCAGTGAGTATAGTGTTGCGGCTCTTGAATCGCCACCACAGTGACCCATTCTATCTGCTTCTATGGGGCAACTATCGGTCTGTAAATCATACCAATAAGAAGTATCGTCAAAAGTGTGCACTTTCTGTTCTTCCGTTTCAACATCAGTAAGCCAGTTTTGTGCATATCTTATGAGAGCAGTATCCGGATAGTAATTGCTATCCTCTATGATCTTGGGAATCTTTTTGTATTCATCCGGATGAGACTTGAGCCAAGTCTGCACATCAAGCGTCATATCACCAATCTTTCTTCCGTAATCATCGTAAATATCTTCTGCTAAGGTCTCGAACATTTCTGGATAGGCTTTCGTCTCGGCTGTATCTCCAATAAGCTTATTTATGATCCCTCTAGAGTATCCTTTCTTTACCACCTTGATGGCTTTTTGAATATCTCCTACTTTGGTCATCCATTCTGAATAATTAGCTCTTTTATCCGGATTTGCAAATTTTACACCAACAAAGGTATTGCGCACATTTTTAAGAAATTGAGTTAGTTTTTCTTTATCTTCTTTGGGCATCTTGTTAAGGGCTTTATCGCCATTAAAAAGATCAAGAGTGGAGTCAAAAATTTGTTCTGAGAGGTGAACAACATCATTCATCAAAGGCATAGCATAGCCACGAGTCAATTGATTGAACACTTGGTTCTTGTACAAATTGCCGATCATGGTCTTGCCTTTTTCGTGCACACCTTCAAAGTCTTTATTGATGGCTTCGGCCACTGCTGCTGGCAATCCGATATCGAAAAGACCCTCGTTTAATTATAAAGGATTAGATTCAGATAAGATAGATGATCGCCAAGATTGGATATAGTTTTTCATATCTATAATTAGTTTATTTTAATTAAAGGAGAAGTTTTTTTATTTACTCTTCCAGTCCCCTGATTTTATGACTGGACACCCTTCTATATAACCATTATTAAGAATATACGCCTGAACCTTTTTTCCACCTTGATGCTTTATCTTTGTCCTCTTATAGAATGTAGGGTGGGATTCCAAGCCATCCAACTGCATGAGAGTAAACCTATCAACTTCATAGACTTCTCCAATTATAGAATTGGACCCTCCCATTACCATTCCCGGAAACCCTCCGAGGTCATACAGGGTAAAACCCCTTTGAGTCACTGCAGATCCAAGAAATTTTACAGCAGGATCTCTCAATAACGAATGATTAAATTGGCCTTTCATCAATGTACCATAAACAAAGACTTTCACTATTCATCCTTTTTGAATTTGATAACATTATCGGGGAAGTCATCCTCTAATTCAACTTGTTCTTCTAGGGCTATTTGATAATCTTCTACTCGATATAGTAGATCAGCTAGTTCACGAACGACGTTTATGGCATCAATATCGTCAAAACCATCAGGTAATTTCTCTGATCCTGCCCACTTTAACCATTGATCAATGGTTTGGTTGACAGAAGAGATAATTAATTGTACATCATTTCTGGTTAACTTTAAAGGTCTCATTTTCCTCTCTTATCGCATGGAATACTTTTTATTAGCCATCCAATTCTCTAACTCTTGGTCAGCAGCATACTGATCGGCGGCGAGAAGCCATGCATGTGCATTGGGGAAGGCTTCTTTGATTCGTTCGGATTCTAAGGCATACTCTCCCGCTAAACGAATAGCAGTTCGGATATCGTTTCCGTCTTCGACGGCTGCCTGCTTGCCAGCATCAAACATATCAGAGATTTCTCTCTTCGTCCTCTGATCCACATCAAGGGTTTCGCTAAGTACTTTTTTCAACTCTTCCTTGATAAGATTTCGCAATCGTACTTTTTTCAACTCTTCCTTGATAAGATTTTGTAATCGTTTGGTTGTAAGTTTCATTCTTTTTGTTCTCCAATACAATAAATAGTATTAAATGTGGGAAAGAGTAAAGTTAAAGTGGTGGAGGTGGCGGGGGTCGAACCCGCGTCCGTCATAGCTTCCACTTCAAGTCATTCACAGGTTTAGATTATTTTTTTAAATAATCAAATAGCTTGTTAAATTCCCGTTGCCTTACAAACATTAACAACTTGGATGTTTATCTGTCGGCAGAATCACCTGCTTATTCGCTATTGGGTAACAAGGTCAGCGAAAACCCAGCAAACTACGCTGCTAGAGCGATAGCTTGGAAATGATTATTGTTATTGGCAATTATCAAGTATTCAATAAGTTTAAGGTCATTTATTGAAGTAGACCACCTGCACTATCCATTTCTGGTACAACGTCGAAGCCTAGACACCCCCAA
>JAAHTG010002292.1_pt1 | contig 11164 bp, 11 predicted proteins | sample 6116081 | NCBI WGS metagenome assembly JAAHTG01 (sample SAMN13939989, study PRJNA603662) | sponge metagenome | isolation source: marine sponge | host: Mycale hentscheli | place: New Zealand | collected 2005
GCGCAGGTCGAAGGCACGGCAAATTACACTGTCGCCTGCTCCCATCAAATGCATGATTGCGATCGGTTCGGCGTGGGTTGCAAGCCCCGCCCGGCAGCCAAAAATAACAATGGCGACGGTGGAAAGGATAACCATGGCGACAACAGCCGACAAAACCAGTTGCAGTACCGACGCCAAATCCAGAATTTGTGACAACCACGCCTGATGGTCATCAAGCCGGGCATCCGGCGCAGTTGCCTGCAACCGTTCGCTCAAGGCTTGCATGTTTACCTGGGTGGTGCCGTCAAGCGCTACGTCAATCAGGTTTGGCAGCGGCAGGCTGGCATCTATGGGTATATACCCCAACCACGGAGACACCAGCGCCATTACATCAGCGCTTGCAAGCAGCGTTGCATCTGCAACCCCCGGCGTGGCGCGCAATAAAGTCAATGCAGCGTCCGTTTGTCGGCTCCGTTCGCCAGCGTCGGCAACAACTATTTGCACTGTCACATTCGACGCCAGGTCGCGGCTCCATCGTTCGATGCCGCTGCCGATGGCAACTGCACTCGTAACGGATAGCGCGCACAGGAATAGCATTACGCCGATAACCCACGGCAGCAATCCCTCGCGGTCTTTTGATTTGGGTAAAAACTGTAGCGTACGACCCCACATAAGCTAAAACGTCCCTTCTGGCTTTTCGCCGGTTTGAACTAGGCTTAATTTGCCTTTGTCCAAAGCCAATACAGGAGCGTCGATTGCCTTAACCAGCTCTGCGTCATGGGTGGCGATAACCGTCGTGGTGCCTATTTTGTTCAGCTCGACAAATAAATGCATCAGTCGCCGGGACATTTCGGGATCCACATTGCCGGTTGGTTCATCAGCGACCAACAGGTCGGGCTTGTTGATAACCGCGCGGGCGATAGCCACCCGTTGTTTTTCACCGCCCGACAGAGTTGCGGGCTTGGCGTGCATACGGTCCTCAAGGCCAACCCAACTTAGCAGTTCCTCAACATGGTCAGCGACCTGAATTTTTTTGGCCCCTTTGATGCGCAGTGGCAGGGCCACATTCTCGAAGGCTGTCAGGTGGTCAAAAAGCCGAAAATCCTGAAATACCACGCCGATCCGTCGGCGCATGCGCGGTAATTCGCTTCGATGCAGCGTGGCCAGGTCTTTGCCGAAGAAGTTAACCAGGCCCCGAGAAGGTCGGTGCGCAAGGTACAAAAGCTTCAAAAGCGTTGTTTTACCAGCGCCTGAGGGGCCAGTAAGGAAATGGAACGAGCCTTTTTCCAACGAAAACGACACGTCTTGCAGAATTTCTGTCCCCATGCCGTAGCGCATGCCCACATTTTCGAAAGTGATCATAAAAGTTGGCCCGACCTCATTTTCAGCACCTTGGCACAGGCAAGATAATAGGTCCATACCCTGAAAACACTGCAGGCGTTCCCGGCGGATGCGCTAGCCGATGCTTGTATTTATTTTGATATATCTTATAGAGTTACGTGAAGGCAATTTTAACCATTTGGCGATAGTTTGTGGCCAGTTTAATCAGCGCGTAAGGAAATGTGGACGCGATATGATCCTTGTTTGTCCTTCATGTGATTCAAAGTTTAAAGTCCCCGACAATGCGATACCGCCGGCGGGCCGTAAGGTTCGCTGTGCACAGTGCGGGTCGGCCTGGCACGCCACCACAGCAGACGAATTAAGACCTCCAAAAACCGCGCATGCGGCTACACCAAGTGGGCCGAGAATTGCACCAGCCGCTCCACAAGTTACTCCTGTTGCTGAAGTAGACGCTGGAACAGCGGCAAAAGCAGCGGCAATCAGGCAATCAGTTTCCGAACAGGACGATAGCGCCTTCAGCGGCGGGCTGGACGAAAATCTGTTCGATGAAGGCAACGGAAAACCGGCGCAAGATGCGGACGGCGCCTCCGATGGCAGTTCAGAAGGCGGTCAAGAAGAAGACAATTTTGACCTGGCAGCGGGTGTCAAGGAACAGTTGGGCGACGACTTTGATCTGGATGTTGAAGAAGACTTGGACGGCGATCTGGAAGACGACGACGAGGACGGGGACGATATTATGGCGCGCCGCCGCGGCGACCTTAGGCGCGACGCAGAGCGAAAGTCATTAGCTAGGAAGCGCGGTTTGATTCAGGTTGGCTGGATTGCATTGCTGGTGTTCGTGCTTGGCGTTCTTGGCTCGTTTGTGTTTATGAAAGACACGGTGACAGCGGCTTATCCCGGTACGAACCAGCTGTATGATTTTTTTGCCAGTACCCGCAGTAGCAGTTCGGACAAATACCTTCCGGCCGAAGGTGAGCGCGTGACCCCGCCGATTACTGAAACTGAGGTGTATGTGCGGGCTGGTATTGTTCAGAACCGTACCCGGGTGGAAACAGTTGACGGCCAATCACAGGTGATAATTGGCGGCGAGCTGGAAAATACCGGCAATCGGGCCGCTAATGTGCCGAAAGTTGAAATCAGCATCAAGGACGGACGCGGCAGAGTTTTGGACCAATGGGTATTTGATCCACCCGGCCTTGTTCTTCGGCGTTTAAGTAAACTTCCCTTTGAGACCCGCAGGCCAGTTCCGGCGGACATGGCGAGCGTTGAAATCCGCGCTTTGGAAGGTACCAAATCCAACAATGAAGCGCCTTCGCAGCTATGAACCCATTTTTCGACTGGAACAAGGCCGGCGATGCCCATCACGGGGTTGAGCCTGTTTTTACCGCTGATGAAATTGTCGCTAAAGTTGATGACTTGGCGGCCCGACTGGTGCGTTGGTTCGATGAAGAGCCGGTGGCGCAGGTTCTGATGAACGGCGCGATGATGTTCGCCGCTGACCTGTCGAGGGCCATGTCGGTTCGCGGCTGTGTTATGGAAATGGATTTCATTCAGACCCAGAAAGACCCCAGAAGCGGCGCAGTTGACCTGATCTCGGCATCCAACCTGGATGTGCGTGGGCGCGATGTTCTGTTGATCGACGACATATACGACGATGGTGGATCGCTGGCTTTTGCCTATGAGCATTTTAATTCGCTCGGGGCGCAATCGGTCACTAGCGTAGTATTGCTTGACAAAAGTGGTGGTCGCGACACTAAAATAAAGCCTGATTTTGTTGGTTTTGAGTGCCCGGATATATTTGTGATCGGCTACGGAATGGATATTGCGTATCGATATAGGGAATTGCCGTTCATTGGTAAAATGGGCCGAGCATAAAGTTGGCAGGCACGGTTTTTTGGTGGCTGGTCAGCTTTTTAGCAGCGTGAAGGAACCGGTCGTTTGGCGCGGATTTTACTAGCTGAAGATGAGGACGGCGTGCGCGAATTTGTTTCACGCGTTTTGACTCTTAACGGCCACAGCGTGCTTGAGGCGCATGACGGTGCGCAGGCCGTTGAGCTGATGGACAAGCATCATTTTGATCTTTTGCTCACTGATATCGTTATGCCGGTTATGGACGGTATTTCGCTGGCGCTGAAGGTGCGGGACACGCGACCCGCCGTTCCGATAATTCTGATGACAGGCTATGCCAACGAAAGCCAGCGGGCACATAACTTGTCTGTTTTAATTGAAGAATTATTATCTAAACCTTTCAACAAAGATCAGCTGATGAAGGCAGTAAACGACGCGCTTTCAGGAGCAGAACTTAGTCCGTCTTAGGTTTAAGCCACGCGGGTACGGTGTCCATTCCAATCAAATCATCAAGGCTTGGTCGTGCGCGCACAACAGCGTATTTGTCATCGTTAACGAGCACTTCTGGCACCAGTTCGCGGCTGTTGTAGGTGCTGGATAGCACTGCGCCATATGCCCCTGCGGATTTGAAAACAAGTAGTTCGCCGGGCTTCATTTCAGGTGTTTCTCGGTCTTTGGCAAAGGTGTCGCCGCTTTCACAAACCGGGCCAACAAAATCTGCGACGATCGTGTGGTCACTGGCTGGTTCTTCTACTGGTTGGATCGCATGGAAAGCATCATACATGGCAGGCCGCACCAGGTCGTTCATGGCAGCATCGACAATATAGAATATGCGGCCTTCCCCTTGTTTTACATAGAGAAGTTCCGATAGCAAAATACCCGCATTGCCGGCGATCAAGCGGCCGGGCTCAAGGATAATGCTGCAATCCATGTCGCCGAGCACTTCTTTGATCATGGCACCGTATAGGCCGGGGCTGGGCGGAGTTTCCTCCGACGGATCGTAAGGAATACCAAGGCCGCCGCCCAGATCAATATGATCGATGGCGTGGCCGTTTGCGCGCAGGCGTTTGACCAGATCCAGCACTTTTTCAAATGCGGCTTTAAAGGGCCCCAGGTCAGTCAGCTGCGACCCGATATGGACATCTACACCGGTTGCGCGCAGGTTTGGCAGTTGGGCGATGCGAGCGTAAACGCCCTCGGCTTTGGACCAGGCGATGCCGAATTTATTCTCGGATTTGCCGGTGGCAATTTTGTGGTGGGTTTTTGCGTCCACGTCGGGGTTTACGCGAACCGACACAGGCGCGCAAAGCCCCATTTTGCCTGCGATTGCGTCTAAAACCTCAAGCTCTGGCTCGCTTTCCACGTTAAATTGTTTGATGCCAACTTTGAGGGCGGCGGCCATCTCGTTTGGCTTTTTACCAACACCTGAGAAGACGATTTTTTTCGCCGGAATACCGGCCCGAAGGGCGCGGATTAACTCGCCTTCGCTGACCACATCAGCGCCTGCGCCTTCGGCCGCAAGGGTGGCCAGAACCGCCTGGTTGCTGTTGGCTTTAACCGCAAAACACACAAGTGCATCAAGGCCATCAAAAGCCTCAGAGAAGACATTGAAATGACGTTTCAGTGTGGCGGTAGAATAGACATAAACCGGGGTGCCAACCTCACGCGCAATGGTCTTCAAAGAGACATTTTCAGCGAACATTTCACCGTTTTTGTATGAAAAATGGTCCATTTTCAGAGTCTAACTTGTGCTTTTGGGAACAAAACCCGGCTTTTTGAGAACAAAACTGGCGAAATTGAGAATGAAACATCAGAAAATGAAGGCGAAATTTCTGATTTGCTCGGTGGTTTCACATCACCCTTTTTTCCGCAGGCCGAAAATGCCGTCAAAATGACCGCGCAGGCAACAAGTTTAAGTCCAAAATTCATGACGAGTCCTTTTCGGTCAATTCTTCCTGCATCAAGTTCTCCCGGGCAACTTTTATCGCCGCTCGAACATTGTCGGGTGCGGTGCCGCCAAAAGATGTTCTGCTCGCTACCGATGCCTCCACCGATAACACAGTGAAAATGTCGTCGGTAATTTTTGACTCAACCTTCTGCATTTCGACCAGCGGCACATCAGGCAGGTCCAGCGCATTGTCTTCAGCATATTTCACAATTGCGCCGGTAACATGGTGCGCATCGCGGAACGGCAGACCCAGCGCCCGCACCAGCCAGTCGGCCAAGTCCGTCGCGGTGGAATAGCCCAGCCCGGCGGCACGCTTCATCGCCTCGGTGTTGGGGTGAAAGTCTTCCAGCATGCCGGTCATGGCAACCAGACACAGCTCAAAGTCATCAACCGCCTGAAAAACCGGTGGTTTGTCTTCCTGCATGTCCTTGCTGTAGGCCAGCGGCAGGCCCTTCATCACCATCATCAGGCCGTTCTGCGCGCCCATAATGCGGCCAACTTTTGCGCGCACCAGCTCGGCGGCGTCCGGGTTGCGCTTTTGCGGCATAATCGATGAGCCGGTGGAGAAAGCGTCGGATAATTTCAGAAATCCGAAGGCTGATGTGGCCCAGAGAACAATCTCGTCGGCGAGCCGCGACAGATGAACCGCCCCGATGGAGAGCACAGAGAGAAACTCAAGCGCGAAATCGCGGGCAGAAACTGCATCCAGCGAATTGGCCATGGGTTTATCAAAGCCCAGGTCAGCACTGGTCTTGTGCCTGTCGATGGGGAAGCTGGTGCCGGCAAGGGCGGCAGAACCCAGCGGGTTTTCATTTAGCCGCTTGCGGCAATCGGCCAGCCGGGCACGGTCGCGGGTTACCATCTCATAGTATGCCATCAAATGGTGGCCGAGGGTCACCGGCTGTGCGGTTTGCAGGTGGGTGAAGCCGGGCATGATGCTGCCAGCATATTCCTCCGCCGCGTTCAACAGGGCCGTTTGCAGGCCGCCGTACAGGTCGTCGAGCGCATCGATGGCACCCCGGGTCCACAGGCGAAAGTCTGTCGCCACCTGATCATTGCGGGAGCGGGCCGTGTGCAGCCGCGCCCCGGCGTCACCGACCAGCTCGCGCAGGCGCGCCTCGATGTGCATGTGAATGTCTTCAAGGGCGGGGTCAAACACCATTTCGCCCGCTTCTATCTCAGCGGCGATCTGGTCCAGCCCACCTTCAATGGCCGAACAGTCTTCAGCGGTCAGAATTCCCTGCGCCGCCAGCATGCGCGCATGCGCCTTGGAGCCAGCGATGTCTTCCCGGTACAGGCGCTTGTCAAAATCGATGGAGGCATTGATTTCCTGCATAACAGCAGATGGCCCGCCGCCAAAACGCCCACCCCACATACTTTGTGATTGGGATTGCGGATTATCACGGTTATTTGGCTTTTTTTGATCGGCCACGGTCTTGTCTTTCCAGCAACAGCATTTATGGTCTTGGTGCGCAAACTAGCTTCGCTTATATGCGGGCGGTAAAAGCATTGCAATCCGGGGTTTACCCTGAAAACCCATTTAATCAGCCCAAGGAGGCAACATTCGTGTCGAAAACAACTTTAATGGCGGTTGCGCTGGTGGGCTTGCTGGCTGTGGTGGGCTTTACGGTTTTCAAACCTGCGGGCACCGGTGATGCTGGTGGCGGTATCGAACCTTACCTTGTGGGTGAAATGGCCAAGCTTACTGTGCCGCCCGAGACCCAGATGTTAAGCGACCATATCATTATGGCGGAAACCGGCGAGCCCAAAAAATTGTCGGCGATGAAGGGCCGGGCGATGCTGATCAATCTGTGGGCGCCGTGGTGCGCGCCCTGCCGAGCCGAGATGAAAGAACTGGCCAACCTGCAGCACGAGCTAGGTGATGCGGACTTTGAAGTTATTGCAATAAATGTTGACCGCGGCGGCATCCGCCAAGCGGAAGAAACCCTGAAAGAATGGGGCATTGAGGGTTTGGGCCTATACGCCGAGCCCACCATGGCGATCGCCTTTGATCTGGCTGAAGGCGCACTGCCCACCAGCTTTGTAGTCGACAAAAACGGTGAAATTCGCGCGCTGTTCCTCGGCCCCCTTGCGTGGGACAAACCCGAGGGCCTCGCGCTGTTCGAAGCGTTAAAGAAGGGTGAGATTTGAGTGTAATTGACGCTACAAAGTGAGGTTAGCTGCTTGTTTTTGATTAAGCGGCGTCTTCTTTCTTGGCACTATTCACCTTAATCAAATCTTTTGCCCATTTTTTCGCCTTGATCATGCTTTGTTTGTAGTCGTCGGCGGCCATAGATAGAGATTCCGGTGACGTTGCCAAGTCTAGGTCATCATTTGACCAATCGTCAGAGATGCGCTTACTGATGGCATAGCATGTGGCTTTGCCAACCCTGTATGCCATAAAGCGCTGCGACGCTTGCAAGATAGCGCCCCTAACTACTTCTGCTTCGCCGCTACCGCGCAGTTCGCGTTCCAGTTCGGCCGCCATGCGGTCCACTACTGGATATAGGCCATTGATGAAAAGCGTTTGAGCCTCCTTATAGTAACGGCCTCCACGTCCTTTCAGGTTTTTTTCAGCGATATCTTCCGGGGTGGTTAGGATTTTGATTTCAGGCACTCGTTCGAGCGCAGCTGTTGATCGCGAAGCTTTGGCACCGTCAGGTGCTTTCCGTACTTTCTTCTGCTTTGCTCTCTGAGGGTTAGCGCTGTCTGCTTCTGCATCAGGGTCGTGGTGAAGATCAGGTTCGCCGCCAAATTCTGTTTCTAAATCGATAGGATCGGAAGTGTCGCTTCCTTCATCATTTGATTCTGTTGGCGAGGCTAAAGGTTTTCGCGAAGGACTAAGGGTTACAGTTGGAACACGAAATTCGTCGAGCAAAGACTGAAGGTCGGTTTGAAGATCATCAAGGTCTTCATCTGTCTTGGGAGATTGTTCACGAATAATTTCTTTAACCCAATCCGGCATGAGTTCACGAACATAATCACTGAAGACTTCTGCCGTCATTAGTGATCTATCATCCGGCCACATTAAGTTGTCTCGGTATTGGCTGGGCAATGCCATATCATCCGGGATTTCAATTTCCACCGTTAGTACTTTTGAGCCGAATGGAACTCCAAAGTTTGGGGCAGCGGCAGACCAGCTTTTACTAGTTTTAAAATCATATCGCTCGCCCTTATGAACAACTGCGCAGAAAGTTGTTGAAGCAGTAGCAGGATTGGCAAGTGCACTAAGTGTGTGACTATAACTCGGGTGCTTTGGATCATGAATATAAGTAACATGAACCTCATCTAGAGGGCATGAAACGCGCTCGGAGCGAGGTAACTTATCAATCACCTGCGCTAGTGTTTTGAGTCTACGGTTTCTACCTGTTTCGCCTTTGCCGCCGCCCTTTGTCATTGCTACGTCGATTTTCACTTCTGCATCAGAACGGAAAGTAGCAAAACGTCGGAAAATTGAAGTGGCAACGAAACTACGATCAACATTCTTATCTTTTCCGAGGGGTTGAGCGACGGTGTCATGATCTTCGCTCTCTCCAAAAAGAGCTACTTCAGTCCAGTCAAAGCTTATGTCTTGGCCTTCCTTTTTTACCGCTTCGGTTACATCGCAGACAGTATCAAAATTGCCATCAGGAAGTTCCATGGAAAAACGCACATACGTTCCTTCATCGTCATCAAAACCAATGGTCACTTCATTGACTACGCCTTCTTTGCAAGAACGATATCTAATGCCTTCAGGTGAAACGGTTAGCCCCGAAACTTTTGCACCAATTCCGAAGTTTTCGTCCAGTGCCATAGTTTTGTTGATTGAAGAAGAGAGGTCTGTTGCTTTTTTTAACTCTTCATCTGACATTCCCTTGCCAGTGTTCCAGAATGCCAATTTAGGCACTCCATTTATTTGCACCGGGTAAATTTCGATTTTACGGTTGCCTTCCGCAGCATGACATGCGTTCTCATCGGCATTCTTAAAAAACTCCCGAATAAGCGTACTTTTGGGAGCTTGCTGAATCAGTCGGTTGATCAGGAATTTCTTATTATCGATGCGAAGTGGCTCGGATTTCATCTAATATCTCTCTCGTTATATCAAAGCTTAAACTTGTTTTCGCCTTCGCCAGACGAAGAGCTAAACTTTCGCTCAACTTCGCTAGTTGCCTCACGAATTGCTTTGAAAATCTTTTTTATGTCTGCAGGGTCATAATCGTAGGCCCGACTGTTGGAGAGATTTCCAAGCTTACGAATAGCATCCAAGGCCAACTGTGTGCGGCCTTCTGCCAATCGGATAAATTTCTCTCTTTTTTCATTACTTTTCGCCATAGAAGCCTCTGCCAAAGTTGCATAATTTCGTAATATGTATGTATTTGAATCATAATTGTCAATAATTTAATGAATTTCATGACAAAATTTATACATATAGCGCAAAATTACACATTTTTTCTATGTGAAATTCACGAAATTAGAGAAACGCTAGTGAGCGAATTTTGAGTGTTGTTCGCCTTTTTTCAGGGGCTGATCGGATTTCTGTAGTAAGCCGATGCCGTCCGTTTTTGGCTGACGACAAACAATTGCCTGGTCGTTCTGAATTTTCCAATCCATTGACTTTAGCCATAGAAGTCGGTTTGACTTAGGCTCTCGTTTCTTGTGCACGCCGTAAGGCGCCCCCTAAACCTTCTATAGCGGTGTGTTTTCACACAACTTGTGTTTTAATAGGTTTAGAGTTCAACCTGAACAGGAAGGGCGTTTGGTATGAAATATTTGTCTTTCTGGGTGGGCGCTGTCATGTGCCTGATGTTGGCAGCATGCGAAAGCAATAATGGCAGTTTTCCCCAGGTCGCTAATCCGCCTGCTTTTGATTATGCTGACGGCGAGGAATTGCGGTCTGGCATGCACCAGCTTGCATATGCGCTGCAAAGGCTCGATGACGCTCTTGCAGCCGAATATGACGAGACCCCGTTTTTCCAGGAATCCGTAATTGATAGCCTTGATAGAATTGAGCGTATCGCAGAGCGCCTGAGGCGCGGTGACATCAGGTCCAAGCATGAGTTCCTGGCAGAGGGAATGGATGACTTCCTTTCCGATGTGGATCAGGCTAAACGGTTTGCTGAGAGAAAACGGTACTATATGGCAGGCCGTGTTACTGGTGCCTGTATCAGTTGCCACAAAGCAAACCCCTATTGATATAAACCCCTATTGATAGTCAGGCAAATCCAGGTTTTGAGCGGCTCGAAACACAGGGAATGCTCAAAATAACGAAACAAGAGCGAGGGGTGTTTTGTCACGGTCCGTTTTTGGCCGGCGACGGACAACTGCAGGGCCGCTCTGAGATTTCCAATCCATTGACTTTCCCCATAGAAGTCGGTTTGACTTAGGGCCTGGTTTCTTCCGTTGGGTCTTTTTTCTTTTGGGGTGGTGATGATGCGCGTTGCTTTGCTTTTTTCTACTTTTCTTTTTTCCGGCTTTGTTTTTTCTGGGGTTTTGGGCTTGCCCGCTTATGCGCAGGACAATTGGCCTGAGCTTAAGGGTGACTATTTGGGGCAAGAGGTTCCCGGCAATGAGCCGAAGGTTTTTGCGCCGGGCCTGATCTCTCTTGACGGGGAGCGAGAGCTGAACGCTGTTTTCTCGCCGGATGGTCGCATCTTTATGTTTTCCCGCGTGGTAAACGGTTCCTTCAAAATGTTTTTCAGCTTTCGCCGCAATGATGGCATATGGCAGGAGCCGCGCATGGCGCCGCCGTCCAAGACATTCCCGGCGCACCGCGATGTGGATATGGCCTTTTCACCGGGCGGTGACTGGCTCTATTTCATCTCTGACCGGCCGCTGCCGGGGTACTCGCTGGAGCGCTACAACATCTGGCGCAGCCGTGTCACCCCTGACGGCCTTCATGACCCCGAGCCCCTCGGCGCGCACATCAACGGCCCCGGCAATGAGCTTTACCCCATGCTTGTGGGCGACGGCAGCCTGGATTTTTCACCGTGCGGGATGACAGCCTTGAGCTCGGGAGGGCGGCGGGTGGGGGGGGGGGGGGGGGGGGGGGGGGGGGGGGGGGGGGGGGGG
>JAAHTG010002293.1_pt1 | contig 11164 bp, 13 predicted proteins | sample 6116081 | NCBI WGS metagenome assembly JAAHTG01 (sample SAMN13939989, study PRJNA603662) | sponge metagenome | isolation source: marine sponge | host: Mycale hentscheli | place: New Zealand | collected 2005
GGGGGTGGATAAAATGGGGGGTGGATCGCCAAATAAAAAAGTTTATAATATAAATTTATTTTCCCCCAGGGAGAATTGATTTCATTTCTCACATACTTTTTACAATATATTACATTTTACCCCCCTATTTTACCCCCCCATTACCTTTTATAAGAAGAAAGTAAAAGAATAAGAAGAGAGAATAATAAGTAATATCACAGACTTTTTAACTCACTGATAGCCCAAGTATTAACATATATAATGTTTCTTGTTCGCAATTCTGGATGGCCAAATTTATCTGTTATCATTCTTAAATAATAATCTTCTTTATTCCAATTTATCTTCCAATAAAAATATCTATCATTATGTATTTTCCAAACAATATAAAAATCAGCAATACAATTATTCCTTTTATTATATTGATATGCAGAACTCATTTTGACAGAATCGAATATTAATGAATCTAATTCTTTTTCTTTAAAATAAAATTTACCATCAATATAATTAATATCTTTTCTAGTTTTTAATTCAATAAAAATATTGTCATCATAAAAATCAAAATGAGAAAAGATATCTTCTGGTTGTTTTAAATTACAATTAAATAATTTGGATAATGTATCAATTGATTCTTCTTCTGATAATTTTCCTTGAATATAATTTTGAATAAACATTTTATAATATATCTAATATTTTATTTTTCATAAAAAAAACGCGATTCAAAAATAATATATAATATATTGTATAAAACAAAATGAGACAAAAATATATACATCTTGATAATCCATTTAATTCTGTATTAGAACACGGTTTATATTCATCTTATAATTATTATAGAAAAAAATATCCAAAGATAAAAAGGGAAGATATATTAGATAGATGTATAGAAACACGAATAAAACCAGACTATATGTTATGGAGTCCTGAACGAGAAGAACCACCACAAGATATTTGTCCATATGATCCACCAGATGAACCAGTAATGCACGAAGACAATAATTATATATTTTATAAAGATAAAGTATGGAGTAAAGACAGATTTAAATTAATGACATTTAAATACCATCCAAGAATAAAAAAACATAAGGCAAGACTATACAATGAAGAGAAAACGGCTCATTTTGTTTATACATTAGGCGAAAAACCGACATATGGGCGATAAAATAGTAATAAAAGTAGTTTATTAATCTTAAATCATTACTATAAAAGCACTTAAACATAATTAAATTTAAAATTATCAATAACTTTAAGCCATTTTTATAACCTTTTAAGATTAATATATATGTTTTTATAACCTTTTTAGATTATTATATATATTTTTATAATGTTTTTGGATTATTTTACTTCTTTTTGGCTTTGGCTGCTTCTTGTTGTGCTTTTGCTTGTGCTTCTCTTTCTTCATTTACTATTTGAGAATATGTTTTATATCCGGGTACTTTATAAGAAGATATCAAAGCATTAAACGCATCATTAACCATTTTAAAATTTTCTTCATCACCACCTTTATCTGGATGTATCTTAACCATCGCTTTCTTTCTTATCTTTCTTACTTCATCCAATGGTACTAACATCGCCTTTCCTTTTCCCCCAAGTCTTTTATCAAATGGTTTTAATACTTGATAAACACTTTTTGTTTGTTTATATTTACCATAAAAATCACCGACATATGCTTCTCTATCTCTTTTTGCTATTAATGGTCCAGTTGGTGGCTGTTCTTTACCCCTAGCTTTATCATCTTTACCTTTTTCTTCAATTGCTTTTACTTTTGCCCCAACATTTTTACCCTTTGGTGGTGTTGCTTTCTTTTTTATCTTCGGTACATCTTTATCAACGGGTCTTACGTCATCTTCTTTCTTTGCTGGTTTCTTTTTTATCTTCGGTACATCTTTATCAACTGGTCTTACTTCATCTTCTTTTGGTGCTGGTTTCTTTTTTGGCTTCTTTGGTAATTTATCAAATCTTTCTTCTAATGATTTACTTAATGATTTGACTTGTGCTCTGGCTTTTGTTACACCTTTTGTTTTTTTAATATAATCAAGAATCAATGATTGTGCTATTGGTTCAACAAGGTCGGCCATCTTATCTAATTGTTTATCTGATTCTTTTTTAGCAGAATCAAATGTACTAAACTTCGATAATCCTTTATCAAACGTATTAATATATTTAACATGAAGTTTAACATATTCATCTAATCTCTTTTTTGCTATTTCTTCTTTACCAATGGTTATACGTTTCTTGCTTGTGCCTTTTACAGGTATACCGCCTTTTTCCTTCTTAACACCATCAACACTTGAATCCCAATGACCAAGCTTTCTTAAATGTTTGATTGTTTCTGCTCTCTTCATATTTAATTTAATTGGCTTTTCATTGAGTTTCTTGTTTTTAATATATGTACGCATATACGACAGGGTTGAATGGTCATTAGGTTTATCCATCTTTGTTATAATTAATTAAATAAAAAAAGTATGAATTAAAAATAATTAATAAATATATACAATATGTCTGAAACACAATCATATACTTGGAATGCAAATGATTGGTCAAATTTAATAACTATTACCGCATCTGCTATTGCTTCTGTTTTACTAGTATTATTTAAATCTAGATGTACTCAAATAAAATTATGCTTTGGCTTAGTAAACTGCATTAGACAGGTTAAAGAAGAAGATAGCGATGATGAATCTGATAAAGATAAAGATAAAAATAAAAATAAAGATAAAAATAAAAATAAAGAGCCAGAGCCAGAACCAGAGCCAGAGCTTGATAAATTAGTTTAATCATTCGAAACTCACCACAATCGGATTCTCTGGTGTTGAACGTCTTATAATAATATATGGTGAATATTTCAATTTTAATTGTTTTTTCTCGTCTAATTGTCGTTGTACTTGTGGCGATATTAATGGAATAAATCTATCTCCACGTACTTTATCATCTTGGTTCATTAATTTACAAGCACGGCGACAACTAGGAATATCTCCGTACATTTTTATAAAATCACAATCGTCGGACAGGTCTTTAAAATTATCATATGTACTAAACTCCAAACAATGGCCACGTTTGCAGTAATTAATTATATTTTTGGCAATCTGCATAACTTGATTTTTTTCTTTAATGTTCAATGTTTTTTTTGGATTTTTATTTGTCAAGAAAAATATTAATCCATCTCTTGTCTTAATATTAAATATATTATTATCATCTATTTTGATATTCTTCTTTTTGACGTGTTCAATAATTTTATCTTGTAGCTCGCGCTTATTATCTTGATGTGAATGGGTAATACGTAAATTAAGCTCATTAATAATTTCAACCAATTCTGATTTTGAGAAGCTTTTGTCTATGATCATTATATTATATACAAAGAAAATAATTTTGGATAAATGAACGCATTTATTCTAACCAAATAATATCACGTTCTAAATTCATTTTATAACAGTAATAGAAGCAATCAAAATTACATTTATTTTGTAGTTCATTACCGTTCTTAATAAATTGGATTCTTTTTCTTGGTATAATTATTTGAAGTTTGCTTTCTGTATTTTTATAATTTTCTCTAAAATATTGTGTATTGATTTTTGATGATGGCATTATTAATATAAATGGCTTATCTAATTCTTTTAATCTTGGCATAATCTCTTTTGCTAAACTAAATGGTGGATTTGATACGATTATATCTCCTTTATTATTATCAAAGAAATCAATTTGTTCGTGTATAACATTAAATCCAAGGTCTGATAAATCTTGACCACTTTTACCATCGCCATAAAATGCTTCCCATATTATTTTATCTTTTGGTATATATTGTTGTATATTTTCCCAAGCATATTTTGGTGTCATATAATCATCGTGCTTTAAAAATGTTTTCGTATGAAATCCAGCCATCTATATTATATACAATATATTTATTTGATTTAATAAACGCAAAAATTACCAAAACCAACCATTCTTAACATATTCAGCATCTTTTGCTTCTTCTTGTTCTTTTTCTAATTGTTCTTTTATTTGTCTCATTCTAATATATTTCTTAATATGTTCTATATCTGATTTAATTGTACCAACATCTTTTGTTATAGTTTTAATATCATCCGACATTTGCTGGATTGGCTTTTTTTGATTTTCTGACATTCTTTTATATTATAATATAATTAATATAATAAAATGATAAGTAATAAACAAAAATTTAATTTAAAATATGGACAACCAAAAAATAAATCTAATTCAAAAGCTGATATATCCAAATTAACAGGAATACCAGTTAGAATACTTGATGAAGTGTACGATCGTGGGTTGGCTGCTCACAAAAATAATCCACAGAGTGTTAGACAAGTTAGTACTGGTAAAAAAATAGGCGGTAAATCATTAAAGGGTAAAATGTCAGCAGAACAATGGGGGTATGCAAGAATATATAGTTTTGTGATGAAGCAACCAGGAACTTGGGGTAAGGCTGACCGCGACATCGCTAAAAAGGTTAAGAAATTAAGAATCAAAGGATTTATGAGATAATTTAATAATTTAAAAATATTAATTTTAAATTATTTTATTATTATTAGTATATTATTATTATGAATCAATATTCCGATATAAAAGTAATAGAGTGCAGTCGCCTGCACAGCGAAGAAAGCAAAATAAATAACAATGAAAATCTAGCCCTTTGGCAAAATAATCTGCAAGATATAGTTCATTTGGATGCTGGCGATAAAGTATCAGTCTTCGGGTGCATGGTCAGTGAAAGAGGAGCAGGACAACCAACGAGCATCGAGATTAAGGGGGTCGAACTAGGATTCACAAAAGATTTTACTTTTACGACATATGATGAAAAGAATGCTTGTGATTCTATACCAAGTAAATATGAGATTATTGAATCTAAATCTTCAACTACAAAAATTAAAATCAGAGATGATACATTAAATTTCAATATTAGTTATTATCTTAATACTAATGGACATAATTATATACATCTTCCGAGGCGTTGGTGGTACAAAGAACAAGATGAAAATCAACTAAGGCCAGATGAACAATGGATACTCTCTGATGATGAAGATGCAGGTATGACATTTTTTAATCCATTCAAGGATACATTTTGGTTTTATGATGATTATTATCAAATACTTCAGACAACAACAGATAGAGCAGCCGATAAAAAACATTTTAAAACAAAAAATAACAATGAGAGATACACAATTTTGATGAGAGACAAATCATTTTATACAGAAGAATCAGCATCTGGTAATTTCGCAGATGAACATTTACGTGATCCAGAAAATGCTACATATCATATATACAAAGAATTAAAAGAAATAACTGTACCTTCTGGATTCAATAGTCCAGAATATGTAGCACAAGAATTGACAAGACAACTACAGGATATAAAAGAAGTTAAAAGATATGAGTTCAGAGACCCAATCCGTGATATACCAAATAATAGTTTAACACCAGGTTATCCGATTAGAATGTATGACACAATAGAAACAGAAACATATAAGCCATTTAATGTAGCGTATGGGTATCATGGTGATACTGATGGTAAAACCATACCAACATCAGATTATTCTGGTGTTAAAAGAGATTTTGGATATTATTATAATGGTAATAATGCTTGTGCAACAACAAATGCCAGTGGGTTTAAGTATCTAAGTCAATATCATATAGTGGCAACAAAAAGACCAGAATTATATGATAAGGGTCGATTATGTAATTTTTATCAACCAACAAAAGAAAGTGCAAAAACACAACGTGGAATATTTGGAGCAGTTATGGATACAGCTTGGGGTTCAAATAATGAAATAATATTAGTACAATATTATAATGAAGAAAATTGTAGAGCGTGGAAAGACTTCTTCGATGCTCAGGATTTATATCCAGAAATATGGAATACTTTTAGTGATACAAGAAGTCAATATAATTCAGGAGATACTATAAATAATTCTAGATGGATGCATATGAATAGATATTGGAATGGTAGTATGTCAGATGGTCGAGATATAGATGTGAATGGTTCTGCTATGCTTGGAGATAGTGGTTATAAACTTCATTCTTGGAATGCTTCAAATTTACTTCAACCAGCTTCTTCAATATGTCCACTATTTTATGATCCAAAACAAAAAAATACATTTTATGATAATCCAACATCTTCGGATTATACTTTTGGTTGTATGAAAAAATCATCAGATGGTAGAATAATACTTATTGGTACTGCACATAATGGTTTTGGTAGTGCTTATCATAATATGTTAAAAAATGATGGAGTTGTTAGTATTAGAAAATGTGGATTTGATATGCATTTCTCGGCACCAGGAATGTGTTATGTTTTACCATATGCTGGTTGGGCAGAAAAGCCAAATAGCTACTCTATTTATACAAGGAGTTCTAATTTTGGAACATATCAATTATTTTCTGGTTATAGGGGTCATCCACCCAGCATAGGAGATAATAAACTAAACAGTCAATTATATCGTAATAAATTATATATTGGAGCAGATAATCCATCATTATTGTATGATGGTACTAATTTTAATTTAAGTGGTCTACATACTCCAATGAATAAAGGTAATAGTAATGTTGCTAATAATGCATATAGTGCGAGCTTAACAGAATTCGATACATCCGAAGAAGATCCAGAAGCATCCGACCAAGTATATGTTATTAATCCAAGAGAGCAATGGAATGATTGGACGCCAGCCAGAAAACCATATTTAGTAAATAAAGAAAATACATCTCCAAACTGGAATATACCAAGATTAAATGATAATCTTCAAGCTTGGACAATATATGATGCATTATGTGGTATATTTATTACTGATATAAATTTAACAGAAAAAGAATGGCAGGGTACATTATGGGATATTTTAGGTTTTAGTTATAAACAATTTAATTCAACTAATAATACACGTATTGTTAGAATTGATAATAATAATATTAATGATTTATCATTGATAACAACTAATGCAGAAGTATCACAAGGAGATAGTAAAGTATTAATACAGAATTTATGGGATGCTCCATTATATAATAATATGATTGGTGGTGGTGGTTATTTTTCGGGTGATTCTGATGTTGTATATTATCCCGAGATAAAACAAAAAACTGAATCAGTTAAAATTGTTGCTGCCAATTTACCAATCAGAATGATTCGTGGTTATTATACAATCAGAAGCAATATATTAGAAGAAGCTCCATTTATTGGTGGTAAGGTTAATAACACAACTATGCCCGTTATTGGTATAGTAAATAAAATCAATGGAAATGGCGACTTTTATACTCAACAAGAATCGACATTAGATTTTACTGTAACCAAACCATTAAAACTAGCTTCTATAACTTGCTCGATCCATGATCCGGACGGGAGTTATGCTCAGTGTTCTGACCAATCAACTGTATTGTTCAAAGTACAGAAAATAAAAAATACAACATTTAATGTAATTCAAGAAATTATGCAGGAGCAACAGCAGGGCTCGTCGGCTCGGACGGCGAAGATGTAACTTCATATCTTGCTCTATCATGTTTAATTAAAAATTCATATTTATCTGGATGTCGTTCAATAAATACATCCAATCTATTTTCTCTTTTATATCTATTGTATGTTGAACGAGTATTAACTAAATATTTATTATTTTTATATATATCTAGTTTCTTTTGTCTATATTCAGGATTATTATGATAAGCCTTTTTTTGTCGTTCTCTATTCTTAGCTTGGTATTCTGGATCATTTTTATATTTTTGGTAGTACCTTTTAATATCTATGTATTTTTTTATTTTATTTTTTGCTTCTTTGTCAATCGCAATCTCTTTGATATGGTCGTCCATATTTATTGTTATATATATATATATTATATTCTTTATATTAATTAACTTTATATAATTTCAAATTAATTTGAAATGTATTCTAATATAAAGTTAATTATATATATATATATAACTAATTGACAATGGCTCGTGGTAAAAATAAAAATGTCAGACGCATGAATAGAGCTATGAAAGCAGGTAAAAAAACACCAATGAGAATGTGTGATACTAACATTCAAACTAATGGTAGAAAACATAAAAAAAATGAATTTAAACAATGTGATGATAATTATATTTTTACTGATATTACTTATCAAGGGAAAGTTTATAGAATTGATTATAAAGTAGATGAATCAATCGGACGACTTATAATAAATGTTGTGATTGATATTGATAGGGCTAACCGTACAAATAATATAAAAATCAAATTAGATTGTATTATCAAAGATGATAATATTATTAATGCAGTAAGTCAGTTATTAATGGATAAACTGAATAATAAATAATATAATTAATCTTTAATTATTATTTTTTTAATTTTAATTTAAACATCTTAATATATTTATTAATATTAGTATTAATATTAGATGAATCGCCCCATAAAATATAATAAGACAAATGAGCTGGCGACATATATGTTGTCTTGGCTAAGTTCCCTTTATGACGAGCTCTATATCTATCTCTTCGTTGCTTATCTTTGTGCATCGTATAGTCTTCATAACGTGAATCACCAAATTGTGCGGTTTTTATCTTCTTTCCTTGGTCGTCGTAAAATATCGCAGTGAATTTTTTATTTTTTGCTTTCGATGGCTTAATCTCAACGCTAGTCATTTAAATAATGGTATAATTTAATTTTTTTATTATTATAATTAATTTTTTTAATTTGATTTGATTTGATGCTAATATAAAGATAAGAATATATATATATAATAGTATAAAGGGATAAGTAGGTTTTAGTGAAAATCATACGTTTAGAATAAAAATAAAATATTTAGTATAATATATATGATGAATGAAATGAGATTTGACTTCTATGATAAAATAAATGTTAAGAAAGCCAAGTACGTGTTTAATTTACTCGAAGAAGAATTCAAGTGTCAGTTTTGGAATAAATTAGAACACGATCAAAATGGCAGGGGTTATCAATTAAAAACATTTTATAAATCTGTCAAGGGATTATGTCAAGAAGTCATTCAAAATAAAGTCGATAATGAAGACTATGCATTAATAAAACGCAAATATAGATTTTCTAATAATCAGAATGGTAGAATATATGTCAATGGATTTGGTATTCAATCTCTTCAAGGAAACCTTAGGAAGTTTTTAACTGGGGATTATTTACTTGATATAGATATTAAGAATTGCCATCCAAATATTTTATATCAATTATGTCAAGAATATAATAATACTCATGACGAGAAGCTGGATACATTCTATCTTGCTAATTATATTAATAATAGAGACAAGGTTTTAAATATTAATAAGTTAAAAAAAATTGATGTACTAATGTGCTTAAATAGTGATGAGATTCAAGAAAATAAAAAGAGTAAAGGGTTCTATACAAAAAATCCATTCTTAATTGGATTCCATCAAGAAAAAATGAAGATATTCAAGAGACTATTAAATAATACAGATTATGTTAAGGATTATGATATTCAAACAAGTAATGAAGATAATCCAATATCATCAAAGATTAATAAATTATTTTGTATCAAAGAAAATGATATTATCCAATCAGTTATTAAGTCGGATATATGTGTTCCTATGTTTGATGGTTTTATGTTTGATAAAAATGATATCGATAAATATAAGCCATTATTAGAACAAGAGGGTATTATTCAATGGGCTTTGAAGGATAATACAATAGATATTGATATTACTAATTTTGATGAGAATGATAGCAAGGATTATAATACTATTAAAGAAGAATTTGAAAAAACTGCTTGTATGATAAATACAAGTCCAATTATTTATTTGAAGAAAATAAAAAATGAGAATTGCCAATTAACAGATGTATATTATAATAAGGCTTCAATGATGGATATATGTGAACCATTATCTATTATTACTAGTCAAGGAAAAGAAGAATCATTTTTTAAGCATTGGTTGAAGGATAGAAATAAGCGTCAATATGATAAGTTTGATTTTATGCCATATATCAAAAAAGAACAAGACCCAACACCACCGCATATATATAATACATTTAATGAATTTGAATCAGATATAATTGAAGATGTAGTTGAACCAACATGGTATATAGATTTTATTAATGATAATTTGGCTGATGGTGATTATAATTGTGCTGAATATTATTTAAATTATACTGCTCATGAATGTCAGAAACCTTGGGAGAATCCACAAACGGCATTAGTATTAAAAGGCGGTCAGGGTACTGGTAAGGATACAACGATTGAGATTACTGAGCGTATTATTGGTAAGTCAAATGATTACGTCCATAGAACATCTAATATAAATGATATATTACCAAAGGATGGATTTAATAGTGAATTAAAAAATAAATTGTTAATTCAATTCAACGAGACTGATGGACGTGATAGCAGAGAAGCAAAGGAAAGAATTAAGGATCATATCACAAGAGAAGTCAATAATATTAAAGAAAAATATGTAGCTCCTTATAAACAAAAGAATATGGCTCGTGTTAAATTCAGTAGTAATAATGAGAGCCCAGTTCATTTCTCTTTTGATGAACGTCGTTTTGTATTATTTAAATTTAGTAATAAGAATCAAGGTAATCATGATTACTGGAATATGATATGGGATAAAATTAATAATAAAAGAGAAATAAATAATTTATACACTTGGTTATTAAAGAGAGATATAAGTAATTGGAATCCAAAAAATAGACCAATGATTAAAGAATATATTGTAGAGACTATTAGCTCAGTACCAAATCATATTAAATGGTTAAATGATGTTATCAATGATAATAATAGATATGGATTTATTGTTAGGGATAATAATATATTGGCTATTAAAGCAACAGATTTGTATAATGTATATGAAAAATGGTTGATTGATAATTACTTGATAAATGGTGGTGAATTCAAGTCAACTGGATTCAGAAAAGTTATTCAAAAGATGGATGGTGTTAAATGGGATGGACGAATATGGCTTAATAATAAAAAAGTTGACAGGGTTAAGATTTATATGGATAAAGTCCAAGAGATTTTAAGTCAATATACATTTTATACAGACTATGACAGTGATGACAGTGATGACACGGTCGAAGACTTTGGTTGTGATTGCGATATTGAAGAGTCTATACCGTGTTAAAAGTCTTTGATATTACTTATTTTTCTCTTTCTCTATACTTTTACTTTCTTCTTATAAAATGTAATGGGGGGGTAAAATAGGGGGGTAAAATGTAATATATTGTAAAAAGTATGTG
>JAAHTG010002294.1_pt1 | contig 11162 bp, 12 predicted proteins | sample 6116081 | NCBI WGS metagenome assembly JAAHTG01 (sample SAMN13939989, study PRJNA603662) | sponge metagenome | isolation source: marine sponge | host: Mycale hentscheli | place: New Zealand | collected 2005
CGTGATTCATCCCATGGGCATAGCCGTGGGTCTTCTCAAGGAACACAGATAAATTGAGTAATCATGAGAATCTTGACATTTTGATCACTAATTCCCTGAAAAGATTGCCAGAATCAACTCGCCATCTTCTACAACTAGCCAGTTGCATTGGTCATCACTTTGATTTAAGAACTTTGGCAATAATTCATCAAAAATCAGCCCAAGAAACCGCTTCTGATTTGTCCATAGCCTTAGAAAAAGGACTGATTTTACCAACTACACCGATTTACAAATATTATGAGCAAATAGACAAAATAGCTGAACAATGGACAGATTCTCTTCCTGTGAATTATATATCTTTGTTTACTTACAAATTTAGTGACGATCGCATTCAAAAATCAGCTTATTCTTTTATTTCCGAAGAGAATCAACAAAAGATTCATTATCAAATCGGAGAACATCTACTCCAAATAATAGCCGAAGACGAGCAACAAGAAAATATTTTCATCCTAGTTCATCATTTAACGAAAGGACTAAAATTAATTACAAAATCAAGGGAAAAAGATAAATTAGCCCAACTTAATTTAATGGCAGGGAATAAAGCCCAAGCCATGGGTGCATATCAAACCTCTTTTGAATATGCAACAGCAGGATTAAATTTGCTCACAGAAAACTCTTGGCAACCTGACTATTATCGAACAACTTGTCACTTGTATAGATTAGCCGCAGAAATGGCAGATTTGTGTGGAGACAAAGTCGCAGCAATGGAATTATATGACCATGTGATTGCCAAGGCAAAAGCAAATGGTTATGGAGAAGAAGAAGGCCTTGCCAATGAATTAGCTGGTCAATTTTATCTAGATTGGGGGAAAGAAAAAATTGCTATAGTTTATTTAAGCGAAGCTTATGATTGCTATTCTCATACCGCTCAAAAACCTCAGCTAGAAAATTTAGTCACATCTTATCCTCAACTATTACAAAAAAAACAACTAGAAGAAACTAATGTACATGAGCTTTTGAATAATGTCGGTGCCGTGATTACCCGTTTTAAAATTTACTCAGATTATAGTTGGGAATATGAATATCATTCTCAAGGTAGTGAATCTTTATTTGGTTATAGTACAACGGAATTTATGGCCGATGAATTTCTTTGGCTTTCAAGAGTTGCCTTTGAAGATCAGCAAAAAGTCATCTTGCCTTGTTTTAAAAAAGCTTTAGCAGGAGAATCAGGAAATATTGAATTTCAATTTTGTCACAAAGATGAGTCTATTCGTTGGATAAGCCAAAGCTTTACCTCAAGAGCAGATCGAGAAAATAATTGTGCGATCGTCACTACTGTTAGTATTAATATTACAGAACAAAAACAAGCCCAATTAAGATTACAAGAAAGTGAAAACTATGTCCGCACTTTATTTGAAATGGCAACCGTCGGTCTTGCTTTGTGTGATTTAGATGGTAATCTTGTCGATTGTAACCCAGTTTATTCATCTATTATTGGTTACACCCTAGAAGAAGCTCAAAGCTTAAGTTATTGGGAAATAACTCCTCAACAATATGTGGAACAAGAGCAAATGATGCTCCAATCTTTAGAAACCACAGGGCATTATGGACCATATGAAAAAGAATATATTCACCAAGATGGATATTTAGTTCCAGTTCGCCTTTCGGGATTAATCATTGAACGTCACGGACAAAAATTTATTTGGTCAAGTGTTGAAGATATTACCGATAGCAAACAAACCGACAAAGCAATCAAAAGTCTACTGATTGGAACTAGCTCTGTGGTGGGGAAGGATTTTTTCTCTGGTTTAGTCGAACAAATTGCTTATGCTCTTCAAGTTTCCCATGTATTAGTTGCTCAAAAAGCAGAAATACACTTCCAAACCTTGGCTTTGTGGGCAAATAGTCAGGTTCAAGAAACTTTAACCTATTGCACGTCTAATAGTCCTTGTGAACAAGTATTACTCAATGATCAATATTATTGTGAACGAGGGGTACAAGAAGAATTTCCTGATGACGATGATCTAAAACTTTTGGGAGCAGAAAGTTATCAGTGATTCACAAATATTTTTCCATGAAAATGAAGCTGTTGTGGAACAAATACCAGAAGATTATGTTAGTAAGAAGGGATTTTTACAGTTTGAGGTGGAAGATACAGGTATCGGTATTGCCGAAGATGATATAGCAAATATTTTTCTTCCTTTTGAGCAAGTTGGCTCTGTACATAAAAAACATGAAGGTACAGGTTTAGGTTTATCTATTTGTCAAAAAATTCTGTTAATGATGAATAGTCGATTACAGGTTAAAAGTTGTTTAGGTGTAGGGAGTAATTTTTCTTTTGGCCTGCCAATTTCTGCGACTGAGAAAGCTTTTGATATATCGATGATTCAATCATCATCTTTAAATACAATTATCGGTTATAAAGGCGAGCGCAAAAAAATATTAATTGTTGATGATCGATCGGAAAATATTAGTTTACTAACGTATTTACTAGAACCTTTAGGATTTATTTTAGAACAAGCTAGTGATGGTATTCAAGGATTAAAGAAATTTTCACGATTCCAACCAGATTTAATCATTGCTGATTTAATTATGCCCAATATGGACGGATGGGAAATGATTAAAAGCTTACGTCAATTAACACAAGGAGAAGATGTCATCATCATTGTTTCTTCTGCTAATGTATCTGATATTAATCAAAGTTTAGATCAATCACAAAGCGATCGTCAATATTGTCAAGAAATTGGTTGCGATTATTTTTTACCTAAACCATTAGAGATCAAAGAACTATTAAATCAATTAGGTCATCACTTACAATTAGAATGGATTTATCAATCTTCATCACCACCAAAAAATAAAGAAAAAAAACCCTGAATTTCTCCTCCTCAAGAAGTTTTAGCTATCTTAGAACAGTTGAGAAAACAAGGTCGTACTAGTTTAATGATTAAAGAAGCAAAAAAACTAAAAATATTGAATTCCAAGTACGAGTCTTTTGCTAACCATATTCAGGAGTTAGCAGACGATTTAGAATTTGATGAATTAGGTGAATTTTTGAGTAAATATATTTAGGGTATGCTGAATAAAGATGAAACCTTTACGAATAATGCTTAACCGCTAAAATTCATCTCGACAAATACCAAAAATAACCCCAAATTCCCATTGTCAATTATCAATTATCCTTAAGGCTCAACATAAACAGCGATTTTTGACTTTTTCGCCCAAGCCCTATTTAAGGGGATTTTTTTTCCAATTGATTAGAAATAATTTACTATTGCTATATATCATTGAATAATTGAAGATGAGCAAGTAGATAAAAACATAAAACAAGATGGTTTATAATCTGAGGATTGCGGACTTACCTTTAAGTGAACGTCCTAGAGAAAGACTGCTGGAGTTAGGAGCGAGAAATTTAAGCACAACTGAGTTGTTAGCTATATTACTAGGTACTGGACAAGGAAAAGGTAAATTATCAGCCGTAGGACTAGCACAGTATATTTTAAATCAACTGAGTCAAAATAAAGAAGATCCTCTTGATGTTTTACGGAAAATATCTCCCTCAGAATTAATGCAAATTCCCGGAATTGGCCCTGCTAAAGCAACAACCATTTTAGCTGGTGTCGAATTGGGTAAACGTACTTTTCAATTTCGCCCTAGTGCTAAAGCTATGATTGATAATCCTAATGTCGCGGCGGCGGCTTTTAGTCATGAGTTGATGTGGCAATCTCAAGAGCGTTTTGCCGTATTGTTGTTAGACACAAAAAATAGTTTAATTAGTACTCAGGTTATAACTATTGGCATCGCTACGGAAACTTTAATTCATCCTCGTGAACTATTTCGCGAAGCAATTCGTCAGTCAGCGACGAACCTGATTATTGCTCACAATCATCCTTCTGGTAATCTTGAACCTTCAGTGGAGGATTTGAGTTTGACAGAACAATTATTACAATGTGCCAAAATAGTTGGTATTCCCATTTTGGATCATTTGATTATTGGTAATGGTGATTTTCGTAGTATTAGACAAAACTGCACTTTATGGGAAGAATATCCACAATAATTAATAATGAATAATTAACAGGCTTTTTTTTTTCAAAACAATGATTAATATCAAATGTGGATTAATTCACCCGTCTCTAATTAATTAAAAATTCATAAAGCTGATGGCTAATAGCTAATAGCCGATAGCCCAGACACGACCAACAATTTTTGACACTCTCCCCCAAAACCCTATTAATTTATGGATTTATTACGATCGCTACCTATTGGATTATACTTAGAAAAACCATTAACATGGCTACATAAACTAGATCCCCGAGTGAAATTAGCATGGTTGATGAGTTTAATCTTATCCCCTCTGTTAGCTAATCCTTATTGGCGTATTTTTTTAGTATTATTGTTAATCATCATTACTGCATTAGCTTTAATTCCTTGGCGAGTACAGAAAAAACAAACGAGTTGGCTACTATTTTTTACCTGTCTTATTTTTATCATTACTTGTTTCGCCCCTGATGGTTTAAACGTTTCTTATCAACCTAGATTGCCAAGTAGCGAAGATATCATTAATACTTCCACAAATTATAGTTATGTACTTTATAAAATTGGTAATTTCACTTTAACCAGAAGATCTCTTGATTTAGCAATTAAAATTAGCACCTTAATTTTCACCTTAATTTATAGTAGTAATTTATATTTATTAACCACTGCACCAGAGGAAATTACCGCAGGAATAGAAGATTTATTATCTCCTTTAAGAAAATTTAATTTACCCATTACAGAAATTGTTTTAACTCTGACTTTATCTCTCAGATTTATTCCTTTGGTTTTAGAAGAAATTCAAAATTTAATTAGATCAATTAGAACAAGGGCAATTAATTGGCGAAAATTAGGCATCAAAAAAGGTGCACAAATTTGGTTAATTGTTGCAGAAAGACTATTAGAAAATATTTTATTACGAGCTGAACAAATTGCGATCGCTATGGAGGTTAGAGGCTTTACCACTCCTAATGAACATCAGGTGACATGGCATCAGTTAAAAATTATCAAAAAAGATATTATAGCCCTAATAATCTTGGGAGGATTTTGGATAATGAGGTTGACGATCGGTACAGTTTAATTTACAAATAAACTAAATCTTCAGGTAATTTTGATAACTTAAAAACATGGTCTTGTTGAATAATAATATCACGAAATAATAGTTTCTTTTTATGAGGTAATATCAAAACTTTTTCTGATTTAACTACAGAATTTTTAAAATTATCGACAGTTTGATTAGTTCTTAAATGGCTAACTAAACGACGAAATAACTTAGGTAAAATTACCACAGTTTTATCTTCAGCAAATAAATCCCAAACATTGAAACCCTGATTTGTTAAGTCAAATTGCCATAAACCTCGATTATTTCTGCGAGCATGATTCACCGCCTGAGTCATCTTACTTCTTAAAGTTGGAGCAATACCACGATAGTAAGTAGGATAAGATTCCCCGTAAAAAAGACTCTTATAATTAACAGAGTTAAAAAATAAATCTAAAGGTAAAAACAAATCACTACCATCTAACTCGTCTATTTTTCCTTTGAAAATAAAACCTAATGGTCTACCATGTTGATCGGTTTTTTTGACTAAAATAAAACCTTCAATGTTATCTTCTGCTTTGAGAATTACATTAGTTTGTTCATTCCATTGAACCCCTGAAATTTCCAAGGAATCTAATAAAAAATTAGCCGCACTGATTGCCCATTTCATACTTTGTTGACAATCATGAAAATGAGTTTCTAAACTGTCTATGCCAATCAAGCGAATTTGCACGTGATTATCCTCATTTAATTGAGGAGGAGAACCCTTAATCTTTGACCAATGCTCAGGATTATTAGCTTTGAAACGAATGGAATCACCGTCAGGAGAATAGCCGACAACATGAAATGTTCCTTTGATGAGAATAAAAGACATTTACTTACCAATCACCTCCATTAATAGTTAATAGATTTGTTGTGAATTTATAAAAACAGTCAAAACCTTTACTATTCAATGGATTTAATCAAAATTGCTGCTAAATTTTTGCAAGCTTTATCCTATCGACTTTTTAGGGTTTAAAAATTTGAGTTCGCAACCACTTTAATCATAACAGTAAAGCTATGATTATTATAAATTTGACGATCGTCAATCAATAGAATTTAGAATTTAGAATTCAGAACTAGAACTTGGTAAACTGCCTTATTTTTCGATCGATCATAATATAGCAAAAACAACATTAACCAATTATCCACTAAAAATATCACTACTTAGCCATACATTAAATATTTCTCGAACCTTAGTGTTGAGTGATAGAACTATCCGATTTTTATTCCAGTTTTATTTCTCAATTATGAGTTCTGAATTACTATTATAATGACCTTAAGTTGACATGAGTAATTCTCTCTAACCAAAAGAAATGGCAATAAGCTAAGAAGATGTTTGAGAATTCTTATCTGTCATTAATTCCAGAGTAGCGAAATTATTTAAACAAGGAGGCAAATATGCCAGCTTTACTTCCCAATATTGACCCTGATGGGCTTCTAGAATATTCAGTGGTTTTTACTGATCGTTCACTTAACCATATGTCTGAGTTATTTCAAGGAGTAATGAATGATATTTCCACCACCCTTAAAAAGGTCTACAATGCCAATGCTGTAATTGTTGTTCCTGGTGGTGGTACATTTGCCATGGAAGCAGTAGCAAGACAATTTGGTGTTGATAAAAAATGTTTGGTGATCAGAAATGGTTGGTTTAGTTTCCGTTGGACACAAATTTTTGAGAGGGGAAATATACCTTCTGAATCGATTATATTGAAAGCTCGTCTTGTTGATAATAGTAAACATGCTCCTTTCACTCCACCACCCATACAAGAAGTTGTGGCAACTATCAAAGCCCAAAAACCTGATGTTGTGTTTGCGCCCCATGTTGAAACTTCGGCAGGTATGATTCTTCCTGATGAATATATTAAAGCCGTGACAGATGCAATACATTCTGTTGGTGGTTTATTCGTTTTAGACTGCGTTGCCTCTGGTACGATTTGGGTGGATATGGAACAATGTGGTGTTGATGTCTTAATCACTGCTCCTCAAAAAGGTTGGAGTAGCTCTCCTGGTGCCGGTTTAGTCATGTTAAGTTCCCTCGCACGAGAACGAATAGAATCAACAGTTAGTAATAGTTTTGCCTGTGATTTGCGTAAGTGGCTACAAATTATGGAAGCTTATGAAAATGGTGGACATGCTTATCATGCAACTATGCCCACAGATTCTCTACGACGTTTTCGAGATATGATGAAAGAAACTCAAAGATACGGTTTTGATCAAGCCAAGAAAGCCCAACAGGAATTAGGAAATAAAGTGAGAACTCTTTTCGCTAATAAGGGAATAAAAAGTGTTACCATAGAAGGGTTCGACGCACCGACTGTAGTGGTTTGTTACACTGATGATATGGGTATTCACCAAGGAAAAAAATTCTCAGCGGTCGGCTTACAAATCGCAGCTGGAGTTCCTTTAAGATGTGATGAACCAGAAGATTTTCAAACTTTTCGTCTGGGGTTATTCGGCTTGGATAAACTTCAAAATATCGATCGCACTGTCGAAATACTTGACAAAGCCTTATCTAGTTTAGATATTTGACGATCGTCATAATTGTAAAGTTTCCAGACATTTATCAAGGCAATTAATCAAGTATTTGTTAAATTGAATTAGTTAGTTTAAACCAATGCCAAAAATAATTAATTATTAATTATTAATTATCAAAATGCCCTATACCGTAGAACAAATAAAATCTTCACGATTTAGAGAATATAGTCCTTACATTTGTTTAGGAACGAATATCTTTTTATTTTTAGTCCTCATTTTACATGGTTTTTTTGCCAAAACTCTTGTGAACAAAAGGATTTCTACCGCAGTAGTTGAAGAAGAGACGATCGCAAAATTAGAACCGATTTTATTAAAACCTTCCTTAATTGGAGCTTTAAGAATTGACGCTAATGCTGTGATTAAAAATAATTCTTGGTTAACTTATGAAATTCAACTGCAAAATGAACAAGGAAATGTGCTTGCTTCAGCCCTCAAACCAGCTTGGCAAGAGTCAGGGCGTTGGCGTGAAGGGGGAGAATCAGGCAGTTGGAGTGAAGCAGACTTAAAAGGAGGAATAGACCTTCGTCTTTCTCGTAATCAAAAAGAGCAAAAAGTAATCCCCGTCATTCAGGTTTGAGAATATACAGATACTCGAGGAAACCCTTTATCTCAAGGTATAATTGGTAAAGATCCCATTTATGAAAATGTTTTATTTAAAGTAAAAATTATTCAAGGAGCGATCGATACTCGTTATTTATGGGCAGGGTTGATAGGAAGTTCTCTAATTACCGTCCTATGTTTTATGAGCTTGGGTACGACGGGAAAACTAGTTATCAAAAAGACCGTCAATGACAGTGATATTGGAGATTGGGGTGTTTTCGGTGATACCAATCAATTAGTTCAAGCTCAAGTTGAAGTATTAGCTGATGAAACCTCACCAAAGTCACTCAACATTAAATTATCGATTAATGATGGTTATGGTGAACAATGTTTTAATGTTATCCAAACCCTAAAAATGAATTATCGTCATGGGGAAAATAGTGAAATACTATCGGCCAAGGGAAAACAAGATTTTTATTTTTTGCTACCTAAACGAGCATCTTATAATGTTTATCTGGAAATAGAACCAGATCAACCCGTGGAAAAGACATGGTTATCAGTCAAACAAGGGGTTAAAACCCTTGATAACGTCACAATTAATCAAATTATTCATAGTGAAATTTAACTCAATTAATGAATTATGTTACCTAAATGTTGTCTGGGAATATGCGTTTTAATTGCTTCAACCACTCTTTGGATGGGTGTAAGCCAAAGTTCGGCTTTTAATTTAGGACAAGAAAATCAAAAGAATTTTTGGGGGCGACATAATACTCGTCCTTCAGGTCGATATGTCCGCGGAATATGGATTTCTTCTCCTAGTAGAGCTTCCTATGGCAGTTTTTCAGGAGGTGGCCCCAGTTTTGGAAAATGATTGTAAATTGATAATGTTATGACATTTCCATGAACAATTATCATGGTTGTAGCCCCCAAATAACAGAAGTTTAAAAGACTTCTTTTTGAGAAGAAGAATTGGTATTTTCATTTTCAGAAATACCTTTAGACTTCATTTACCATTTGTTTACCCACATTACGAGCTTCTTCATCATCAACTACTATTGACACATCAAAATCCATATATTTGTTCCAATTGAGGGTAAATAGTGAAAAAGCTTCTGCATTTTTTGTTTCGAATACTGCCACCCCTGTACCACGAACTAAATCATGCCATCTGCCAATAAGTGTTACTTCTCCACCCATTAAAGATTCTTCTTGTTCTGTTGTCATTTCCGAAAAAAGAGCCAAAGTGTCGTGTAGTTTTCCTTCATGTATTTGCCAAGTTGTTAAGATCTTCATTTTTTTCTTGATAATATTTTAGTTGTACAAGTCTGAATCAAATTTTCTAAATTGTATATTTATCGATAATATCCAAAAGTATTCGAACTTTATATGTAATTTACCTACTCGAAATGAAAATTTATTGACCATATGATTAATTTATACAAAAATAGCAGTGGCAAATATTTATCCAAATGACCAAATATCAACGATACTTATTGCTAATAGCTGCGTCAGTTTCTTCTGCTACAGGATTGGCCGCAGAATTACTATTAGGAACTTTGGCAACTTATTTAGTGGGAAACCAAGCTTTAGCTTATGGGGTTGCCGTTGGTGTTTTTTTAGCAGCAATGGGAATTGGTTCTTATTTGACTCAATTTATTACACCTTCAGGTAGTCCATCTCAACAACAAAAAGCCTTATTAATTCGTTTTGTTCAGATTGAATTGCTGATTGCACCTTTAACGGCGATTTTACCATTAGCTTTATCGATACTAATAAAAATTTCTAGAAATGTTAATTTCAGACTAATATTAGTTTTAATTTTTGGTATTGTTTTATCCTGTTTTAGTGGTTATTTCTTTTATAAAACTGAAGAAAAAACCATAATTAGAGAATTTCAGCAAGATGTAGATGAACGAGCAGCTTCATTATCTCGTGAGTTGGCAATCAATTTTGAAACTTTAAGCTCCTTATCGATATTATTTCATGAAGGTCAAATTCCTAATTTAGAGAGATTTCAGCTCGAAGCCGAAAAAATTTTAAATCGTCATTCCAATATTCAAGCACTTGAATGGATACCCAGAGTATTTGATTCCCAAAGAGCTATGTATGAATCACAACTAAGAACTTATTTTCCTGACTTTGAAATTACACAATTAGACAAACAAGGGTTTATGACTCGTGTAGAGCAAAAAGAAGAATATTATCCTGTGTATTATATTGAACCAGTACGGGGAAATGAAGCAGCTCTGGGTTTTGATCTTTCTTCTAATCCTGTTCGACTAAAAGCCTTAGAAAAAAGTAGAGATACTGCCCAACCTCAAGCAACAGGAAGTATCAAACTAGTTCAAAAGAATGATAATCAAAAAGGTTTTCTCATTTTTTTACCCATATACAAAGGGAATCCGTCAACTTTAGTCAAGCGTCGAGAAAATTTAGAGGGATTTATTTTGGGTGTTTATCGCATTGGAGATATTTTTATGAGTTCTTCCTTTAGCGATCGTCATATGAATATTAAAATGGAACTAGTTGATGAAACATCAATATCCCAACCTGAAATACTTTATAGCAATCAAACTGATACTAAGTTAAAAATTCATGATCAGATAACTTATAAAAAAGAACTACCCGAAATCTGGGGACGAAAATGGACTTTAGTTGCTTGTCCTACATTAAGTTATCTCTCTGTAAGAAGAAATATTTTGCCCATAGTAATTACTATTGCAGGTATAGTATTAAGCTTCTTTATAACCTTATATCTTTACATAATTGCCAAACGTACTGCCACTATTGAACAAATAGTTATACAAAAAACAGAAGAGTTAAATAGAGCGAATAAAAAATTAATGCTGATATCCCGCACTGATGGTTTGACGGGAGTTGCCAATAGAGCCTTTATGGACGAATTTCTGGAGAAGGAATGGTTACGGGCAATCAGAAATCAAACATTTATCTGTGTTCCTTGAGAAGACCCACGGCTATGCCCATGGGATGAATCACG
>JAAHTG010002295.1_pt1 | contig 11159 bp, 12 predicted proteins | sample 6116081 | NCBI WGS metagenome assembly JAAHTG01 (sample SAMN13939989, study PRJNA603662) | sponge metagenome | isolation source: marine sponge | host: Mycale hentscheli | place: New Zealand | collected 2005
CCGTGATTCATCCCATGGGCATAGCCGTGGGTCTTCTCAAGGAACACAGATAATTGTCAACTGTAAATTGTTAATTGTCAATTGAAACCTATTTATTTCAGAAATACTATAATTAATAAGCCAACTAAACCAAAGATAATGGTGGTAGAGATAACCAAGATATTGATACTTTTAATCGGGCTATAAAAATAGTCGTCTTGCTCGATCGCATTTACGTGAACAGAATGTTGTATCACCGCTGTTAGTAACAATAAAATACTTAAGGCAATTAAGATTAAACTGATGTTACGAGTTAATTCCATCGTCATCAATGAATTGCCACCGGGGAATTTTTGTTCTAAAGTTAGAAAGATTTGATCGATCGCAAAACCAAAACCGATCAAAGTTAAACAGTTTTGAATCCAAGAACTTAAAGTTCTTTCTGCGGCGGCACGATTACGCTCTTTAGCTAACTCATTCGTTTGACCTTTTGGTTTATTCGGTTGAGAGGCGTTCATCAAATCAATATTGAATCGAGTAAATTAACTTTAGATTGTTATTGTATACTTTCGGTTAAGATCATAACGCAAATGCTGATCCCGATCGCAACTAAAATTCCTGAAACTATTATCCCTAAAGACTTTCGATGTTGGTATAAATATTCTGGTTGTTGTAAACGTTTGATTTCTTCTTGATAGTCGAAAGCCGCTATAACGACTAATATTCCACCTGTGCTAACAAATAATAAGCTAAAAACTTTTAAAGGAATTAAGGTTCTCGTCGGGTCAATTTCTAACCATAAATATAGTTGTTCGATCGCTTCTTCTAAAATAAACCCTAAACCAATTAAAGAGACACTAATCCTAATCCAAGACAACAAAGTGCGATCGGCAGCAACACGATTTCGTTCTTTAGCAAGTTCTACTTGTAGATTAGGTGACTTATCCGATGGATTTGATTTTACCATAGCTTAAAGGCTTTCAGCCAAAGAAGTCTCCCTATTCCTTTTGCTCCTATTTTTTTCTTATATAGACTATCAGAAGTAGAAAATGATCTAAAGTTATTGTTGTCAAATCCTACTCCATTATCAATCACGGAAAACCGCAAATTTTAGATATTTTTCCTTTATCTATAAATTCTTTAAATTCTTTTCCATCACCTTCTCTGATAATGTGAATATCAATATATCCAATATCAATGAGGACAGATCTACTATTTTCTAATCATATCTTATTCGTTATATTATGCTTCATTTATTCCAAATTAAATATCTCATAATCATTAATTATGTCGAATTATCATTAGTTTAGGAAAAAAATCTTACAATCTTTTATCTCTTGTTACAATGTGAGTTTTGAGTAAATAATTCGTTTTAGGTAATTTTATATTCATCACAACTTAATCGCTATAACCACTACAATAAACGGGCGTGGAGGGACTCGAACCCCCGACCTGCTGATCCGTAGTCAGCCGCTCTAATCCACTAAGCTACACACCCTCATTTTTAGGCACTTATATATAATAACGGATAATACCTTAAAATGCAATAGTTATGGTCAATAAATTATCTCATTTGAATTCTGATGGCGAAGTGGAAATGGTTGATGTATCACAAAAACAAACAACCCTACGTCATGTGATCGCATCAGGTAAAATAATCCTATCCCCAGACAGTTTAAAACAAGTTCAACAGGGAAATAATCCTAAAGGTGATGTCATTGCTACTGCGAAAATAGCGGGAATTATGGCGGCAAAACAAACATCACAATTGATACCCTTATGTCATCCTTTACCCTTATCAAAAATCGGGATTAATATTAACCCTGATGAGAAATTACCAGGTTATCATATTGAAGCATCAGTCAAAACCAAAGCAGAAACAGGAGTGGAAATGGAAGCGTTAACTGCTGTTTCTGTTACTGCTTTAACCCTATACGACATGATAAAAGCGATCGATAAATCTATGATTATCACAGATATCAAACTAATCAGTAAAACAGGAGGAAAATCTGACTATCAAATAAAGGAGTAAAAAGCTATTTGACATCTTTGTTCACTAGTGAACAAAGTTAATAGACAAAAGCTAAATCTGATTTAATTATTTTTAAATCAAGTAGTTCAAATTGATTTTAGCTAAAAAAAGAAGGGGATAAACCCCTTTGAACACAAAAGTTACCAACTGGATTTGACAACACCAGGTAATAAACCCTTATGAGCCCATTCTCTAAAAACATTACGAGATAAACCGAAAGTACGATAGTAACCTCTTGGTCTTCCAGTTACCCAACAACGATTACGTTGACGATAAGGAGAGCTGTTTAAAGGTAACCTTTGTAATTGACGTTGTAACTCAAATTTTTCCGCAGGGTCATCAGATTGACGAATTCCTTCTTTTAATTCCGCTCTTTTGTCAGCATATTTAGCTACTAACTTGGCACGTTTAACTTCACGTGCAATCATTGATTTCTTAGCCATTTAAAATAATACTTAAATACTAAATTAATTATAAACACATTGTTTTCTATAATAACCTATCTCAAGAGTAATTGTTAATTATCAATTATTTTCATGATGACATTTCTTCTCTGAAATCATCTAATTGAAGAAACGTTTCTCTTCCGGCGGCAAATCTATAAATACTTTTTCTCCCGAAGATACTCCCGTTAATATTTGAGTTTTATCGTCTACGGACAAGCCAATGGTTATGGGTTTAAATTTAGGCTTATTATTCTCATCAGGTATCATCACTCCTGTTTTACCTTTTTCGGTCACAATAGCCACAGTAGGAACAACTAAAACATTATCTAATTGCTGTCCAATGAACTTGACTTCTACATTCATTTTCGAGAGTAGTTGTTTTTGTCCTGTGAGAATATCTATCTTGACCTCAAATGAAGTGACATTTTGCTCAACGATTGCTTCAGGTGCGATCGCTTTTACTACCCCTTCAAAAACTTGATCAGGATAAGAATCGGCAACAATTTCCACAGGTTGTCCAATTTGGATTTGAGCTAAATCAATTTCAGGTATTTTAGCCACCACCTCTAATCCCTTCGCCAAAGCAATAATCGAAGATGAAGTCGCAGATGCCTTGCTAGAAGCCGAAGTAGTGGGGGTAACAAAAGCACCCTCATTAGCATATCTTTGTGTCACAACACCATCAAAAGGAGCAATGATAAAAGTATCTTCATATTGAATTTTAGCAATTTGCAAATTGGCTTCAGCCGCCTTAACATTCGCCTTTAAACGCTCTAATTCAGCCTTTCCACTTAATTGTCTTTCTTCCAAACCAATGTTTATTTCTCCAGCAGCAGCTTCCAAACGTCTAATTTCAGGTTCTTCAGTTATTTGAATTTCTTCCAATCGTTGTAGGGTTTCTTGAATTTTCGACTGAGAAACCAAATATTCATTCGCTAATTCATCAAATCTATCCGCACTGATAGCTCCTTCTTTCAAAAGATTTTCATTTCGCTTTAATTGAGTTTCTGCTAACTTTAATTTCGATTGTGCTTCTTTCAATTGCGATCGAGTTTGGGCAATTTTTTGGGGAATACGACGCTTCGATTCTTCCAAAAGAGCTGTAGCCTGAGCAAATTGTGCAGAGTATTTTTGAAGATCACCCTGTAATTTAATATTGGCTTCTTGTAAAGAGGCTTGAGCTTCCTTTACTCTTGCTTCCGCCTGAGCACCTTGGGCAAATAATTCCTCATTTTCCATCACCGCTAATAATTGCCCTTTCTTTAAAATAAATCCTTGATCTACTCGCAATTGTTTTAAAATACCCGGATTTTTAGGACTAATATTAACACTTTGAATAGGTTCAACTGTACCACTAGATTGAATTTCGAGATTGATATTTTGTCGAGTAATGGTGACAGTATACTCCTCAATATTATTAATATTATTATTAGAGCGACCCATCATTAGATAAGTCGTTCCAGACACAAAGATGACGCCACCGACCATAATGCCAAAAATCCAAGGTAAGGGATTATTTTGTTTTTTTAAGTCACTCACTGTCATAAATTAAGATTCAACTCGGTTCAAATTAATAGTTCGTTGTTACAAAGTTAACAAATTTTGTAACAATTCGTAGGATGAAGAAAAAGACAATGAGCTTCAACCCATTGTCTCTATTGGTTTTAATTTATAATTGAATGTTGTGAAGTACCACCTACTATTCCTTAAATAATGCCTACAACTGAGATGATTCTATGAAAATTTTTAATCAAACTATTTGTGAAGTATATTATTTATTGTCTTGTTATAAACGCTTGTCACGCTCTTGACGACGACGATCACGCCATTCGATCGTCGTTAGGTAAACAATACCACCAGTCACAGTAAACAACAAAACTACAGCGACCAGAAAAAGAATACTAAAAAAACCAGATGATTCCACGATTTTAAAAACCTTTACGCCCCCAAACTACCATTGCTATAGACCATGTAAATAAAGCAAGCACACCAGCCCAACCTAAAGTAAGAATATCCATATAATTTATTTTTTAAGAAGATTATTTTAAGACTAACAGTGTCTTATCATATCACTCGAATTCGATAATTATCAATCATCTATTATCTTTAATTAAGTGACCGCTACGCCGTTTGACCTCAGTTTATGACCTGGATTACCAGGTGGAGATCAAACATGTTCGTTTCTGTTTCCGAGTACAGGCTCGGTTTACTACCACGACATAATTTATTGATTTCCTAAATATTAAGCTTATAGATCAAAAAACTTAATTGGCAGTCACCAACGTAGTAGTCAACATAATTATCTATGATAATAATTTATGGTTTTTAGAGCAACATTTTCCTTTAACTTGTTCGGTGTAACCTTTACAAAATGTTAGATATTGCGTTACCAAATCACTGTATTTTAAAGATCGAGACTGTCATTTAAAATACTATTTTGCAAAATGTTAGATAAAATTTTATACGCTGATTCTGGTAGTGGTAACACTGAGGAAATGCTCAAAATGTTACTCGATTTGCCTGCTTTTAAAAGAAGTGCGATTACGATTTTGCGGGTTATTCCACCTCAATCTTCAGCAGATGATTTAGCCCAAAAATTTGAGGAAGGAGGAGATACTCTATCAGACATTATCAAAAAAATTAACATAGATCCTTCTAAGGTCTCTACTATGTTAAAACAAGGTGATCCCAAAGGGATGGTCTGTCAAAGTGCAGATGAAATAAATGCCAATTTAATTTTAATGGGTTCTCGTGGTCTGAAACGTCTAGAATCTTTTTTTGGTAATTCTGTCAGTCAATATGTATTCCAACTGACCAATCGTCCTATGCTTCTAGTTAAGGATGATATTTATGTGCGTAAAATCAAAAGGGTTATGTTAGCTTTAGATAAATCAGAAGCAGCTAAATATTCTCTGGAATTAGCATTATATATGCTCAAGGACTATCGGGATGCAGAGTTGTACTTGATCAGAGTCAATCCCGATATGAAGACTAATTTAGAGTTATCAAACCAAGAAATGGAGGAAAATCCTGTTCTTGCTCCCGCTTTAAAACAAGCACAAAGAATGGGGATTACCACTAAATGTATTGTTAAAGGTGGAAGACCTGCTCAACAAATTTGTCAATCAGTGGAAGATCATAACATTGATTTATTATTATTAGGTTCTCCTGATCGTCGTCCTTCGATCGCTAAAAGTTTAGTAGATTTAGATCGTTTAATTGGTACTTCTTTATCCGATTATGTCAGAGTTAATGCTAATTGTCCTGTACTTTTAGTTCGTTAATAATCTTAAAAATAGTTTTTTTAGATAGTATTAATTCATCCTTTTTTACTGACTAAATTAACTATTTTAAACATATTTTAATAATGGATAATTATTCATTATTTATTATTTATTATTTAATTATGGCTATTGGCAATCGCTTTAATAAATTTATCGGAAAAACTCGCTTTGTCGTCTCTCGAATATTTATTCATCTACAAGGACAAGAAATATCATCATTGTTGGGAATTTTGAATAAAAATGCTCGTGATGCGATTGCCGCAGAGGGAGAAATAGAAGTGATGGGTGAATGCCTCGTTAATATTTGTCAAGGATTATTAGAATATCAAACCTACTGGCAGAGTGCTGCTAATGAAGGAGATGTTTTTTGGCAAGAGGAAGATGCGGGTGATTGTATTGCCGATTTATTTACTGATTCTGCTTCCCGTTACCTGTCACAAACAGATTTTAGTGCTGATTCAGATGAAAATGCGTTATCTTTACCTACAACCGATAATGTAATTGTGATGATAACAGTTGCTTTTACGGGAGAAATACCAGAAATTGAAACAGATTTAGCACAACTTGAGAGTTTAACGAATGGACTCAAAGCGTTAATGAGTATTTATTATAAACAAGAATATAAAGCGATCGCAATTCATTTTTCTCCTGCTCAATTAGGAGATGTTTTAACTTCTGAACAAACCATTATGAATTTTCCCGAATTAATACCTCTATAATCTAATAGTTTGAAATTGAGGTACACAGTTTTAAGCAGCGAAATTTGGCAATAAAATATGTAGAGACTAAAGAGTTAAGTTCCTTAAAGTTGGGGAATTTGAAGAGTATACTAATATATTTAATCAATAAAAAAGAGTGAACTAAAATTCACTCTTAATTGATTAATAATTAAATATTTGGCAAGCCTTATAATAAGTTCAGTTACCGAAACTTATCATAAAAAAATTCAACTACACAGCAACCTTTGTCTTGCCGCTAGAACTTAATTCACCTTTAGCATATTTAGCTGCATACTCATCTAAACCTACTTGTTTGATTTTGCTTGCATTACCAGCACTCCAGAACTGTTGATAACGATCAGCACAAACTTGTTTCATGTATTTCATGGAAGGTTTCATGAAGTGGCGAGGATCGAAATTAGAAGGATCTTTTGCTGCCGCTTCACGAATAGCTGCGGTAATAGCTAAACGATTGTCGGTATCGATGTTTACTTTACGTACACCGGACTTGATACCTTTTTGAATTTCTTCTACAGGAACACCATAGGTTTCAGGAATTTGACCACCATAAGCGTTGATCATTTCTAACCATTCTTGAGGTACAGAAGAAGAACCGTGCATTACTAAGTGAGTATTAGGTAATTTGGCGTGAATTTCTTCAATACGACTAATTGCTAAGATTTCACCAGTAGGTTTACGGGTAAATTTGTAAGCACCGTGGCTAGTACCAATGGCAACAGCTAAAGCATCTACTTGAGTACGTTCTACAAATTCTACAGCCTCATCAGGATCAGTTAGAAGTTGTTCACGATCTAATTTTCCTTCAAAACCATGACCATCTTCAGCTTCACCCATACCGGTTTCTAAAGAACCTAGACAGCCTAATTCTCCTTCAACACTAGCACCAACAGCGTGAGCTACTTTAACGACCTCAGCAGTAACATTAACGTTGTATTCGAAGGTTGCAGGACTTTTAGCGTCTTCTTGTAAAGAACCATCCATCATAACGCTAGTGAAACCGTTACGGATAGCAGAATAACAAGTAGCAGGACTATTTCCATGATCTTGGTGCATGGCAATAGGAATATGAGGATAAGTTTCAACTGCTCCAAGAATTAAATGACGGAGGAAGTTTTCACCAGCATAACTACGAGCACCACGAGAAGCTTGTAATATAACAGGGCTATCAGTTTCGTCAGCAGCTGACATGATAGCGAGAATTTGTTCTAAATTATTAACATTAAATGCAGGAATACCATAATCATGTTCTGCGGCGTGATTTAAGAGTAATCGCATAGGTACTAAAGCCATATATATCCTCCTGATACTTTACTTATTTATTTTAAAATTTTCTTTGTTAAGAATCTTAACGCATTTAGGTTCAGTTAACAATGGATAATAGATAATTATTAATCCTTTGTTAACCTTTTCTTCGAATTTGAAGGTTGAAATGTAACATTTTTGTACTCTAAACGTTACTGATATCTAGCACGACGATTAGCTCGACGCTCTTGCATTAATTCTGCCCACTTTTGTCTTTGTTCTTGTGTTAATACTTCTCTGGTTTTTAGCATCACTTCAAAGCGTAATTCTTGTATGTCTTGCCTTAGTCCAATAATCCTGTTATGTTGCGATCGCAACGCACTTTCGGAATTATTATTTTGCATCATCTGAGCCAATTTTTGTCTTTGTTCACGAATATCTTCTCTCAAGCTTTTCATTTGTGGTCGATATTGAGAACGAATAGCCCTGATTTGATCTTGTTGGAATGGTTCTAAACCTAATTTTTCCACTAATTTTTGCTTTCTGGAATTTCGATCGGCTCTCAGATGAGTGATAGAATTATTTTGGTAATGAGTCTGAGTTAATTGGTTTGCAGACTGTTGTAATGCGATCGCATTACCCGCAAAAGTAATACCAGCAACACTAGTTGTAATAACGATAAAATCAATTACTTTTTTCATAATTTATATTCCTAATTTTTTATTGTTTTGTTGACTTAATTACTCATCACTCAGATATCACGAAATTAATAACTACCTACCACATAGGGATATTCTTCATTGACAAAGAAAAAATCTTCTTCTGGCTCTTCTTCCACCATAGATTCTTGCCAAGTATTAATCATAAAACTATCCATATCTTGATAATCGGAAACAAGTTGTGGAGACAATTTTTGTCTGAATAAATGACCAGAAAGCATTAAAAAACCAGAGAATATGGTAAAAGGTAGTAACCAAAATAGTCTCCTTGGATTTAGTTTTTTGGTCGTCAAAGTATTACTTTTGTGTTGAGCAATACTTCTCATAATTAAATCTTCACAAGGTTTATTTTCCAAAGGTGTTGGTCGTGAATAAGTTTGCAAAAAATTCACTAAAACATCATCTTCTAAAGGTTGTTTTTTAGTCATTTTCTTCATAGAGTAATACCTTCTGTTTCCAAATAACTACGTAAGTTTTTTCGTGCTTGAAATAATCTAGATTTAACCGTGCCAATAGGAATAGACAAAATTTGGGCAACCTCTTTTTGTTGTAAATCTTCTAAATCGTGTAGGACAATGACAACACGATGATCTAAACTCAATTGTTGTAGAGCATTTTCAATTAATTCTTGATAATGCAAACGGTTTAATCCTTTTTGACTGTCATGACGAGATTTTGCCAAATCATATTCTAAGGATTGTTTAACTTGATTAATTCGTGCTAGTTTACGTTGGCGATCTTTTTTAGTTGCTAAACCTTGATCACAGGAGACATTCCAACAGATACGATAAAGCCAGGTAGAAAAGTACTGAGGATTTTTGAGTTTTGGCAATGATTTCCATGCTTTTAAGAAAACTTCTTGCTGTAAATCATCTAGTAATTCCGAACCACACAGTTTATATAAAGTTGCTCTAACTTTATATTGATAACGTTGATATAGTAAACGAAAAGAACTTTGATCTCCCAATTGACATTTCTCAACTAATTGCGAATCTGCTATTTTAGAATGGTCATCAGCCAGCACTTTCATTTCATTGGTAATTTATTGTTCTTAGTTTTTTAGACCTTATTTGTTGACAAAAAGTTCAATATAGGTAAATTCAGCGGTATAATCACCATAGTTTTTTTCAGGGAAATATCCTATAGTAGTCCGTCAAGTTTGAAATGATAGATTATGGTAGCAGGGAGAAAAGGAGTTGGCAGAGAAAGTGTTTTGTTAAAGTTTTGAATATGACGGTCTATCCCTCACCACAAAATTGTTAAACTATTAGGCAGTTCTCAATGCAACAATAGGATCCAGTCTTGCTGCTTGTCTTGCGGGTACAACACCAAAAAATAAACCGATACTACCAGATACTCCCACTGCTACAAAAATGGTATTAGTAGAAATAGTGGTCGGTAATGGAGAAAGAGAACCAACTATAGTTAAACCAGTCACCCCAATTAAGATACCTAAAATACCACCGACAGCGGAAATAATAATGGCTTCAATCATAAATTGGGAGAGAATATCTTGTTCTGTTGCACCTACGGCTTTTCTCAAACCTATTTCTTGAGTTCTTTCACTGACGGATACTAACATTATATTCATGACACCAATACCTCCTACTAATAGGGAAATACCTGCAATAGCTGCTAACATAATGGTTAGTCCTCCCGTAATAGTATTAACAGTTGAGAGAATATCTTTTTGGGTTTCTACTCTAAAATCATCTTCACCAATAATTTTATGCCTGAGTCTCAATAAATTTTCGATCTGAAATTTGGCTGAATTGATGCGCGAAGAGTCTTTCGCTGAGATGGAAATGAAGCTTAATTCTAATCCATATTGTGAGGTTTTTCCCACAACCTGATTCGCCATAGTAGTTAGGGGAATATAGATTCTTTCATCTTGATTTGTTCCCAAAGATGAACCTTTTGATTCCATGATACCGATAATTTCAAAAAAAACATTTTTAATCCGAATATTTTTACCAATAGGATTTTGATTGGGAAAAAAATCTTCGACAATTTGTGAACCGATAATGGCTATTTTATTATTTCTTTTTAAGTCTAATTCATTAATAAATCTACCTTGTTCTAAATCAAAACCTCTGACAGTTAAGAACTCTGGGGTAGTGCCAATGATAGACACGTTACTATTCTTATTACCGTAAGTAGTTAACAAACGAGAACTAATTTGCGGTGCTACTTGATCTATACTCGGTACTTGAGACTCGATCGCTTTTGCATCTTTTAAGACTAAAGTTTTTGGCACATCAAAGGTTGTTCGACGGGCTTCTCTACTACCAGGAACAACAAATATTACATTCGCACCCAAAGACTCAAATTGTTCCGATGCTAATTGTTGAGTAGCTTCTCCAATACCAATCATTGTGATAACTGAGGCGTTACCAATGACGATACCAAGCATGGTTAAACCACTACGCATTTTATTACTTAATAAAGTCGTAGTTGCCATTTTTATCGAGTCAGTGAATTTCATAATAAAAACAAAAACTTAGGTCTAGCCCAAAATAAGGCGTTTAAATTATTTCATAAGAACTCTTATACTAATTGACATTGATAAGTTATGAGGTATGAATTTAACTGTAAGACTATTTTAACGGAAATTGACGATCTTAAATCTATTTAATTTTTGATACCTGTATTACTGATACCTTCATTGACATCCTCCCAGCGTCGGAGACGCGGGATTCCTAAGAAATCTAGAGGTT
>JAAHTG010002297.1_pt1 | contig 11152 bp, 14 predicted proteins | sample 6116081 | NCBI WGS metagenome assembly JAAHTG01 (sample SAMN13939989, study PRJNA603662) | sponge metagenome | isolation source: marine sponge | host: Mycale hentscheli | place: New Zealand | collected 2005
ATAAATAGTACATATAATGATCGAAGGTTAAATTTATAATGTCTGAAGTGATAAACGTAGAGCAAAAAAATGCAGTACATCTGGTAGTTACCGGAGACTCTGGCGCTCGTATGGAGTTAAGTGAATACTTTTCTTTTAAACCTTCTGGCTATCAGTTTAGTCCTGCATATAAAAATAGAGTGTGGGATGGTGTGATACGCTTATATCAACCAATGCGCCCATCTCTATATGTTGGTTTGTTTCCAAGGTTACGTAAATTTTGCGAAGACCGTGGTTACACTCTTAATGCGCCTGATCATTTAATGAATGGTGAAACTGTACCTGATGATTATGGATATGAGATTGCAAAAGAGATTGGTTGTAAATTTGAACCACGCGATTATCAAAATCAATATGTAGTAGATGCTGTACGTGATAGTCGTTCTTTATCATTATCACCAACATCTTCTGGTAAATCATTAATCATCTATTTACTTACTCAACATTATCTTCGAGCATACGAACATCGTACATTAATTATTGTTCCTACGATTGGTTTGGTACATCAGATGGCTGGTGATTTTGAAGACTATGGTTGTGACCCATCTATGATTTATAAAATTCAAGGTGGAGTCGACAAGAATACAAATCACCCAATTGTTATTAGTACATGGCAATCTCTTGTTAAATTACAGAAAGATTGGTTCAGCCAATTTGGTGTAGTTCTTGGAGATGAAGCTCATAACTTCCAAGCTAAATCACTTCAAAAGATTATGGAAGGTTTAGATCAATGTTATTATAGACATGGATTTACCGGTACATTAAAATCAGAAGAAAGTAAAACACATCGTCTAGTATTAGAAGGATGTTTCGGATCTGTTCGTAAACACGTAACAACAAAAGATCTAATGGATGCTGGAACTGTTGCAGACTTTAACGTCAAAGCAATAGTCTTATCCCATGAACCAGAACAACGTAAAAGTTTTCTGAAGGCTTTTAAACAAATCAAAGAAGCAAGTAAAAGATATCCAGCAGAAAGAGAGTATCTTGTAAACAATCACAAAAGAAATATTTTCATACGAAATCTATTATGGTCTCTCGAAGGGCAGAACAATTTGGTCTTATTTGATCTTGTTGAAAAACATGGTAAGATCCTTGAGCCAATGCTTCGTAAAGATGGTCGTCAATTGCACTTTATATATGGTGCTACCAAAGGTGACGAACGTGAACGCATTAGACATCTAATAGAAAATGATCCCATCAAACAACATGACATCCTTGCATCTTATGGTGTATTCTCAACGGGTGTTAATCTAAAGAAACTTGATAATGTAATCTTTGCTTCTGGATCTAAATCTGAAATCAAAGTATTGCAATCAATTGGTCGTACCCTTAGAAAGGGTAACGACGCCGATAAGGCGACACTATATGATATTACTGATGATTTGTCTTCAGGCTCTTTCACCAACTACACTCTCCAGCACTTCCGGAAACGGATAGAAATATATGGGAGAGAGGAATTTGCCTTCAAGATATACACAGTATCTATATAGAAACCTTAGTATTGTTTAAAGGGCATAACCCTATTATACACAACTTGAAAAGAATGTCAACTGTTTTTTTCACTTATTTACAAAATAATTTTTTCACAAACTGGTTGACATTATTATATACTTATGATATATTATACTCAAACCAACATAACAGGAGGATCGTAATGGCTAAACGCAAGACACGTAACTATGTCAACAACGCTGATCTCTTCGAAGCTCTATGTAACTATAAGACTAGCTGCAGAGAGGCCGAAGACGCCGGTGAGCCAAAACCACGAGTACCAGATTACATTGGAACTTGCATTTATCAAATTGCTACGAGGTTAGCTACTAAGCCAAACTTCAGTGGTTACTCATATAAAGAAGATATGATTTCAGACGGTATTGAAAACTGTCTATTATATATTGGAAACTTTAATCCAGAAAAATCACAAAACCCGTTTGCATATTTTACTCAAATCATTTGGTACGCATTCTTACGTCGTATTCAAAAAGAGAAGAAGCAAATGTATATTCGTTTTAAATCATCTCAAGCAATGGTTGCTGCAGGTGAAACTTATACAGGTGAGAATATTGCTCTAAACTTAACCACTGGTCAAGACTACATGAGTGATTTCATTAATGACTACGAAGAGAAGTTAGCAAAAGATAAGGCGAAGAAAAAATCTTGAATTTATTTAAAAAGTGGTGGCGCATCTGGGCTAAGAGCCTAGGAGAAAAAGTGGGAGACACTGACGACCAAGCTGATGTTATAGCTGTTGTTAGAACCTTTTGGTGGTCAGTGCATATCATAACTTGTTTTATGATTATAATTCACAACGGATTTAAAATGGGATGGTGGCTAGTATGAAAATTGCAGTAATTACTGATATGCATATCGGAGTACGTGGTGACTCTAAAGTATTTGCAGATCATCAAGAAAAATTCTTTATGGAGTGTTTCTTTCCATATTTAGATGAACACAACATCACTACTGTGTTTGATCTTGGCGACACGTTTGATCGTCGTAAGTTTATCAATTATGTTACACTTAAACGAGGCAAAGAATATTTCTTTGACCAATTGGCAAAACGTGGTATCGAGTATCATGCTTTGGTAGGTAATCATTGTACATATTACACCAACACGAATGAAGTAAACAGCATGAGTTTGTTACTTCAAGAGTATGATAACTTTCATATTTACGAGTCTGAGCCAAAAGAGTTGACATTTGGTTCAACCCGTGTTATGATGTTACCGTGGATATCGAAAGATAACGCTCAACAGTGTTACGATGCTATTGGTAAATCTGATGCACATGTCCTTGCAGGGCACTTAGAACTTAAAGGGTTTGAAATGATGAAAGGTCAACTTTGTACACATGGTACAGATAAAGATTTGTTTACTCATTTTGAACAGGTATGGTCTGGTCATTTCCACCATCCTTCTGAGTACGGTAATATTCAGTACCTTGGGTCTCCTTATGAGATGACTTGGACTGATTATGATGGTGTAAGAGGATTTCATATCTTTGATACAGAGACTCGAGAGTTGGAACGTGTACGTAATCCTTTCCGTGTCTTCTATAAAATTGAATATGATGATGCTGATATGACTATCGAAGATATCGCTAATCTTGAAACAGATAATTTAAAGGATACTTATATTAAGGTTATTGTAAAGAACCGTATTAATCCGTATCTATATGATCTGTTTATTAATAAACTTGTTGATTCAGGTGCTGCTGACGTTAAGACAGTTGAAGATACACTTAACATCGAAGGTGAAGGTGTAGAAAATATTCTTGACGAAGCACAGGATACTAAGGATATTCTTTATGGATATATCGAATCAATGGAAACTAAAGTGAGCAAAGACAACATTAAATTAGTTGTCGATGAACTATATCAAGAGGCCTCTGCTATCGCATGAAGATACTTTTTAAAGAACTACGTTATAAAAATATTTTATCTACGGGGAATAGTTTTACGATTATTCCTTTAAACGATAAGCCAAGTACGCTTATCTCTGGAGCCAATGGTGCTGGAAAATCAACAATGCTTGATGCTCTCACCTTTGTTCTATATGGTAAACCATTTCGTAAAGTTAATAAGAACCAATTAATTAACACTATCAATCAAAAAGATTTGGTAGTTGAAGTTACATTTCAAATTGGTCCTCATAATTATCTTATTCGTCGTGGTATCAAACCAAACTTCCTTGAAATATGGAAGAACAATGAACTTATAAATCAAGATGCTGCAAGCCGTGATTATCAAGCTTATCTTGAGAAGAACATTTTAAACTTAAACTATAAGTCATTCAATCAAATCGTGGTTCTCGGTAGTGCAACTTATGTTCCATTTATGGAATTACCAGCACATGCTCGTCGTGAAATCATCGAAGATCTTTTAGATATTCAAGTATTCAGCACTATGAATAATCTATTGAAGGAAAAGGTTTCATCTAACAAAGACGAAATTACAGAAAATAGTTATCAAAAAGATCTTGTTGGATCTAAACTTGACTCTGCTAAAGATCATAATGCTTCAATTCGTAAAATACGAGAAGATGAAGTTGAAAAGATCCGTGAAAAGATGGCTGTTCATATTAAAGAGATCGAAGAAGCCAAACGTGTTATTGGTTTCCAAAATGAAACTCTTGCTGTAATTATAGATGATATTGAAGATAAGCCTGATATGAAAGCAAAGTCTGAAAAGGCTAAATCATTACGACGAGATATTGAAAGCCAAATTCGTTCCCACCAAAAAGAATTATCATTCTACCACGACAACGATGATTGTCCTACATGTAAACAAGGTATTGCGCATGAATTTAAAGCTGGTATCATTGTTGAGAAGGACGAAAAGATTGTTGAGTTAGAAGAAGGATTGGAAAAGCTTGCTCTTAAATCAAAAGAATATGATGATCGTCTTGAGTCTATATCAGTACTTGAAGATCAAATGCGAGATATTAATCTTGCTATTGGCGATCAACGAGCAACTATTAAGGTATCAAAAAATGCTTTAGTATCTTATAAGAAAGAACTTGATAAAGCAGAAGAAGAAGTTGAAACAGTTGACAATTCTAAATTAAGTAAACTTGTTGAACAACTTCAAACAATTGACGATGAACAGACAGATCTATATAGCCATAAAGAAGTGTTGAGTGTTGTATCTCAGATGCTTAAAGATGGTGGCATTAAATCTAAAATCATTCGCCAATATGTTCCTATAATGAATAAATTGATTAATGCATACTTATCAGCATTTGATTTGTTTGTTGACTTTCAGATTGATGAAAACTTTAATGAAGTAATTAAATCTCGTTTCCGTGATACATTTTCATATGCTTCATTCTCTGAAGGTGAAAAGCTTCGTATTACATTGAGTATTATGTTAGCTTGGCGTACTGTTGCAAAAATGCGTAACTCAGTATCCACTAACTTGCTTGTACTCGATGAAACACTTGACGGTGCTATGGATGGTGTAGGTGTTGAAAATCTAATCGAGACACTACACTCAGTAAATACAGACGACAACATCTTTGTGATCAGCCACCGCGGTGATCAGTTTGGCGATAAATTTGAATCTCACCTGAAATTTGCAAAGATTAAAAACTTTAGTGAGTTAGCAGCATAGGAGAGAGATATGCAACACAGTATCGAAGATCTTATCAAAAGATTAAATGTAATGAAAGATAAAGCTATAGAGATACATCGAACTCGAAATCAATTTAGTGAGATAAGTGGTCTAGAGTATGACAAAAAGAAATGTCAGAACCTTCTAGACGATATACAGTCTATGGCATACGGGATTGCTAATGATAAGCAAGGAGATGATTTTATTACAGAAATGGATTCTTGGAAAGAAAAAGGTTGACATTGGTGCTTACCTGTGTTATTATACTACTATATTATGAAAAAGGGTAAACATGTCAAAATTCTATACTAACGTCGAGCGGTTCATGAATGAAATCCGGTGGCGTGGCTATGATGCAAACGGCAAGCAGTTTCTGAAAAAAGTCAAGTACAAACCTACTTTGTATATGGCTGCAGACAGAGACACTCAATTCAAAGCGCTTACCAATGGTCGGCCACTAGTTCCTATGCCACAAGAATCGATGTCTAAGGCTAAGGAATGGATTGAGCAGTACAAAGATGTGCATGGTACTCAAATTGCTGGCTCTACTAATTACGTATCTCAGTTTATTCAAGAAACATATCCAGAACAAATTGATTTCGATACTACAAAAATCAATATCGTGTCATTTGATATTGAGGTTGATATTAGTGATGGCTATCCCAACATGGATACTGCTGATAAAGAAATCACATCGATCGCATACAAATCTTCTAAGTCTAATACGTATCATCTACTCGGTCGTAAAGACTTCGATAAATCTCAAACATTACTTGATATCGATCCTGATGATATTCACTTCCTTAAATTTGAAACAGAAGCACAACTTCTTTCACGGTTTAAACAAATCTGGATAAATGATTATCCTGATATTGTAACTGGCTGGAACGTAGAATACTTTGATATTCAGTACATTATTACACGCATGATCAATATGTTTGGTTTGGACTGGGTTCAAGATCTTTCCCCTTGGCGTAATATTCGTCCTGCCGGTCGAGAGTTCTTTGGTAAAATGCAAAATACATATACAATCTCTGGTATGGCTGTTGTCGATTATATGGATTGCTTTAAGAAGTTTGGCTATAAGTATGGCCCACAAGAATCGTATAAGCTCGATCATATTGCTCACGTAATTCTCGGTGAAAAGAAACTAGATTACTCTGAGTACGGTAACCTTACAAATTTGTATGAACAAAATCCACAACTATATCTCGACTATAACCTTAAAGATACGTGGCTTATTCAACGCTTTGAAGATGAAACTGGTTTACTTGCTTTAGTTATGACTGTTGCTTATGGCGGCGGTGTAAACTTTAATGATGCATTTGGTACAGTTGGTATCTGGGAAACAACACTCTATCGTCGACTTATTAAAGAAGGTCGTGTTCCACCAATTAAAGGTGGTCCTGGCGCTAGAGGTGGTGATCTTGTCGGCGGTTATGTTAAAGATCCAAAAGTTGGCATGCATCCTTGGGTTGTATCATTCGATCTCAACTCTCTGTATCCGCACTTAATGTTACAATATAATATGTCACCAGAAACTTATATTGAAGATCGTCGTGAATACGTATCTCAAGAAATGGTACTCAACGGCACATATCAAAATGATGATAAGTCTGTATCAGTTGGTGCAAACGGTGCATGTTTTACTAATGAATTTAAAGGTGTTATTCCAGAGATCATTGATGAATACTATGGCAATCGTTCTGTAATTAAAAAGAAAATGCTTGGTGTCGAACAAGATCTTGAGAATGCTACTGATCCTAAAGAGATCAAACGATTGAAACGTGAAGCAAACAATCTACATAACCAGCAAATGGCTATTAAAATTAGTATGAATTCGCTTTACGGTGCAATGGCTAACATCTACTTCCTCTACTATATTAACGATATGGCTGAAGCCATTACGACATCCGGTCAGTTAAGTATTCGATATGCTCAAAACTCAGTGAATACTTATCTCAACAAGATACTTAAAACAAACGATAAAGACTATATCGTCTATATCGATACCGATTCAATTTACGTTGACTTTGGTCCTTTAGTTAAAGCGTCATTCGGTACTACAGATATTTCGCGAGCTAAAGGTGAAGAGTTCCTTGATAAAGTTTGTTCGAGTAAAATCGAAGAAGTAATTGAAGCTGGTTATACAGAACTTGCATCTAAGATGGGTTCATATCGTCAAGCTATGGTAATGAAACGAGAAAAGATTACTGATAAATCTGTGTTTATCGCTAAGAAGCGTTACATCATGAATACACTCAACTCTGAAGGTGTTCATTATGACACACCAAAAATATCTGTAACAGGTCTCGAGTCAGTACGATCTTCAACACCAGAAGTATGTCGTGATAAACTACGAGAATCGTTTAAAGTAATTATGAACCAAGACGAAGAAGCAGTACAAGATTTCATTGAAAACTTTCGTCAAGAATTCTATAAGCTTCCACCTGAAGATATTGGTAAGAATTCTGGTACTGACAACATCGATAAATATCGTGACAGAATAAACCTATATCGTAAAGGTTGCCCAATGCATGTTCGTGGCTGTATTCTATATAATCATTACTTAAAAGAAAAAGGTCTTGATCGTAAGTTTAGCTCAATTGCTGGTGGTGACAAGGTTAAATTTTGTTATCTCAAAACACCAAATCCTATTAAAGAAAACATCATATCGTTTCCTGGTGTTCTTCCAAAAGAATTTGGATTACAGCAATATATTGACTATGAAAAACAGTTCGAAAAAGTATTCCTATCTCCATTGGAAGCAATTCTCGAAGCTGTAGGATGGTCAGCGGTTAAGATTGCTACACTTGAAGATTTCTTTGCATAAGGAGTAATATTAATGACGGAACTAGAACATCTACAAAGTAAGCATATGTTGCATCATAAATTGATTGAAGCTGCTGAAGCTGAAAAAGCACCTGAAGACTTTATTAAAAAATTAAAAGTAGAAAAACTAAAACTCAAAGATCAAATAACGAGGCTTTTAAATGAAACTGGAAAATGAAATCAGACTAGACTACAGCGATGTTTTGATTAGACCTAAGCGTAGTACTCTTGGTTCACGTAAAGAAGTAGATTTAAATCGTATCTTTACTTATCGTAACTATGATGCGCCTGATCAAATACATTTTGATGGTGTACCTATTATGGCATCTAATATGGATGGTGTTGGTACATTTGAAATGGCTGATGCTTTGAGTGAACAACACCTATTAACGTGTCTTGTTAAAACATATTCAAGAGAAGAACTAATTGATTTCTATGATCCTATTGTAAATCTTAGAACTGAATTTGTGGCAATGAGTATTGGTATAACTGAAGCAGACTTTGTAAAATTGGTATATGTAAAAGCCAAAGTAGGTACCAATCTAAAATATCTATGTATGGATGTTGCAAACGGTTATAGTTCTCGTTTTGCACAACAAGTTAAAAAAGTACGTGATCATTTTCCAGACTTAGTAATCATTGCTGGTAATGTGGTCACTCGAGAAATGACAGAGGAGTTAATTTTAAATGGAGCCGATATTGTTAAAGTTGGGATTGGACCTGGCTCTGTGTGTACTACTCGTGTTAAAACTGGCGTGGGATTTCCACAACTCTCCGCAGTTATCGATTGTGCCGACGCTGCTCACGGCCTTGGTGGTCATATCATTGCTGACGGGGGATGTTCTACTCCTGGTGACGTAGCTAAAGCATTTGCTGCTGGTGCTGATTTCGTAATGTTGGGTGGTATGTTTGCTGGTCATGATCAAGGTGGTGGTGAAGTAATTGATAAGTATTACAAAACTGGCGAATGGATCAAAGAAGAAACTACTGTTGATAAGATAGTACGTACAGTTTGGAAAGATGCAATTGAGCGTAAACAGTTTGTTAAGTTCTATGGAATGAGTTCAAAATCTGCTAATGACAAACACTTTGGTGGTTTAAGCAATTATCGTTCATCAGAAGGAAGAACAGTGTTGACAAAATACAAAGGATGTGTTAATATAACTATACAAGACATTCTTGGTGGCATAAGATCTACGTGCACATATGCAGGAGCTGCCAAGTTAAAAGATCTATCTAAATGCACTACGTTTATTCGTTGTGGTGATACTCATAATCGAGTATTCGAATCTGCAACAATTGGAAATTAGGAGAATAGTATGAGCGAAACATGGGTAAATGATATTGAAGACATGCACCACAAATTTGGTGTACATGAGTGGTTTGATGCCAACAAAGATAATAAAGACTTAATGCAAAAATATTTGGCTTTCCGTCTTGCAATGTGTAAAGAAGAACTAGACGAAACAATGGATGCCATTGAAGCAAAAGATCCTGAAGAAATCGTTGATGGTTTAATTGATATGTGTGTCTTTGCAATCGGTACACTTGACGTATTTGGTATTGATGCTAACGAAGCATGGAATAAAGTCTTTACTGCTAATATGTCAAAAAGTCCTGGAGTTAAAGAAGGTCGTCCAAATCCTTGGGGCCTACCAGATTTGCTTAAGCCAGCAGATTGGCAAGCTCCAAGCCACGATGATAACCACGGCGATCTAGATAAAGCTATCTAAAAATAATAAAATAATTTCGCACTGTTACCGGTAACATTGGTAAAGGTGGGACTTTCTACACATAAATAATATTTTATAGAGGAGGGTCCCACCATGTGCACACCGTTTGTACGTAAAGAAGCCAATCGTTTTAACTGGTTAATTAAAGGTCAGCTAATCAATAAATGTGAAAGTGATGACACTGTAGAAAAACTTTATGATAGCTATTTTAAAAGATTATGGAACAACATAGAAAGATGTGAGTACGGTATGATTGGATTTGAAGCAGCATACAAAGCTCGAGAAGCAGAATTAATCAATGAAGAATTAGAATATGTTGCAGTCCGTAGTATGGATTAGCAACTTTTTTTTAACTATTTTCTAAGCCATTGATTTCCTTAAGTATTTAATTTCATTTTATATGAAAAAAGGGTTGACATTACCCTGCAAATAGGCTATAATAGTAGTATAAAGTAAATAAAGGAAAACAAATGTCGTCAATTACACATCTTTCAAACGGTTCAATGATTAAAGCAGACGTTATTGAAAGCTTTCAAAAAGCAACTAAAGACGAATTTAATCGTCGTCCTGGCGTTGGTTCAACAACTTTCTGGAATTTTGTTGAGTCTGATATGTACATGGATCTTTCAGATTTCTACAAATCAACTTACATTGACGAGTGCTTCGAGCATCTTGCATCTGAGTTTGACTTAGACGTTGCTTGGGATCGCTTGCAAGTTTTAAAAACTGAATATTTAGGAATGGAGGCTTAATCATGAAGATTAAAGGTGCAATGACTGTTTTGAAAAAACAGATGGAATTTCTTGGGCTAGACTTTGAACAGCTTATCGCGTTTATCGAAAAAGCTCCTTTAGCTCAAAATGATCTTGCTCTAAGAGCTTATAACGTTTATAAACAGGAGATGAGGCGTGGACTTGGATCTTAAATTTACAACTTGTGGAGATTATTTAGCTATGCAACAAAAAGAATATTTTGAATTTCAAGGTACGCTTTATGATGTTACTTTTAACGAATCAGAGACGGTTCGCCACGGAGGTCCTTTCGATCGCGGTAGTGCTGATAGTTACTATGGCCGTGGAGCTCGTCCTCATTACTATGAGGGAGACACTGGGCTGTCTGATAAAATTGAAGATAGTGAGATGACTAAAGATGAAATTAAGGAATACTATGCTGGTTACGAATACAACGAACAAGCCGGTGACTTTAAAGACTGGGGTTAAACACGTTGTAAACGGTAAAAGCTTTAATTGCGTTCTCGATGCCACAGAGTATCGAGACCAATTAGATGCTCACTACATAAAAGTAGTTTGGAAAACACATAAATAACGATGACCAGAGGGTAAAGCTCTGGTTTTTTTAATGTGAGCGACGGGGTAAAGCCGTCAAACAATAAAAGGAGAATTTTATGGAACTACTCACAGTGTGGAGCCTTGTC
>JAAHTG010000580.1_pt2 | contig 11151 bp, 12 predicted proteins | sample 6116081 | NCBI WGS metagenome assembly JAAHTG01 (sample SAMN13939989, study PRJNA603662) | sponge metagenome | isolation source: marine sponge | host: Mycale hentscheli | place: New Zealand | collected 2005
CGGGATTATTGGAAGAATGAAAGGTGAGGAATCTGAATAAGCAATGGAAGAGTTCCGTAACTCTATGGAAGATATTAATGATGGTTTTAGTGATGAAGATTTAGGTGACTTTTTAAGTGACTTCGGAATTGGATTGAACTAAACACAAAAAATCATATTAAATACTATGGGGGCTTTATGTCCCCATTTTTTTTATATTATTATACTCAAACTATGAGATTATTATTTGCACAACACTTAGACCCTTCACTAAGAATGGGATACGAAAATTTTTTTAAAAGAGACCTAAAGGGTGAGATTATTACTATGACTAGAGTGTCTATTAAATCTGCATTAAAATTTTATTCTGATATTCATTTATATTGTGATAAAGAAAGTGAGAAATATTATAATGATTTACCTATAACATTACACGAATTAAAAACAATCCCTGAGTTTTTTTGTGGTGCCAAATTGGAAGTTTTAGAGGACCAAAAAGATTGTGATTTTATTTGGGTTGACCCGGATATCTTTATTTCAAGTACTCTAAATATCCAAAAGGATGTTAGGTTTATGTATGAAAAAAGCACAACGTTAAATGATAAACATTATAACAAGTTATCATATTTTTCAAAAATGTATCCCGAATATGTTATGGTTAGAGAATGGTTAAACGCAGGGTTATTATGGTTTAAAGATAGGGAGGTTTTAGACTATCACATTAATTTATATAAGGAGTTAATGGGTAAAACATTAGACGCTAGAATTGTAGAAACGTGGAATCTTTCACATTGTGCAACAAAGTTTACTAATTATGAATTTAGAGAAACTACTGAGTATTTACATTTTGATGGGTTTAAAAAATTCTTTGGGATTAGTAGAGATATGATAAAACAATTGGATTTATATTTATAATATATGACTAAACAGGAATTAATATCAGAATATACTAAATGTTTAAAGGACACTCCTTACGCATTGAAGACTTATTTAGAGACGTATGATAATACACAGTCTAAGTATGTCCCATTTGAATTATTTCCTGACCAAGAACAACTAATAAGGGATTACGACACATATAATGAAAATTTAGCTCTTAAGTATAGACAGGCGGGTGTTTCTACTGCGACTGCGGGTTGGATTAGTAAGAAGTTACAATTCGCTTCACCCAAACAACCTGAGAAAGTTCTAATCATTGCGAACAAACTCGACACGGCAAAAGAAATGGCGAATAAGGTTAGAGGGTTCTTAAATCAATGGCCAGAATGGATTGATGTAGGATTTTCCAAAGATAAAGATTCTCAATCACACTTCCGTTTAAATAATGGTTGTGAGGTAAAAGCGGTTGCAACCTCTATGGATGCGCTAAGAGGTTACACACCAACGGTGTTGGTTTTTGATGAAGCTGCGTATATTGATGCAGGTAACGATTTTTGGGCGGCGTGTATGGCTTCTCTATCTACGGGGGGTAAGGTAATTGTGGTATCAACACCTAATGGGTTTGATAAAATTTACTATGAAATATATGCTCAAAGTCAACAAGGTCTGAATGATTTTAAAATTACTGAGATGGTGTGGTATAAAGACCCTCGTTTTACTAAAGACTTAAAGTGGATTAAAACCAAAGATATTATTGATTATATTTTAAATAGGGATAAATATGACGACAATAAGGTTGTATTAATAGAGAACAATAAAGACGAATTTCCTAAATTAATTAAAAATGGTTATAAACCATATTCTAGTTGGTTTGAACAAATGTCTAAAAAGTTAAAATATGATAGACGTAAAATTTCACAGGAGTTAGAGAATAACTTTTTAGGTTCAGGTGATAATGTAATACCACCCGATACGATAGAAATTATTAAAGAAAGAATGATAGAAGACCCTAAAGAAAAATATATGGCCGGTCAAATGTGGGTTTGGAACGAACCAAAAAAAGACCATAGATATATAATGGGGGTCGATGTATCTCGAGGAGATTCTGAAGATTCATCCTCTATTTGTATTGTTGATTTTGACACTAGAGAACAGGTCGCTGAGTACTTAGGTAAGATACCACCAGACGAATTGGCGGATGTTTGTTTTAAATGGGGGACTATGTATTCGGCATTTACCGTTGTGGATATCACAGGTGGTATGGGAGTAGCAACTGTTAGAAAGTTACAGGAGTTAGGATATAAGGATTTATATGTCGATGGAATAAACGCCTTTGATAAGTGGTCTTGGAATCCTAAAGCTCACGAAAAAATGCCAGGGTTATCATTTAATAATAAAAGAACACAAATTGTTGCGGCATTTGAAGAATCGTTGAGACACAATTTTGTGGTTAAATCGACAAGGTTACTTAATGAGATGAATACGTTTGTATATATTAATGGGAAGGCGGACCATATGAAAGGTCATCACGATGATTTGATTATGGCGATGGCGATGTGTGTATACGTTGGTGAATTCTCATTTTCTTTATTAAAGAAATCTGAGGAATCCACAAAGGCATTATTAGAAGGGTGGACAGTCGCTGAGAGACCTAATACCCCACAACCCTCATCAAACAGTGTGAGACAACAATCAGGGTCATTAGACCCGTTTAGAGGTATTGCACCTAATAACTCATCAAACCCAAATAGAGCGGCAAATAGACAAGACTATACGGATTATTCGTGGTTAATGGGTGGTAAAAGAAGAAATAAATAATATTGACTTAGAATAATATTTCAACTAATATTATTTTGAATATTTATATGTTAAGATGGCAGAGCAAAATTACACAATTTATCAAAGATTAGGTAAACTATTTGGTGGTACTACAGGAGCAAGTCCTGTTAGTGACCCAGCACCTACATACAATTTTGATAAGAAAGAATTGTTGAGGACTACGGATAGTGCGGAGTATGAACAGGAAAAACTACAAGCACAACAAGCGTTGTTCTTAAATAACCAATGGACTAAAATCGATAGTCAGTTATACCAACAAGCGGTTTTTCATGAACCAAATAGGATGGCGGCATATTACGATTACGAGTCTATGGAGTTTACACCTGAGATATCAGCGGCTTTAGATATATATGCCGAAGAGGCAACAACACTTTCAGAACAAGGATACATCTTAAATGTTTATTCAGAGAGTAAAAGAATTAAATCAATATTAGGTGATTTATTTAATAACATATTAGATATTGATACTAACTTACCAATGTGGACTAGAAACACATGTAAGTATGGTGATAATTTCCTTTATCTTAAATTAGACCCAAAGAAAGGTATTATTGGTTGTAACCAATTACCAAACATGGAAGTTGAGAGAATAGAGAAAGGAATGAATGTTCACGGGTCAAGTGGTAATCAAAGTAATTCTTCAGAAGCTAGAGAAACCAAATATGTTTGGAAAGAAAAAGACATGGAGTTTAATGTGTGGGAAATTGCACACTTTAGATTATTAGGTGACGATAGAAAATTACCTTATGGTACTTCTATGTTGGAAAAGGCAAGACGTATTTGGAAACAATTAGTATTGGCGGAAGATGCGATGTTAATCTATAGAACTTCAAGAGCACCTGAAAGAAGGGTATTCAAAGTTTTTGTTGGTAATATGGACGATAAAGATGTCGACCAATATGTACAACGAATAGCAAACAAGTTTAAAAGAGATAATGTAGTAGACCCTGCAAATGGGCAAGTAGACCAAAGGTATAATCAAATGGCCGTTGACCAAGACTATTTTATCCCTGTACGTGACCCTAACGCACCTAATCCAATCGATACACTACCAGGAGCACAAAACCTTTCTGAGATTGCGGATATCGAATACATACAAAAGAAATTATTAGCGGCACTTCGTATTCCTAAAGCGTTTTTAGGGTTTGAAGATGTGGTTGCTGACGGTAAAAACTTATCATTACAAGACATACGTTTCGCAAGAACGATTAATCGTATTCAAAAAGCGATGATTCAAGAATTAAATAAAATCGCCGTAATCCATTTATATATGTTAGGGATGGAGGATGAACTTAATAACTTTACGTTAGGTTTAACAAATCCTTCAACACAGTCTGACTTACTTAAGGTTGAGGCGTGGAAAGAAAAGATATTACTTTATAAAGATGCGGTTGGTGACCCAGGAAATGGAATCTCTGCGGTATCACACACATGGGCTAAGAAAACGATTTTAGGTATGTCTGATGAAGAGGTTAAACTTGATTTACAACAACAACGTTTTGAAAAGGCAATTGCCAGTGAATTAGAAACAACCTCTGAAGTTATTAAGAAAACAGGTGTATTCACAAACATAGACAAACTTTATGGAGACCCTGACGCTCCTGAACCAACAGGTGATGTTGATGGTGGTGGTTCTGATGTTGGAGATATGGGAAACACAGGAATGGATTCTCCAGCGACGGAAGAACCTATTGACGACATCCCAATGGACACTGATGGAGGTGAGTTAGGTGAGAGTAATACTGAAGAAGACTTATCCATTATATTAGAAACTAAGGACTTTGGTGTCCCTAAAAAATTAAATCTAATGAAGGGTCAAGAAGTGACTACTGAGTTAGAAAAAAAGCTTAAAAATATCTTAGGGGAGTAATTAATACAAACTTTAAGATATTTATTAGTAAACACATTGTAATATGATTGCTTTAGGAAAATTAAGACAACAGGTTTATACTCGCTTAGCCGAAGAATATACAAACAAAGAAACGTTTAAAAAAACGTTCAATACAATAATGACGGTATTAAATGAAAACAAATCACTTAATAAGGTTTTTAACATTTATACTGATTTCGAAAATAGACATATTTCTAGTAAAGAAATCGCATCTGAGTTTATTGTTGAGGCGGTAAATGAGATTAAATCTCTAATGACTAAAGATTACGTTTCGGGGGTTAAGAAACTTTCTACGTTGGTTGGTCAAGTAAAATGTAATGAAAATGAAACTACAAAACATTTAGACATTTTAGTTCACAATCACGGATACGAAACATTAGTGGAACGTATTGAGTCAAAGAATACTTTAGTTGGTATATTAACCGAACCTAAAGAGATTAAGGAATCTACGAATCCTGTAACACAATCAATATTATCTTCTTTATTAGTCACTAAATTTAATGATAAATTTTCGGTAATGACTGAATCTGAGAAAGAAAAGTTTAAGAAATATACTGACATGAATACGTCAGAAGTTAACGCTATAGTTACTGAATTAAAAACACAACTTAGAGAGTCAATTAACGAATTGAAGTCTAATGTTGAATTAAAAGATATTGTTTTAGAGGTTGAAAAGAAGGTAGATGAAAGTGGTTCAGATTTATTATCTTTAGTAAAATTAGAACAACTTAAAGAAAGTTTATCTTAAAGTTCTTCTCTATCACTTTTAGCTTGTAGATATATTGCCTTAGATTTTTGTTTTCTTTTGACAGACGAAGGTTTCTCGTGATATCTATTTTCTCTTATTTGTTGTTGTTGTTTAACGTTACGAACTTTCCTTTTATATCTTTTCAAGGCTCTTTCGATAGATTCATTTTTTCCTAATTTAATTATTAACATATATTGTATTTAAAGTCTTATTTATTATAAATATACAAAATATCTTTGTATTGTACTATCCCCCTTAAAAAAAAGTAACTTTTTTGACATGTAAGGTTATTTTTACTATAATATTATCAGGGACAATAAAAAGAAAAGATTATGATAATATATGAAATCAGGTAAATTCATAAATTTAAATGTTAATGAACAATTTAAATGTGGGTACGGAACTGTAGACTCAAAAAACTTAAAATCAATATACTCTAAAATAACCTGTTGGATTGAACCAACAAATAACGTAACTAATTGGAATACCGTAATAGGTGGATTAAAACGTAAGATATCAGGTAAATTAACAGAAACTCTAAATATTACAGATAAATTTAAAAGAGATAGGTTTATTGTTGACTTAGATATTAGGGCGAGTGGGTTAGAAAAAGGTAAGAAGTCTTTTATGAACTGTGAAATAACACTGTTTACTAACGGTAGTTACGAAATTAGAGATATAGATTTTAAAACGGATGTTAATCACATAATAGAAAATATAATCGACAATTCGGTTATCCCATATTCAAGTTTTACGTACTATAAAAGTAAGAGAGGTTAGTCCTCTCTTTTTTTATGCACACACTTTATAAAATTTTTCTTTGTATTAATATATTTATAGTATAGAAACATATCTAATATTATGAAAATATTAAAACAAAACGATACGAACACAAGAGGTATCCTTATAGAATATGACGCTGGTCATATAAAACCTTCTGAAAACAAATCAGTTATCAGAGAGATGAAGGAGATGACTAAAGATAATTTTGTGTTGTACGCAGTACTTCAAAAATACGATACACCAAATAAAAACGGTAGAATCTACGGTGAAAGAATCCTAAAGAGAGAAACCGACAACTATAAAACATTAATAGAACAAGGAAGAGCGTTAGGGGAATTAAACCACCCTGAAACTTCTTTAGTTGATTTAGAGAGAACATCACACCGTATTACTGAGTGTTGGTGGGACGGTAAAATATTAATGGGTAAAGTTGAATTATTAACATCTGAAGCATTTAGGTCTACAGGACAGATTACATGTATGGGTGATATCGCAGCGAATTTATTATTACACGGGGTTACTTTAGGTATTTCATCAAGAGGTGTTGGGTCATTAAAAAAATCAGGAGAATATAATGAAGTACAAGATGACTTCGAAATGGTTTGTTTTGATTTAGTATCGTCACCATCTACACCAGGAGCATATCTATTCCAAGACGAGGGAGATAGAGAGAAATATGCTGAGTCTATAGATAAGAAAGAACCAACAATCACCGACAATAAAACATTAAACTTAATGAATAAATTAAACTCATTCTTAGGAAAATAAAAAAAAACTTAATATTTATTCGTTTGTAGTATGTTTTTTTCGTACTACAAATATATTTATATAAGTATAATAAAATAAATACATTAAAAAAACATAGAAAAAATGGCTAAATCAATCTTAGAAGAAGCATTACTTCAGGTGTCACAACTTGAGGAAGCGGTTAAGAACAACGCAAAAGAAATACTTGCATCTACAATGAAGCAAGAAATTGATGAGCTAGTAAGAGAATCTATGGAAGAACCTCAAGAGGACGTAGAAGCATCGTTAGAGATGGAACCTACAGAAGAAATATCAGAAGAATCTACAGATGTAGAAGAAACTGAATTAGACGAACAATTTGAGGGGTCTGAAGATGAAGACGAATCTGAAGAATCAGATGACGACGAAAAAGAAGACGAAGACGAAGACAACGATGACGATGAGTCAGAGGAGTTAGAAGACTTCGATTCTAAAGAAGAGTCAGAAGAAGAATCGGAATTCGGAGACATTGAAATGCCAACGTTAGAATTACCATCACTTGATGATGAGGAGGACGAGGTTATTGATATGACAGGCGCATCTGACGAAGAGATTCTAAAAGTCTTCAAATCCATGGGAGAAGAAGACGGTATCATCGTATCACAAGAAGAAGACGGAACTGTTCACTTAGAGGACGGAGATGACGAGTACAGAATTGAAGTTAACGAATCTGAAGACGAAGCGTCTGAAGAGGAAGTTGCTGAAGAGGAAGTATCGGAATCAACGGAACCTATCGAAGAGTCGTCTGATGAAGTAGTTTATGAAATAGAATTAGACGAAGAAGTTACTGAAGAAGTAGTGGAAGAAGAAGTTACTGAAGAAGTAGTGGAAGAAGAAGTTACTGAAGAAGTTACTGAAGGGTCTGAGGAAGAAGAAGAAACTCCTGGAGCTGATATGGAAGAGGCATCAAGAACTCACGCAGCTGACGCAAGAGTCCCTTCAAATCAAGGTAAAAAATATAAAGCAGGTCGTGCTGACTTAAGCGAAGATATTAAAACTTTGAAAACGAAGAACGGCGAATTAACTGAAGCCTTAAAGGTATTCAGAGACAAATTAAACGAAGTTGGAGTATTCAACGCAAACTTAGCATACGCTACTAGATTGTTTACGGAACACACAACAACGAAATCGGAGAAATTAAACATCTTAAAGAGATTTGACGGTATTGAAACGTTAAAAGAATCTAAGTCGTTATACAATTCGATTAAAAATGAATTAACTGCTTCAGATACTAAGTTAACTGAAACAGTTGTAAACAAAATTTCATCATCACCAAAATCAGGTTCATCTGAAAAATTAGTGGAGTCTAAAACTTATGAGAATCCACAGATTAGAAGAATCAAAGAGATGATGGGGATTGTTAAATAATAAAATAAATAAAATTAATATAAAACCAAATTAAAATGGGAGCATTATTAGAATCAGGATTAGTTGGTAACATCGGGTTAAAACACCTAAAAGTTATCAAAGAAGACACAATTAACAAATGGGACAAATTAGGATTTTTAGAAGGTCTTAACGGTCACCAAAAAGAGAACGTTGCACAGTTATTTGAAAACCAAGCATCGTACTTAATTAACGAGGCAGCTCACACGGATTCAGCAGGTTCATTCGAAACTGTAGTATTTCCAATCGTAAGAAGAGTATTCTCAAAATTATTAGCTAACGATATCGTATCGGTACAAGCTATGAACTTACCAATCGGTAAATTATTCTTCTTCGTACCAAAGGTACAAGACAGAAAAACAGATGACAACGGTCACTATAAGCCATTCGGATATCCAGGTACTGATGAGTACAACGCATCATCTATGGCAGGATATGAAAACGGTTCAAAGAATTTATATGATAGATTCTACGAAGACGGTTCAACTGATTCAGGAATGTTTGATTACTCAAAAGGTGATTACATTCAAGGTTCTGTAACAGGAGGTGTTGAAGTTGATGGAGTAACTAACTTAACTACTGACACAGATTTAGTAGATGGTGGTGTTGCAATACCAGTATCTAAAGTAAAATTAGAATTTAAAGGTTTCCAAGACGCTGGAGCTGGTAAATTACACGGACCAAACGGTCAAGAAGTAGATTCAGAAGAATTTTTAGCTTCATTAACAGTTAAATTAGACGATAAAGAAATCGACTTTAGAGTAGTAACTCAGAAGTATGGTAAAGGTATCGTTGAAGGTTTATCTAAAAAGGCTTCGGCTAACACACCAGGTGGTCAATTCCAACAAATATGTGATGCTGATGGTATCATACATTTAGAAGTGGATGTTGAAACATATGACGCAGCAGCAGGATGGTCACCACAAGTAGTGGTAATTGGAGATTTCAAAGTAGAGTGGAGACAATATTCTGATTTAGAATTTGAAGACGCTATCGGTGAGGTTTCTTTTGACTTAGAGTCAGTAACTGTATCTGTAACGGAAAGAAAATTAAGAGCATCTTGGTCACCAGAATTGGCACAAGACGTTTCTGCTTTCCATAACATTGATGCTGAAGCTGAATTAACGGCTTTATTATCTGAGCAAGTAGCAGCAGAAATCGATAGAGAAATCTTAAGAGACTTAAGAAAAGGTGCAGCATGGCAATTAAAGTGGGACTATAATGAGTGGAAATACGGAAACGGTGGAAATTCATTCGCAGGTTACACACAGAAAGATTGGAACCAAACGTTAATCACTAAGATTAACCAAGTTTCAGCACAAATCCACAAATCTACCTTAAGAGGTGGAGCTAACTGGATTGTTGTTTCTTCTGAAGTATCAGCAGTATTTGATGATTTAGAATACTTCCACGTATCTAACGCATCACCTGAACAAGATTCATACAACATGGGTATTGAAAAGGTAGGAACATTAGCAGGTAGATACCAAGTGTATAGAGACCCTTACTTCCCAGCAGGAAAAATCTTAATGGGACATAAAGGTACATCTTTATTAGACACAGGTTATGTATACGCACCATACGTGCCATTACAATTAACACCTACAATGTATAACCCGTTCAACTTTACTCCGATAAAGGGTATCATGACGAGATATGCTAAGAAGATGGTTAATAACCGTTACTTTGGTGTAATCAACGTAGCAGGTTTACAAACTTTCAGTTTGGATACTTTAAGATAATCTTTACGGATTTATTAATATTAAAAGGGGAGACATTGTCTTCCCTTTTTTTTGTGCTTTATTTTTCGTATATTCTATTCATGAATTGGACAGATTATTTTATTAATATTGCAGAACAAGTAAAGGAGAAGTCTAAGGACATCAATACCAAAATTGGTACAGTTATAGTCGGAAAAGATAAAGAGATCCTTAGTACGGGTTATAATTCTTTTCCACGTGGGTTAAATGATAATTTAGATGAACGTCAAGAACGTCCTGAGAAATATTTTTGGTTTGAACACTCTGAAAGGAATGCAATATATAATGCGGCACGTATTGGTGTGTCCTTAAAGGAATCTACGGCATATTTAACATCCGGTTTACCCTGTATGGATTGTGCAAGAGGTTTGGTACAATCGGGGGTGATAAAAATAGTATGTAAAGAAGTATGTACTACAAAAAATCAAGGTAAGTGGGAAGAACAACAAAAACGTTCTTTACTTATGCTTGATGAGTGTGGGGTAGTAGTCGAGTTTTATTAAGTTTTTTTACTTTAACTTTTAAGTTATCTGTACCCTTTATTATACGGTGGTACTCACCTTCGGGTATGTAAACAACTAAACCTTCACTTATGTCGATTGGTAGTTGATCATCCATTTGAAATTTCCAGTCACTATTATGTAAAAAAGTTATTTCCCTATCTTCATTATCAAAATGCCACTTTAATTCGGTTTCTTTAGTTGTTTCAGGAAAAACTCTGACACTATGGTCTGAGCTCACGATTTCACGGAATGGTAACTTATCACTCATTTAACTTATTTTTTTTGTAAATATTTTTATTACTGATCTATAGAAGTCAACATCATCATTCTGTAATTGACCATAGACCTTAGGTGTTAATTTAAGTATCATTTCACCACCCGTATACTCATCAAACGTATTAGCAATTCTACCCTCCATATAACAAACAGTTGAGTAAATGGTGTAACTTTCAGGTTCTATACGAGAGTTTTCTTGGGATTCTCGGTAAGAATAGTATCCATCTTAGTCACGGTCTGACATATCTTCAAACTCATCACTGTAGTAGTCAGTATCTATGTTATCTTCATGTAAAACGAATATTTCTTTGGTTTCTTTGT
>JAAHTG010002298.1_pt1 | contig 11151 bp, 9 predicted proteins | sample 6116081 | NCBI WGS metagenome assembly JAAHTG01 (sample SAMN13939989, study PRJNA603662) | sponge metagenome | isolation source: marine sponge | host: Mycale hentscheli | place: New Zealand | collected 2005
AAATAGAAGACTTTTTTAGTAAGTCATATAGAAGTATGGTAGAAGAATGGGCATCACACCAACTTGCAGTTGATGAAGAAAGATTCAAAATGCAAGAACTTGAAGAAAGAGGTTTCCGTGACATGCTTATTGCAGATAGAGAATTTTGGCATTTTAGAATGTTAGAAGATGATTATGATGTAGAGCTATGGAATCCGGTATTAACCTTCTATCAAAAATCCCCAGACCAGAGATATATTGCTGATTCAAATTATGCAGGTAAAGTAGATTTAATGACCGTATCAGATGTAGTTGATAGGTATGGTTATTTAATGGATGAAAAACAATTAAAGTCTTTACAAAAAATTTATCCAGCTAAATCAGCTCAATATCAAGTTAATGGTTATCAAAATGATGGGGCATATTATGATGCAACAAGATCACATGAGTGGAATACTAATGCACCTGGTTTAGCATATAGACAGTTTACTAGTAATTTTCATAATGATCCTGCAAGAGGAGGAGACATTCTTAGTGAAATATTAGATGAAAATGAAGATGTTTCAATGTGGGGTGAAGGCAACTTAATGAGGGTTGCAACAATATATTGGAAAACACAGCGTAGAGTTGGTCATTTAACTAAAATAGAAGATGACGGAGAAGTAACACAAGAAATTATAGATGAGACCTTTAAGAAAACAAAAAAGGCCATATATGATACTTCTATATTTAAACAAAAAACAAAAGATACTTTACTGGAAGGTGAACATATTGATTGGATTTGGATAAATGAAGTTTGGGGTGGTGTAAAAATTGGACCAAATTTACCTGCTATGTGGCAATCATCAATGGGTGATAACGTTAATCCTATATATTTAGGAATAAATAGAACTAAGCCTGGTAGATTACCATTCCAATTTAAAGGAGATACATCTTTATATGGATGTAAATTACCAGTTGAAGGTAGAGTTTTTTCAGATAGAAATACTAGATCAACATCATTAGTTGATTTAATGAAGGCATATCAAGTTGGATACAATATGGTTAATAACCAGATTGCAGACATTCTAATAGATGAATTAGGAACTGTAATAATGTTTGATCAAAATGCTTTGCCACGTCATTCAATGGGAGAAGACTGGGGTAAGAACAATTATGCAAAAGCATATGTAGCAATGAAGGATTTTCAAATGCTACCTCTTGATACATCTATTACTAATACTGAGAATGCTACTAACTTTAATCATTATCAAACTCTAAACATGGAGCAGACTAATAGATTAATGTCTAGAATTCAACTTGCTAATTATTTTAAACAACAATGTTTTGATGCAATAGGTATTAATCCACAACGTCTGGGAGGAGCTGTATCAGCTCAAACCGCTACAGGGGTGGTGCAAGCTATGCAACAATCATATGCACAAACAGAGATGTACTTTGTACAACACTCTGATCATTTGATGCCACGTATACATCAAATGAGAACTGACTTGGCACAATATTATTATAGTACTAATCCTAGTATTAGACTACAATATATTTCTACAGAAGCTGAGAAAGTAAATTTCCAAATAAATGGAACAGACTTATTACTTAGAGACTTTAACGTATTTGCAACAACTAAAACTAACCATAGAGCTATTTTAGAAAATTTAAAGCAAATGGCATTAACTAATAATACTACAGGTGCTAGTATATATGAGTTAGGTAATATTGTTAAAGCAGACTCTATTGCAGAAGTATCAGATATATTAAAAGATTCTGAAACAAGAGTTCAAGCTCAAAGACAAGAAGAAATGCAGCAACAACGTCAGATGCAAGAGCAACAACTTAAAGCTAAGCAACAAGAAGAACAACAAAAACTTCAAGTTGAAATTTCTGAAAATGATAAAGATAGAAAGAATGATGTATTATTAGCAGAGATTAGATCAGCTGGTTATGGATCAATGGTTGATTTAAATCAAAATCAACAATCTGATTATCAAGATGCAATGAAGGACATTAAAGAAACAACTCAGTATAGAGAACAAATGAACTTTAAGCGTCAAGAGAGTGCTGTTAAATCTGCTCAAGAAAACAATAGACTTAGTGTTGAAAGAGAAAAGATTGCAGCTTCAAAACAAATAGCTGATACTAAATTACAAATTGCAAGAGAGAATAAAAATAAGTATGATGTTAAAGAAAAGAAAGATAAAAAGTAGCGTTAGCTATATACTGCAAAAAACTTTCACTTTCCTTAAAATATTTTAAGTTTAACTTGACAATTATATAAGAAATGTTTCTTATATTATATATGTAAGAAGTTATTAATATTAAAACCAACAAATATTATGAGTACAACAACAGAAACACAGCCTGTGAAAAGTAACGTAGCACAAAATGTAGAAGTTAATTTAGATGAGATATTCAACGCTGCTCCAAGTGGTGCTGATATGATTCAAGATAATAAATCTCAACCTAAAAGTATCTTCTCAGGCTTAACTGAAAAAGCTGATATGTCTTTTGCAGATCCTGATAATGACGATGCTACTGATGTATTAGCTAAGTCAGAAGAAAAAGAAGAGACTGCGGAAGAAGTAAAAGATGATGTAAGTGAAGTAGTTAAAGAAAAAACTGAAACCTCAACTGAAAGCGTTGAAGAAATCTTTGGTGAACTTGGACAAGAAGAAACTGAAGAAGTAGTAGAAGCAAAAGAAAAAAGAGGCAGAAAGAGTATTAACGGTATATCAGATGTATTTGGTAAGTTGATTAAAGATGATAAGATAGTTCCTTTTGATGATGATAAAGAACTTGATGATTATTCTGCAAAAGATTGGGAAGAGTTAATTGAGGCTAATTTAGAAGAAAGAGCAAGACAGGTAAGAAGTGAAACACCTAAGCAATTTTTTAATAGTCTTCCACAAGAATTACAAATTGCTGCAAGATATGTTGCAGATGGAGGTAAAGATCTTAAAGGGTTATTTACAACTCTTGGACAAGTTGAAGAAACTAAAACCATTGACATCAAAACTGTTACTGGTCAAGAAAGAGTAATTACAGAATACTTAAGTGCTACTGGTTATGGTACTGCTGAAGATATTCAAGAGGAAATAGAAATTTGGAAAGACTTAGGTAAGCTTGAAACACAAGCAAGTAAGTTTAAACCAAAATTAGATAAGATGCAAGAAAAGGTTGTTGCACAAAAATTAGAAGAGCAAGAGCTTAAAAAGAAACAACAAGAAAATGCATCTCAAGCATACATGAAAAATGTATATGAAACATTAAAAGAAGGACAATTAGGAGATATTAAAGTAGATAGAAAAACTCAAGCCATGTTATATAATGGTTTAGTACAACCTAATTATCCATCAGTTAGTGGGCGTAATACTAATTTATTAGGACACCTACTAGAAAAATATCAATTTGTGGAACCTAATTATGCATTAATTTCAGAAGCACTGTGGCTATTACAAGATCCTACAGGATATAAAGCTAAGATAATGGATAAAGGTGCACAAAAGAGTGTTGAGAAGACGGTTAGAAAATTAAAAAGTGAACAATCAAATGTAGGTGGTGCATCATTAGGTGTAAACCAAGCTGAAAAAGAATCTACAAAGAGAAGCACTAAAAGAAAAATTCAAAGACCAACCAACATATTTAAACGAATTTAATTAAGTAAATTAAATATATAAACAGTAAATTAATTATTAACAACAAAAACAATCAAAAATTATGGCAACTCCAGTTTTAAATAATGGGATTTTCCTACGTGATACAAGCTACAAAGCAAGTTCACATGTTGATTCTTATCACCTTACCCAAATGCTTGGTAATCCTGAGCCTATGGATATGGGACCAATTGATCTATGGGCTATGACCCAAAAGGTAGAGATGCCTTTGTATCAAATGGCTTCTTTTGGTGGAAAGAATACTATCATGGTGGATAACGCTAGAGGTGAGTATAAGTGGCAAACTCCTATTGCACAAGATCTTCCCTACATTGTAGCGGATATTGAACCAGGTAACGCAAACAAAGGTGTAGATGGTACAACATTTAAGATCAAAATTAACAAAAGAACTTTTGGACATGGTGACATTATTACTTATGATAAGTATAATGGACTTGAACTTTACATCACAGCTGATGATATTATCCCAGCAGGTGACGGTTTTGTTTACACTGTTCAATTAGTTAACAACAACAATTCAGCTATCTTGGATAACAAGTATTTAGCTAAAGGTACTAAATTCTTCAGAAAAGGTTCTGCAAGAGGTGAGTACGGAGAAAGATTCTCTGATATTGAAACAGGTTCTGGTTTCCGTGAGTTCTACAACTTTGTAGGAGGAGCAGAAGCACACGTACACTATTCAATTTCTTCAAGAGCAGATTTAATGATCAAAGGCGGATTAAACGCTGATGGTACTGTACCTGTTACTGAAATCTGGAGAAACTTTGATAATGATCCAAACAATCCATCAGTACCAAGTATTGAAGGTTTAGTAGCAACTATGGGTAAAGCTGGTGCAAGAGAAGCATTTGAAAATGGAACTCTTACACGTACTTTCATTACAAATATGGAAGCAGCTCACTTATCTAAAATTGCAACGGATATTGAAACTTACCTAATGTGGGGTAAAGGTGGTAGAATTAAACAAGACGGACCAGATGATATTAGATTGTCTGTAGGTTTATGGGCACAGTTAGATAACTCTTTCAAAAGAGTATACAACAAGTCTTCATTTACTCTTGACATGTTTAAATCTGAACTTTACAACTTCTATCAAGGTAAAGTTGAGTTTAAAGGACCAGACCCACAAAGATCACTTGTTGTACAAACAGGTATTGGAGGTATGCAGTTAATCAACAAAGCAATTGCTGATGAAGTGTATGGTTCAGGTCTAGTTCAAAATGCATCTGACATAGGAGCTGTTAAAGGTTCTGGTATGGATTTAGATTATGGTTTTGCTTACACAAGCTTTACTATTCCTTTCTTAGCTAACGTTAAGTTTGTATTGAATCCAGCATTTGATAACTTAAATACAAATGACATTGAGAATCCATTAATTGATGGTAGACCTCTAAGTTCATTTAGCTTTATTATCTTTGATGTAACTGATGAAGGAAATGACAACATTCACTTGTTGAAACTTTCTTGGGATAATCAACTTAAGTGGTTCTACCAAAATGGTACTATGGACTACATGGGAAGAACTCAAGGGTTTGCATCTACTGGTCAGTTTAATGGATATAGAGTTTATATGACTCAGACCATGCCAGCTATATGGGTTAAAGATCCAACCAAAGTTCTAAAAATTGTAATGAGAAACCCTGTTACAGGAGGATCATTCTAAGAACTATAATTAAAGGGGAGGGGCTAATACCTCCTCCCTTTTTATTTTTAACTTATAAATAGATAATCATGGCACTAGACATTAAAAAAGGTAATAAGACATATGAGTTTTCAAACTCAAGTGTAGATAAAATACTTTCTTCAAAAGCATTTGGATTGCAGGTTCTCCCTAGAGATCATGCTGACAATGCTGCGGCTAAAGCTGCAGGACTTGCTAAAGGTGATATTTATCACAATGCGGGTGTTTTGATGGTAGTAGTTTAATACATAGTCAAAAACTTTAGCAAGTGTAAAAACTTGCTTTAGAAATATTAGTAATAATAGATTGTGCATTACGGTGCATTATTTGACTAGAGTAATAATTATTAATTTTTAAAAACCAAAAAATGGAAGATTACACAATTGTTGAAAAGTATCAACAGGCAAAAAAAAGTAGCACTATTGCTATAAGACCATACTTTAACCCAAATAAAGAAAACATGGGTTTAGAAACATATGGCTTATCATTACATGATGGAGTGTTTCATCAAGAATCACTAGCATGTTTAGAAATGAATGGTGTTAAAAGGTATGTAACTGGATTAAATGAGTTTGCACCTGATGTTAAGATGTTACCTCCAAAAGAAAAGAAAAAAAAGATTGCTGAAATTAGAAAAGTTGTTTCAGAACTTGAAGCAGAATTAGCTGCAAATTTAGTAGATCCAGAAGATAAAGAGTTTTGGAATAAACTAACTGTAATGAAACCTGATAATTCTAAATTTTGGGATAAAATACAATTAAGATGTGGTAATGACCCAGTATTTTTAGATGCTGAAGTTGATCCATATGATAGAATAAAATTATATGCTATAAAAGCAGGAGGTTTTTCTATAGTTGCGGGTTCATTAAAAGATGCTAAAAAATCACAGAATAACCCAAAGTTTTATTTAGACACTGTTGAAGAAACTCTTACAACAAGAACTGAATTAACTAAAGTAAAAAATAAAGCTTTATCATCATTACAAGAGTTGTATGATAGCAACCCAACAAAATTAATGTATGTAGCTAAAGTGGCTGATGTAGATAGTGTACAATATACAAAAAACACTCCTAATGATATTATGTATGAAAATATGGATACTTATATTAATGGTCATGGTGCTGAATCAAACAAAAAGAGAGCAGCTTCTCAATTTTTAGAAGTTTCTAAATTAGGAATGGAAGAGTTAAAAATTAGAGCATTAATTAAAGATGGTCTTTATTATAGATTTATTACTACTAAAGCTGGTGGTTGGATTGAACCAATTGATAGTGGAGTAAGAATGGGTAAAAGACCTTCAGAAGTATTAGAGTTTTTACAAAAACCTGATAATGAAGAACAACTTCTTTCTTTAATGGATAAAGTTGAACCATATTGGAATTCATAAATATAATTAACAATGGAAAATAGTACACTCTTAATTAAACTTAAACAAAGGCTAAATAAACTTGATAGTCAAGATTATGATAATATTGAATGTTGGCAATTTGTTGAAGCTTTTAACAAAGCACAAATAGAGTGGTGTAGAAGAAATCTACATGGAGGTAATATGTATAAAGAAGGAGATGAATTATCTAAAAAAAGAATAGATGATTTACAACCATTACTTAGAGAATTAACTCTTACTGGCACTGAGACAGAAAACTATTTTGAAACAGATAATTTTCCAGTTGATACATATTTAGAATTTAAACGTGTTACTACACAAGCAAAAGATGATTGTTGTACTCCAAGATCAATGACTGTATATTTAGCAGAAGAAGCAAATGTATCATTGTTATTAAGAGATCCATTAAAGAATCCTGATTTTGAATGGGGTGAAACATTTTGTACAATGCTTGGTAATACAATAAGGATATATAGAAATGCTAACTTTAATATTGTTAATCCTGTTTTGACTTATTATCAAAAACCAACTTTAATTCAAGTTGAGGGATGTGTTGATCCATACACAGGTAACATAAGTTTGGTAAATGTGGATTGTGAATTTAAAGATGACTTGGTAGAAGTAATGTTAGATGATACTGCTTCTATTATTGCAGGTGACATAGAGAATATTTATCAAGCTCAACGTGGAACACAAACTGCAGAAAGAAATAATTAATATATGATTTTAAACAAAAAATGTGTATATTATTATAGTAACAAGGAAGTTACGGACAGAGTAAACTGGTAAAATCATTTATTTATAACCAGTGAGGGTAATGGTCCTCACACAAAATTAATAATTATGGCTTATTTTAATCATGCGTTTAACAAGACGTTTATTGCAGATAGCACGCTAGATACAGCGGGTACTGCAACAAGTGCTCTTACTGCTGGTCAAGTAGCTTTAGTAAGTGATGCAACTTGGGCATCAGTAGCATTACCAGGAGCACCTGCAAAGGGAGCACTTGGCTACGTAGTTCAAGGTTCATTCTACTCTAAAGATACTATTGGAAACAATCCAGGTCACGGAGGGTACAAAGAATCTGTAAAATCTAAAGGGATTAACCCAAGATATATTACAAGATTATGGGATGCAACATGTCAATCAGCTGTACAAGCTACAGCAAGCTTATCTTTAGCTTCTGATTGTGCACCATGTGGTAAAACACAATTTCTAAGAATTGATGTAAAAGGTTCACCAGCATTAAGATTCTTAAATCACAATGCATATGCAATTGCTGATTCAGCAAACATTTGCTGTGTAGATGGACAAGAGTACATTGATCCAGTATTAGTATTAGCAACTATGGCAAAAATGGCTCTAGCTGATCCATTAATTAAGCCTTTTGTAGCTGAAGCTAATGGTGGTGGTATTGTTGCTACAGTAGCAGGTGTTTCTACAACATACACTATTGAAGAAGCATTAGACGGAACTTACGTACCTTCAACTGATCCAGTTGCTGATCAAGTAAGTGCTGCAGCTAACTTTGTTGGTGCTTATGTAGACACTGTATTTGGTAACTGTTCTTTTGATACAAGAGATCACTTTAATGCTGAGCCTGTAGAAATTATTGTTTCTGAATTAGATGAAACAGGTGAAGTATGTAATGACTGTGGAGTTGCTTCAAGAACTCCTGGTATGATGCAACAAACTCAAGGTGAAGAAGTAATTAGAGATTTAATTATGTCTGAAAGATACCGTCAGTCTCCTTACAATCAAGGAAATGCTGATAGTGCAAGATTCAGAGAAATTGAAATGTCTGATGAATTACTATCTGCTGTTGACAGAAGTGCAACTTACAAAGCATATTATATTCAGCATTCTGTACCAAGATTCAACAACCCATCTGGAGTGTTTGATAATGATCAGTATGTATATAAGATTTTTGTAAAATGTTCTGATGCAGGTGCTCAAGCAGAAGTTGAAAAACTTATGGCTGCTTTAGCAACATGGGCAGATTCAACTGGTAACTTTGTTCCTTATGAGCAAGATATAGACGCAATCTAATCAGATAACTCTATTTTAAATATTAGAGCAGGGGAGAAATCTCCTGCTCTTTTTATTTTATATTGTCTGTAATTTTTTGTATATTATCTATATAGTGTAATAAAGTACTAAAAAATGGCAAGCAAACATATATTAAGTTTAGAAATACCCACAGTATCAAACTGTGATTTATTATGTATAAAGGATACAAGTCAGTATAGTTCTGAACTAGCTGTTGATTGTGAGGAGTTGCTAATAACACTTCCTGGATTTTCAGTACCAGTACTTATAAAAGTTGATAAAGACTTTGATATGTGTCTTACTGCTTGCACACTTGCTTTACAAAAAGTTAATTGCGGAACTACACAAGATAAAATACCAGATGGAATATACGTTATTAAATATAGTGTATCTCCAAACTCTAAAGTTTATGTAGAATATAATCACTTAAGAGTAACTAGATTACTAACTACTTATTATGAAGTATTATGTGATTTAGAAGTACAAGCTTGTCAACCGGATTCTGATAAAGAATCATTATTATCTGAAATGAGTTATATCAGAACAATAATTGATGCAGCAGTGGCAAATGTAGAATATTGTCAATCTTCAGCACATGGTATGCAGTTATACAATTATGCTAAAACGAGATTAAACAAAATTGCTTGCCCATCAGGAAACTGTGGATCAAGCTCATCATATTTAATATAAACCAAACAATATGTCAAACTGTGCTCACTGTAATAAAAGATTTACCTGCGGGTGTCAAAAGGCTTCATTGGGAAATGGGGTAGTGGTATGTAAACAATGTAAATCAAAAGCTGATTCAACAAGTACAAATAATATAAATAAAAAATTGGCTAGACAACAAATACAAGATCTAAGAAATAAATAATATGGCTAAAGCAATCAGATCATATTCTAATGCAGAGCAAGTAAAAGAACAAGCTTTAATAAAAAGAATTAAAGTAGAACAAACTTTTGCTAAGCAAGTATACGCTAATTTCCAATCTATTAGATTTGGAATAGAAGCATGCTGCTATACAGATATGGAACAAGCTATACTAAGAAAAGATATATGTGATTGGCAGAATGCTGCAAGTTTTAAAGTTGTTGCTGCTACAGAATCACCAGGTGTATTTGTTGAACCATTAGCTGAAATAAATTTAAAAGCAAGCATGAGTTGTCCTGAGACACCATCAAGTGTTTGTACAGTATTAGATTTAGAAGAAATATTAGAAGATAAAGGAACATACACACAATGTTTTGAAGAAGCATCTAGTGTATGGACTGTAACACACAATTTAGGTAGTTTTCCATCTGTTACTGTTGTAGATAGTGCCAAGACAGTAGTAGTGGGTGACGTAGATTATACAAGCAGTCAACAATTAGTAATAACATTTAATGCATCATTTTCAGGATGTGTATTTTTAAATTAAGAAATAAATAAATAACAAATAAATAAAACAAAATGGCAGTACAATTTTTAACGGGACTAGATGTCCAAGGAAATTTAAACCTGAATAATAATCAAATACAAAATGTTATTATTCAGCCTCTTGGCGCTGACCCGTCAGGAGTTGCAGGTAAAATCTATTATAACTCTGGTACAAGTAAACTAAGGTTATATGATGGTTCTGCTTGGGTAGACTTAACAACAGGTGCAGATGGTAATACAACCTATGACTTAACAGCAACAGGAGCAGCTAATGGAACAGCAACATTAAATTTAGTTGCTTCAAATCCAGCTAGTACTGATTCAATAGTATATACAGGTACAGGTACAACCACAGTAACACGTGCTGGTTCTACATTCACTATTAATTCAGCTGATGAATTTGATGGAACAGTAACTAGTGTATCTTCTGGAACAGGTATTTCTGTAACCGGAACTACAACAGTAGCTCCAACAATAAACATTGACTATGCAGGATCAGACAATGCAATCTTAGCTGCTACAGGTGCAACACCGGATGGTGCTGATACAATGTGGTTTTCTGATGCAGATGATAGTGGAATTAAAAAAGCTTTAATATCTGATTTTCCAGGATTTGGAAAAGATGGTACAGTTACGTCTGTAGGATCTGGAGCAGGTTTAACAGGTGGTGCAATTACATCATCTGGTAGTTTAGCAGTAGATTATGCAGGTGTAGATAACGTTGTATTAGCAGCAGCAGATGGAACAGCTGTGACACTAGCAGGAACTGATAAAGTAATATTTTCTGATGCTACAGATAACAATGCTAAATTTGCAAACTTATCTCAGGTAGCAACATATATTAATGCAGGTGTAGGTTCTGTAACTTCTGTTGATGTAAGCGGTGGAACTACTGGTTTAACAACAAGTGGTGGTCCAATTACAAGTAGTGGTACAATAACACTTGCTGGTACATTAACTGAAGCAAATG
>JAAHTG010002301.1_pt1 | contig 11140 bp, 20 predicted proteins | sample 6116081 | NCBI WGS metagenome assembly JAAHTG01 (sample SAMN13939989, study PRJNA603662) | sponge metagenome | isolation source: marine sponge | host: Mycale hentscheli | place: New Zealand | collected 2005
TAACCTCTCCTTCGGGAGAGGTTTTTTTTTAAGTAAAATTATTGTATTTACAAAATGTATTTTTTATTGTAATTTATACCTTAAATTATAAACATTATGAATAAATATTTAACACTTAAAAATTTGGGGTGGTTGTTCACTTCATTTGTTGCAGTAATGCTGGGTATGGGAGGATTCTCTAAAATCATTGGAACCGAAGAGATGGTCGGTAACTTTACATTTATGAACTTAAGTGATTACCTACTTATGGTTGGTGTCTTAGAAGTATTAGGTGTCGGTCTTCTTATTCACCCTAAGACCTCATTGTATGGTTCTGTACTTATCGGGTCTATTATGACTGCTGCCGTATGTATGCACTTGTCACTTGGTTTTCCAGGTACTATGATGCCAATCTTATTTGGAATCCTTGGATTTGTAGGTTATCGACTAAGAGAAGGTAGTTAATAGAATTTTTTAAACAATCAAACCCCTCTTATGAGGGGTTTTTTTTATTTACAACATATTTATAGTAAAATATTAATATTATGAATAAAAAAGTAGTTAGACTTAAAGAGTCGGATTTAGAAAATATAGTCAGAAGAGTTCTCAAAGAGAATGAAATGACTGAAAAGAGTTCTTGTTATGAGACAATGGAGGGAACTTGTGGTTCAATGTACGAAGCTGCGTTGAGTGAAGGTAAAGATTGTATGGAAGCCTATAAATCTATGTGTGGTGAGATGAATACACTTATGGAAGAATATAAGACTAAGTGTCAAGAATCTGCTTTGAGTGAGGGTTATCTTAAAGAAGAAGATATAAATGAACAAGAAGAGATTGGTGGAGGAGATGAGATTGAAGTAACCTTAGACCAAGTGGCGATGCTACTAAAAGATGGTGAATGTTCTTGTGGTGGTGAGACCTTAGTTTTAGATTTAGAGGGTGGTCACGAAGACGAAGACGAAGAGGACGAAGACTAATTTACTTTAACAATATATGAAAGAACCCTTCACATTAGTGAGGGGTTTTTTGTTTAAAAATTTAACGTAAAAATTAAACAATTTATTAATTGACTAATAAAAACTAATACTCTATACTATGAAGACAATAAAAAACAAATTAAAAAAAAATGAAAAAAGTTTTAATGGCTTTCGGGTTAGCCTTAACAACCCTATTTAGTTTTGCACAGTCAACCACAGTAGTTGACATCATAGTCAATAGTGATGACCACACCCTATTGGAAGCTGCGGTCATTGAGGCCGATTTAGCAGGTGCGTTAAGTGATACCACTGGTAATTTTACTGTATTCGCACCCACTGATGATGCGGTAACTGCTTTGATTACTGAGTTAGATATCACAGCAGAAGAGTTTTTAGCTCTTGATGGTTTGAGTGATATTTTACTTTATCATGTTGTTAACGCAACTGCACTAAGTACCGACCTTATGGACGGAGACGTTTTCACAACTTTGAATGGTGAGGACATTACAATCACAATTACAGATAGTACTGTTATGGTTAATAATGCAATGGTTACAATGGCTGATATCACAACTGATAATGGTGTTGTTCACGTAATCGATGTAGTTCTTCTACCACCTACAGAACCTGTGGTAACTGCAGTATGGGACTGGATTGAGTCTAGTGATGTACATAACTACCTCGAAGCTGCGGTTATCGCAGGAGGTCTACAAGATACTTTAGAAGGTGAAGGTACCTTTACAGTATTTGCACCAACTGACGACGCATTTGTTGATTTGGCAACCACTTTGGGTGTTGAAGTTACTGACCTTTTGGTTCTTCCTAATTTGACTGACATTCTTTTGTATCATGTCTTAGGGACTACTGTTATGAGTACTGATTTATATGATGGACTAGAAGCTACCACACTTGGCGGTGGTACTTTGACAGTCGGTGTCGGTGAAACAGTAACAATTAACGGTACGGCTACAGTAGTCTTAGCTGATTTGGAGGCTCAAAATGGTGTAGTTCATGCTATCGACGCAGTCTTGTTAGACAACACCACTAACAGTGTCGGCGAGATTCAATACACCCAAAGTCCACAAGATAATAATTACTATAATATTATGGGTCAAAGATTTGGTAGTTTGAGAGACATCCCGTTTGGTACCGTCTATATTCAGAACGGTAAAAAATTCATTAAAACTGAAGAATAAGTTTAACTTAGTCTGATTATAAAAACCCCTTCACAATAGTGAGGGGGTTTTTTATTTATAATACTATTTATTGGTATGTCTGACGGAAACAACTATACTGAGGAAGCAAAACTTAATAGAGTATTAGGTATTGCAAAAGTTTTATATAAAACAAATCCAGTTGATAAGCCGAAGAATAGTTATAATGACCCGTATGAATTTATCATACCAAAATCGTTACTATCTTTACCATTAGATGATAACTTTATGAGAGCATTATTTGTCGCTAATGAAGAAAACTTCGATAATTGGGGTAGTATGGAAGACAACGATATTATCATACCAAAACTCAAAAAATATAAGATACGAACTGAATTTTCAGGTAGTGAGGTGGTAAGAAGAACGTATACAGATGAGGTTGAGGCGTATGATGAGAATGACTTAAGTAACGCCTTAAATAATTGTGACCCTTGTTACGATGAAGGAGAAGAAGTTGATGTAGAATGGATGGATAGGGAGGGTGATTGGACTATACTTGATGTCCAACAGATATCTGAGGATATAAATCGTGTAAAAGAAGTGATGGGTATTATTACTGAACAAGAAAATGATTGTAAAAACAGTGATGAAGCTAAAAAAGTAAAAATTAAAGCAGAAGATGACTTTATAAAAGATTATAAAGAAAAAAATACAGGTAAAACAATTATTTTTATTGATGTGGTAAACGCGGGTAACGATGCAGTTAAAGAATTTTGTAAAAACAGGTTAAACGAGAGTAAAATGTCAGAAATTGACCTCGAAGGTTACAAAAAAAAAGCTGTAGAAGAGGAAAATAACGAGTGGGTAGATATTTTAGACCGTTTTCCTGATGAATTTCAAAAAGAAATCATCGATGAGAGACCTAAAGGGTCAAAAAGTGACATAAATTTAATAAAAAATTGGGAATTAGACCCAAATTACCCAATAACTATGAATTTATTGAACCTTTTACAGACAAAATCAGTAAAAGAAGCCATCGGAAGGACTCCAAGACACGTTATGGAGATGATTAAGACCAATCCAAGGTATAGATTGGAGTTAGAGGATGTAGAACATGTCTCAGATACCGAAGTTGGACGTGAATATGGGTTAAAATCGGGTGAAGTATTCGACCAAAACCCCGAAAGATACGAAGAATACGCTAATTATGACCCAAAAACCGCTGAACCATCGACAATGGTTAACGGAGAGATGTGGTGGGGTATGGGAAGACTGATTGCGGCACTTTTAAGAGGTGATTTAACCATAAAAGTGTGGGCAGTACATGATTTTACGACAAATCGTCCTTAGGAGGACACTGACATACCCTTAGGTTGTCTATTTCAGTGATTATATCATTAATATTTAACCATTCACCACCTTTATGTGTCTTAAAGTTGATAAATTCATCAATTTTGGCGTCCATTAAGGAATCTCTAAGTTTGTGAAGTTTTTCCATGTGTTTTTTTATATAAATATAGGTAATAGTTATATAAAATAGTCGGTTTTAGTGTAAAATTTTTGTTATTACATCAGAAAGGACATTTCTAATGTTTATAATATTTATAAAATATGAAGTTTAAGATTACAGAGTCAGAAAAGAGTAAAATTAGGGGTCTTTATAACCTAAATGAACAAACTATTAATTTCGCTAAAACAGGTTATAATGTGGGGTTCCAAGAAGGAATGGATGTTATATATCCAGGAAGAATGGAATTAGAAAACATTGTAGGTAACGGTGATTTAATAACCGCTGACTTAGTTTCTGAAGACGGTACAAGTTATTCAATAAACTATAGATGTAGTACTGAAGAATTAAAAAGAGACGATAACTATGACGTAAAACGTTATAGTTATACAGATGAAAATGAGTTAGAAACCCTAAAAATTGATTTAAATAAGTTTTGTAATGTCTGAACAGTTAAACGAAATGCCGATTTATAGAGTAAATCAAGAATATATTGCTCGTTTAGAAAAAAGAGTTAAAAAACTTAGAGAAAGGTTGAATTCTTATCGTTATGATTTTAGTGATAACACTGTCAGTCGACGGGACCGAGGATATCGACACAAAAACACAAATCGTAGAATGAGTCGTGAAAAATATGACGAATTAAATCAAAAGTATCGAGAGGCGAGTCAGAAGTTATATAATGTCGCAGGTAAAGAAAGACAAAAAATTGCTAGTAAGGCATTACCCTATCTTACTGCGTTTTTAGTGATGGATAAACGTCAAAATCCTGGTTATTATCCGGAATGGTTGTCATTTAAATTACCTGACCCGTCGAGTTACAATTCATCAACATATAATATAACACCTTTTATTGATTTGGAAAAGGGACTACAAAGTGGAGAGAATTGGCGTAGTGTAATAAGTAAGGCGTCAAGAAGGATACAGTCATTTTATAGAAGATACTTTCCTGATGATAGTATTAACCTAAGTATTGATTCTCCTACAATATCAAATATAGATTATTACATCAAAAACGTTTTCCGAAAAGAAATAAGGAAAAAAATAAAAGATATTGATGGACGGGACTGTATTCACAGTATAGTTTTCCGTACTAAAGGTTGGAGTAACGAAGTTCAGATACACCCAAGGTTTAGAGACCAGTACCATTGTTCTGGTTGGTCAGAACGTTCACAATTGTCAAGAGAAATGGAAAAGATACTTGCTGAGTATGGTTGGAAAGAAGGTATTAATTATACCAGCAGTACACATCGAGACTAATTTTTTAAATTTTTATTTGTCTGTAAGGAATTTTTGTTTTACATTTGTACTGAACAATTAAAAAACAAAAAATGTCTAAAGAAAAAATGTATGTCCGAATGTGTGAAACTTATAGAATCGCACAAGCGTCTGAACCTATTGAAGTGGATGTTGAAGCGCTTCGTAAATGTACTCCAGCTTATGAGGGTACTACTCCTGAAGATTTGTTGTCATACATTCAAGATATTGAAGGTGATGATGAATGGTATGAAGAAAATAAAGACCATTTTGAAGATGAGGATGACGCGTATCAATTGATTTTTGATGAGTGGCCTGAAATGGAAGATTTTGATGATAGCCGAACAAAAGGTGCGGAAACATGGATTGAAGTTGGCGTACCTAATGAAGAGTATCGTCGATATGGTAATTGGGAAATGCAAGCAACAAATTCATACTAAATAATAAAATGGCAAAACTAATTAAAATTGAAACTGTGTACCACTTTTACGCAGTGGACTTGACTGAAGAACAAGTCGAACGTTACAACTCAGATGTTGAAGACGCTGATTATGATGTGAGGGAAGAAGTAGAGGATGGATTTGAGTTTGTAAAAGATAAAGACGGAGGAATCGAATTCTATATTGAAGAGTAATTAAAATAAAATAAAAATGGAACCAACAACTAATAAAGAAGTAATTGAAAAAGTTAAGGAGTATGCGTACAAAAACTACTCCACACGTTTTGGAAAAAAAGAATTGATGGTCGAGGAGAGAGAAAACCACTTTAGAGTCAAATCTAATAAAGATGAGTCTCCACTTATTTTAGGTAAGTCAATTCTTAACTAATCATAAACCCTCCACAGTAGTGGGGGGTTTATTTTTTAGGTGATATTTATAATTAAAGATAAGAATTATGTCATCACCAATAAACTTCGAACAGTTTAAAACAAATCCTATCGCTGCGATTGCATTTGTTGCAGTCATATCGGTTGGATATCTTTTTAATGAGATTAGAACATCTCATGATGAGCAATTAGATAATCAAAATAAAAGAATAATACAATTAGAAGAAAGGGTTGAGGAGTATCAGGAGAGATTAGAAGACGTAAATAAAAAGTTAATAGAATGTTTAGCAGTAAGAAATCAGTAGTTGTATTACTATCTTTAATCCTTTTCTCTTGTGGAGAAAATAGTCCCGCTCGCATTGTGGAGAACGTAGCGGAGAACTCAATATTAGACCAAACAGATAGTCTACTAAGTATAGTTGATGAAGAATTCCAACATATAATACATGACACTGAAGTTAAAAATGAAAAGGTAAATGAATTAGAGAGTAGGGTTGAAAGGTATAGAGACGTTATTGTCCTTGATAAAAAAGAACAGAATTTACTTACCGTTAAAATAGATTCATTAAAAGTGTTATGTAGTGAAAAAGACACTTTAAATGAAGAACTGATGTTACATATCGAAGATAAGAATTATATAATTAAGTCCCTTAAAGAAAAAGAGAACTATCTAAAATCTCAAATGAAGGAACAAGTTATCATATATGAATCTATTATTTATCATTTAGAAGATTCATTATCTAACTATATTGTAGAAAGTAAAACTATTGAGTTTGAAAATAAGAGAAGAAAAAGAAATAAAAAACAATGAATATCTATCAAAATAAACCCCTTTTGTTGGTATTACTTTTACTCGTTTTTACAAATATAATATGTGGTGAAGTAACTATATTAAACTTATACCCTAATATTTTAACAAGTTTATTTTATCAAATAAGTTCTTTATCCTTAATAATATTTTTATTGGTGTTAGTATTAAAGTCAAATAAACCCCTTAGTGATGATACACTAAGAAAAGAGATTTTTAAGATAACTAATGGTCATATAAATAAGGGGATAACTACAATAAAAAATAGATTAGGTGATGACATTATAAAACAGAAAAAAATTAAATCATCCATTAAAATTATTGAGGAAGCAATCTCTAAATTGACTGATTTATACAAGAAATGAATTAAAAATTCACAACTTAATGGTTTATATTATATTTATTTTATGATGGCATAAACCAAAAAGTAAAACCATAGGTTATAACATTTATTAAAATTAATTTGTTTATAACCAATTAATACCCTATATTTACTGAACAAACTTTAAGTAGGAAACCCCTTACAGTTACTTTTTATTTTAAAAAAAAAACCATGGATAAGACTGGAAAAGTTAAATCTCTTAATAATGAAATTAAAAAGCTTGAAAAACTCAAAGAAGAAATTCAAAATGAGTGTAAGCATAACGACACATATCTAAAATTCGAACAGGGTAGTTCTACTATTAGAGTTTACTGTCGGGATTGTGAAAAAAAGATGGGTGTACCGAGTCCTAAAGACGTGGAATTATTTTTATCAGGTAAGTAATTACCTGTATGTAGATAAGGTAGCTGCGGTGTTTATACCTATAATACCATCTACTTGTAAGTTATGGTCTTTTTGGAAAGACATGATAGCCTCTTTTGTCATGCGACCAAACTTACCATCAACACCATCACCATTTGGTCCAAAGTCTCCTAAATCATAACCTAAATCCCTTAATATTTTTTGAAACTCTTCTACCGACTCACCTCTAGCTCCTCTAGTTATTAAATCACTATTATCTTTGTTGTTAACTATATCAGATATCTTTATTTCTTTAGGTAATACAGATAAGTCTAAACCTTCTATGTCGGGAGGTAATGTCTCTACTGTATTAATATCATTTAAATGTGTGGACAATAATGGCCACGGGTCTATATTACCTCTTTTATACCCTCTTTTATCGTAAATTGAGAAGTGTAGGTGTGGGTGTGTACCTTTTGCTCTTCCTGAGTCCCCTACAGTACCTATATATTCTCCAGACGAAACTAAATCACCACGACTGAGCGATGGATTTATTTTATTCATGTGGGCATAATAGTAATTTAAACCTCTATTGTCTCTTATTGTAATTCGGTTACCCCCTACTTTGGTTTTACCTATTTTAACGATTTCACCGTTTACACAAGCAAGTAATGGAGTCCCAATGGGTGCAAATATATCAATTCCACCGTGACCACCTCTTTTCTGATGTTTAGAGTCACCTAAACCATAATCTGAATTATGTATTGCTAAGTCTTTATCTAAAACCTTTTCTTTACCTCTACCTAATCCAGTTTCATCATAACCAACATTAAAATTATCGTTACCAATAGGAAACGTAAAGGACTCTTTTAATAGTTCTTCATTAATCTGTTCTGATAATATTTTTAGTAATTCACTCTTCATATCTCTTGAATCCTTTGACTTCTTTTTTAGTTCCGGTATCGGCAATATGACTTAGATACTCAATCCTTTCATTAATTTTAGAATTAATCAATCCCAACATCTCAACATCCCATTCTGATTCAATATATTTAATTAAATCATCGGCACTAAAATTAGGTGTGTAATCAAATAACTCTTCTTCAGTATATTCCTTTAGAACATTTTTAATTTTTTTTCTGTGACTCATAATAATCTATGTTATATTACATAAATACTTACTATTTATAGTATTATCAGACTTATGAGTGAAAATATTTTAAAAATCGGTAAAGTTTTGGAATCCTGGATAACTTTAGACCTTGGACATAAAGGTATGTTAGACAAAAAACCTTCTGTATCATATGTTGAATCTATGGCCTTACTAAATAATTCACCCACTAGAAACATTGTACGTAGTTTAGATGGTGAGGAGTTAATTAAAGGGATATTTGTCGCATATAACCTCCTAAGTGGTGATGATGACAATACCGCATTACAAAAAGCAAATACAATATACACTATCGATTATATTAAGTCTGAAGGTGACGAATATTATGCTGATGAGACTTGTCAGGAATGTGGGGGTGATGGTGAAGTAGAATGTGATACGTGTGATGGACTAGGTTATGACGACTGTGGTAATTGTGAAGGTAGGGGTAACGAAGAGTGTGATGAGTGTAACGGTGAAGGGGTAGATGAAGACGGTGACGTATGCTCAACTTGTGATGGTGATGGAGGAATGGCTTGTGATGATTGTGAAGGTAACTCAACAGTAGACTGTAATGATTGTGAAGGAAGTGGTCGTAGAGAGTGTGGAGAATGTGAAGGTAACGGTGAAATAGAGGGAAATACTGAAAAAATTGATATCGAGTACGGTACTGTTATAACTCAGAGTTTGGATATGTCCGAAGAGTTAAACCGGAGAACTTATGACGGTAGTGAAGATACTATTGACGGGTTTAATAAATGGTTAAACCGTTATAAAAATGAAATACTTATTGCCGATAGAATCGATGATACAATTGAGTATGATTATGAATGGGAAGTTGGTGATGCAGAAGCAAAATTAGAAGGTTTAAGAATTAATAAATTAAAGGATTATAGAGTCGCCAAAAATAATCAGGTAACTGCTTTAAGTAGTCGTTACTCTAATCCCTCTTAATTGTTGTACAGTTACCATCGTCAATCATACATATTAAGAAATATAAAAATAGTATTGTTAGTAATGTAGATAAAAACTCTACCCCTAATAATGTGTAACCAAAACCAAATTTAGATAGTATATAACCTTCTAAGTTGTTAGTAACAGATAAAAGAGATAAAAACACAATAGATGTGATTAGTTTATTATTTTTCTTTATTTTATTTGATAGTTTCATTATAGATAAGTATATAAACTATCGGCGTCCCTACTAAACTCATCAACAAATTCTTGAGTAAAGTTACTATCCTTTTTTAAATATTCTTGGGGTATATCACTCCAAACCCAATCTAAACATAGGATGGATACTAAATGACCTTCTTTATCGTATATAGGTACCGCACAATGTGATTTAGTCCCGTTAGACTGAGTTAATGACCTTAACCCAATATCATCCATTTTAGATATGTCAGAAAAAAACATTTTACCATCCATAATATCTTTTATATATGTTGTAAAATTAGTAATTAAATGATTTTGATTTTTTTCTATTTTTCTCTCTAATCCTTGAGAACATCTTTCATATGTTATTGATAGTTTTTGCATCGGTGAGGTAGTGTAGAACGAACCTCCATTATGGAATTGCCATATGTAAACCCTATCCGCTTCATACCTCCTTCTCACGTCTTTAATCGCTAAATGAACTATCTCATCTTTTTTGATTTGTTGTATTAATTTACCTTTAGATTCGTTACTATATTTTCTATCATTATATCTTTTAAAGAACCCCGCACCCACTAAAGCAACTACTATTGAAGTAATAGAAGTTAGTAATATTTCAATAACCCTTATCCAGTCCATACTTTTTAATATTCTTACGATAAATACTACCTAATCAACACTTATTCGTTTTTTTAATACCTATATTATTAATTTATATAATATTTTTTACGAATATTATATAAGACCATAAGATATATAATGTCGACAAATACAATAATATTTACTACAAATATTACAATACTTATAACATAAGTAAAATAATATTAAGACTTATTTTTTATTACCTCATCGATAATACCGTACTCAAGAGCTTCATTAGCATCCATCCAAAAGTCTCTTGAGGAGTCTTCGGTAACCTGTTTTGGGTCTTTATCACAGAACTCTCCGAGTAACTCAAAAAGAATTTTATTAACTTTTTCCCATTCTTCAAAATTAATTCTAGCGTCCTGAATATTACCATATGCACCTCCACTGGACTGGTGTAACATTGTCTTTGAAAATCTTAATGATGACCTTTTTCCTTTAGTTCCAGCACCTAATAGTACGGAACCCATAGAAGCCGCCATTCCTGTATTTACAGTAACAATATCTGATTTAATATATTGCATCACATCTACCATAGACAAACCGGACTTAACTGAACCACCCGGAGAATCGATATGCATTGTAATATCTAAATTATCCACAGAGTCAAGATACATTAGTTGTGCTTGGACTACCGTTGACATTCGGTCATCGACTCCACCTGCCACCCACAACACTCGGTCCCTCATTAATCTAGAAAAAATATCCATCTGAGTTACTCTCATTTCTCTTTCCTCAAGAATGTATGGTGTTAATGACCCTTTAATTTGTTTTTCATAGTAATCCATATTAAGTGACGATAAGTTATGGTCACTCATTGCATATTTTTTAAAATCTTCCCCGTAATTCATATTTTTATTTTTTTAAATTGTGCGGAGAGAGAGGGATTCGAACCCCCGGTACCTTTCGGTACAACGGTTTTCAAGACCGTCGCATTCGACCGCTCTGCCATCTCTCC
>JAAHTG010002304.1_pt1 | contig 11130 bp, 13 predicted proteins | sample 6116081 | NCBI WGS metagenome assembly JAAHTG01 (sample SAMN13939989, study PRJNA603662) | sponge metagenome | isolation source: marine sponge | host: Mycale hentscheli | place: New Zealand | collected 2005
CTCATAAACTCTTTCTGTGCTTCCTTAACGCTGTGCTTCTCTCCTATAGCATGATGTATAACAGTTCCTCTAAGCATTGCAGAGTTAGTAGGTGACTTATGCTTGGCAAGATACCTAACTATAAAAAGTGGTATGTCTTGCATATAAAGATTTATAGAACTTGCTGAAAGATGCTCTATATCAAATTGGTCAAAGGGATTGTTGCTACTCATTTTATGTCCTCATTTTATAGTTTGTTAAAAGTTATAAGGCAGAGTATAATCCAAATTGGTTTTCAATACAATATAAAATATATAAAAGGTAAACGTATGAAATTAAAAGAATATTTAGAAACAAAAGAACTAACACAAGAAAAGTTTATTCAAGAAATGGAAGATGAAACTGGACATAAATTATCACAAGGTGGTTTATCAAAGTATGTACTTGAATATAGAATTCCTAGAAAAGCAGAAATGGTTGCTATACACGAATACACAAAAGGTGAAGTTGAGCCTAATGACTTTTACTTAAAATAAGTCTAGTTGTGCTTTCATTTTAATATCTACACAATCATAGTTCTTATTTAATCCTTTGGGATATTTCTCTATATCCCATCTCATATCTTTTACTAGATTCTTTTTTTCACGCTTGTCTGCGTGTATGTATATGTATCTGTAAGTAGGCAACATTTCTTCTTTGCTTACCACCCTGCCTTTCTTATCAATACCTCTTCTTATATCAAAAGTAGAGCCATCTTCAAAAGTATATTTAAACTTCTTTGTACTAGTTCCTGTGTATAGCCAATTTGTTGCTTGATATACATAACCATGATGGTTTTGATTAGCATCAGCATAACTAACAATAGCTAATGGTTTTGGAAGCTTGTTTATTGATTTCATAATAAAAAAACTGGCTGAGTTTTTGGGGGTATCAGAATTAAGTACAAGTCTATTAAGTTCAAGAGTTTGTACTTTTTGAGAACTAAAAATACATTTACCATCATTATATTCTTTGTTAGGTGGACACCCAAAAGTAATCACTCCAACTACGTTCTGATCTTTATCAACAAGACCAAATGCATAAGAAACTGAACATAGTCTTTTTGCATAATGTTTTTGTAAAAGCCAATCTTTATACTCATGATTATTAAGCTGTCTTACATCGTAATCTTGGAGCATACTTTATACGACTTCTAAATCATCAAACCAGTTGCCATCAATGGTGCTTTCAACTTCAGTAACTATTTCTTGCATTTCATAATCTTCGTAATCCAAGAATCTTTTTTGATTTAACCAAGTGGTACAGAAAGGAATGAATTTCTTATCTTTCTTTTGGAACTCAATATCATTATTGTAACTCTCTACATAAGTGATCATCTGTTCATGACTAAACTTCTTCAATATAGCCTTATAAGATTCTTCTGCTTTTGCCTTATTGTCCTTTCTTGGATACAAAGACCAAAAGCTTTTAAAATCAGAATCATAAGCTTTAGTATTATCTTTAGTATTATCTTTTGTGTCTTCTTTAGTATTGGGGGGGGTGGAGACCAGTAGGGTAGGGGTATCAGGACTAGGGGGGGTGGGGGTCTCTAGACCCATAGGGGGGGTGTCTGTAGACCTAAGGGTCAGGAAGTACCTATTTGATGTATTACCTCCATCATCTTTAAACCTTCTTTGTATTTTTAAAAGACCTAGAGTCTCAAACTCTTTAACGATCTTCGCAATATGCTTTGGGTCTTTTAGACCTGCTAATTTTGCTATGTGAGTGTAACTTGGATAACAACTGTTTTGATCATCACAGTAATTTGCTAGTAAGATTAAGATTAATCTCTTGGTTGGTGTTTGACCCTCAAATTGAATCTTCAGTGCTTTGTTCAGACATTCTATAGACATAAATCTTTCCCTCGTTGTTTTATATTTGGTTTACCAAGATAATCCTAATGTAAATGTAAGTCAATACAAATTGGATTAAGAATAAATTATTATTCCTCATTTTTATAATCTTCGTGTTCATGAAGTCTAAGCTCAATCGCTTGAAGCAGACAATCCTCTACTTCTTTCCATGTATGAAGTTCACCACTATATTCTTTTTCATTTATGTTGACGAACTTGTTTCCATAAAACTCATATTCAGCAATATCATAATAACCAATCCATTCATCTAAAAGTTTTTTAACTCTTTGTTTAGCAGACACTCTTTTCTTAATGTGCTTTTTGGGTTCAGGTATTGGAGTAGTGCATACAGCTTGAAATGGTTTTAGTCTTTTGCTTAATACTTTTTTAGAAAGCGTTTTTTCAAAATCCCTAAACTCAACATTCGCATCATTCATACTTCTGACCAAATCTTTTATAGAAGGTTGATCAGGATGAAGATGATGTAAAAGCAAACAATACTCAGAAACAAACCTACCATTGTGATGATCATTAGTAAGGCAGTGTGCAAACTCATGCAGGAGAACTGCATAAGACCTTCCCCATTTATTACGAATTAAAATATCATTCTGATTAAATGCCCAACAACTTCCATGACCATTTTTAAATCTAAGCTTTACGTCTTTCTTGTATATCTTATTAAGTCTTTTAACAACTGCATAACATTGATCTTGTGAAAGGTAACTTTCCTTAACCATCCATGACTGAGAATCTTCCCAGTCATAGACTTTTTGTTTTTGCTTATCCCTCATGCAACCTCCAATACTTTGAAGGTTTTGCATGATTGGATTCTATCCCAAGTAGTTCTTTTGATTTTTGTCCAATGGTTCTCTCTATAAGTGCTGAGTACAGCAGGTCTAATCTTTACCCACTTCCAACCTATCTGACCAACTTGGAAATGATGATAACCATGAGATAATCTATTAGCTCTCTGAGGGTCATTGTAAAATGTCACTATATCTCTCTTCTTTTTTGCTTCCTTATGTAAGGAAGGCATTTTGTATCTTTTTTTCATTTGATTCTCCTTTTTCATTTTATTAAAAATACTTCGTCCTATAACCATTATAACACATCTTAAACCAAATTGGAATACCTAATTTCTATGATGGTTTTACGTTTTGGATTAATTTGTGATAATATCCGATAAGTTATGACTAAAAAAACAACAAGAACAAAATTAACTGAAGAACTTAAAACCACTCTTAGGACAGAGTTTGTGCAAGGAGTAGAATTAAAGTCAGGTAAAACTAAGCATTTTAGCATTGAAGATTTAATCAAAAAATACAATGTCGCACCTGCTACTCTTTATAGAGCATCACAATCAGAAGGTTGGAAAGCACTTAGAGAACAGTTTAATATAGAGTTACAAGAACAACTCAACAAAGAAAGGGCTAAGGTTCAAGCAAAAGAATCAATCAAGTTTGATGATAGGCTTTTTAAAAAATCTAATGAGCTTATAAACCAAGTCACATTTTATTTAAACATAAATGAAGATGCTATGAATATGGGAGGTAAACCTTTTCAACCAACACAGTTTTTGTCTTTGTGTAATGCTTTATTGACTGCACAAAAACTAGGTAAGATTTCATTAGGCGAAATAACAGAGAATATCAATGTCAACTCAACCATCAAAGAAGCAGATGCCTTCAAGTCAATTATGGAATTACTGGACGATGTTAAGTCAGAACGCCTTAACAGCGACAGCGACTCATTACACTAATTGGCTTAAAACTGCTCGTAAAAAACAATTAGCACCTGATGGTGAATACTTAATATGGCTTGTAATGGCAGGAAGGGGTTTTGGTAAGACAAGATGTGGAGCAGAGGATATAGCTTTATATGCTATGCGTAATCCAAATGTTAATTGTGCAGTAGTTGCTCCGACACATGGAGATTTAAGAAGGGTTTGTTTTGGTGGTGAGAGTGGATTGTTAAGTGTTATACCAAAAGAATGTTTTTTAAAGTCTAATGATCAAAAGGGTTATTCATCAAGTGTATCTGAAATTAGATTATGGAATGGTTCTAAGATTACAGGATATGCGGCACAAGAACCTGATAGACTTCGCGGACCGCAATATCATAGAGCTTGGTGTGATGAAATAGCATCTTGGAGATATCCTGAAGCCTTTGATCAGCTTATGTTTGGTCTAAGACTAGGTGATAAACCACAATGTGTTATAACAACAACACCAAAGCCAAGCAAACTAATTAAAGATTTAGTATCAAGAAAAGATTGTTATGTAACAAGTGGTTCTACATTTGAAAACGAAGCCAACCTAGCAGAGTCTGCTTTAAATATGCTTAAAGAAAGATATGAAGGTACTAATTTAGGTAGGCAGGAATTATATGCAGAGATCATAGAAGACTTTGAGGGTGCTTTATGGAACTCTGATCTAATTGATAAGGCTAGAATAGATGAAGATAGAGATTTATCACAGATTATAGTAGCTATTGACCCTGCAGTAACAGCTAATGCAAATTCAGATGAAACAGGTATAGTAGTAGTAGGTAAAGATTATAATAATCATTATTATGTATTAGAAGACCTATCAGGCAGACATCCCCCTGAAAAATGGGGTAGAATAGCTGTTAATGCTTTCTATGAATGGGAAGCAGATAGGATAGTAGCTGAAGTTAATAACGGTGGAGACTTGGTAGAAAGGCTTATACGAAACATAGATAATCAAATATCTTATAGAAGTGTAAGGGCAACTAGGGGTAAAATACTTAGAGCAGAACCAATCTCAGCTTTATATGAACAAGAGAGAGTACATCATGTAGGTGCATTCTCGGAGTTAGAATCGCAAATGTGCAGTTATACAGGAGATACAAATAGTTCACCTGATAGATTAGATGCTTTAGTATGGGGATTAACCGAACTTAGCAAGTCTAAAGGACAAGTAAACTGGAGAATAAGCTAATGGCACAACAAACATTTTTTCAACGACTTTTTAATGTACAACAACAAGAAGTTAAACAATCAAACATGATGGGTTATTTTGGGGTTGGTACAGATCAGCCTAAGAATTACAAATATGCAGATTTAGCCAAAGAAGGATATTTAAAAAACGCAATCGTTTATCGTTGTGTAAATGAAATATCTAAAGGTGCTAGTGCTGTACCCTTTGTTATTAAAGCAGGAGATCAGATAATTGAACAACATCCACTCATTGACCTACTTAACAGACCCAATCCTCTACAATCCTATTCAGAGTTCTTTAATAGCCTGTTTGGTTATGTGCTTCTTAGTGGTAATGCATACATACTTAAAGTAGGTGGAGAAACAGGCTCACCTAAAGAGCTTCATCAGTTAAGACCTGATCGTATTAATATAAAGGGTAGTGGTAACTCTATTCCTGATAAATACGAATATGTTATTAATGGTAGGGTTCAAAATACTTATGATGTAGATCAAGACAATGGGTTTAGTGAAATTAAGCATGTCAAACTGTGGAATCCTTTAGATGATTATTATGGTTTATCTCCTATGAGTGCTGCGGCTATAGAAATAGATCAATTTAATATGGCTAGTAAACATAATGTTAATTTACTTAATAATGGTGCAAGACCTAGTGGAGCTGTTATTTTTAAACCTAAAGATGATGCAGGGTTTGCTGTAAACTTAACTGAATCACAAAGACAACAATTACTCACAGACCTTAATAATAGATTTAGTGGAACTGCTAATGCAGGTAGACCTATGTTACTTGAAGGAGACTTTGACTGGAAAGAAATGGGTCTAAGTCCTAAAGATATGGATTTTCATGCATTAAAAAACATGGCAACTACAGACATAGCCTTATGTTTTGGTGTTCCCTCACAGCTTGTGGGTGTTCCTGATGCTCAGACGTATTCAAATGTAGCAGAAGCAAGACTTGCTCTATATGAAGAAACTATTATTCCACATTTAAGAAAGATAGCATCTGATCTTAATGAGTGGTTAGTTCCATTATTTGATGACAGACTTACCTTAGAATTTGATATAGATTCTATACCTGCTTTAGCTGAAAGAAAAAAGAAAACCTACGAGAATGTTACTAGTGCTGTTCGTGAAGGTATTATGACTCGTAATGAAGCAAGACAAATAATAGGTCTTGACCCTGTAGATGGTGCTGATGATCTTTATATATCAGCTAATCTATTTCCACTTTCAGATAGTGATGTTCCTAAACCTGAAAATCCTTTAAACGAAGAAGATTTAGAAGACTATGATGATGATGATGAGGTTGATAAAGAAATAGACTTCCTTTTACAAGAAGAGAAGGCTTTAGCAGACATAAATACAATTCCTACCAGTGAAATGGCAGAAGAAGCTAAGAGAGGGCTTGAACTTAGAAAAAAGTTTAAAAGGGGTGGAACCTCTATAGGAGTTGCTAGAGCTAATCAGCTAGTGGCTAGGGAAAGACTTTCTATATCTACTGTAAAAAGAATGTATAGCTTTTTTAAAAGGCATGAGGTAGATAAACAAGCAGAAGGATTTAGACAAGGTGAAGAAGGATATCCAAGTGCAGGAAAAATTGCATGGTTGCTTTGGGGTGGAGATTCAGGCTTTGCTTGGGCTAAAAGAAAGCGTCAACAAATAATCACAGAAGAAGATAAAGAGTTTGCTTTACAATATCATGTAGAATCTAAAGAAGATGAAAAGGCTTTATCAGGAAAGGTAAAAGAAGCCTTAGAAGGTAAAGTAAAAGATCACAATGAAAAGCATGGTGGTACTAAGACTAAAAGAGCTACTTTAAGAATGTTAGAAGCTGTATTTAGACGTGGTGTAGGTGCTTATAGAACAAACCCTAGTTCAGTTAGACCAAGTGTTAGTTCACCTGATCAATGGGCTTATGCTAGGGTGAATAGCTTTCTAAGAGCATTATCAACAGGTAAGTTTAGAGGTGGAAAGCACGATACAGACTTATTTCCTAAAGGACATCCACTATCTAGTAAAACATGAAGGTAGAACGTAAAAAGTTCAATACCTTCAGACAAGGTAGGATAAATGCTAGATCAGAATCTAGGAAACAGCTTGTTTTAAGAAATAATCTAGAAAAATCAATTGCACCTAAAATTAATACTGCTTTTAGACAATTTGTGAAATCTGCATCAAATGAATATGAAACTTTTCAAGAATTAAATGCAGACCAATTAAAAATACAATTGAACGCAAAACTTGAAGTAATTCTACACAAGCACTACGAAAAAATATTTAAGGTCATATTTTCAAATAATGAAGAATTTTATCAAAGAACTATGAAAGCTAATGATGTTTTTGTATTTGGTAGATCATTTGATTTTGAAAGACTGATACAAGATTATATAAGGTCTAGAAACCCACTCTTCACTGGGAAGACAAAAAAAATAAGAAATAAAATACAAAATATAATAATTAATGGAAGAATAGATGATTTAACTCTAGATCAAATAACTAGACAAATAACAAAAAAAGGTTACAAAATATCTAGGCGTAGAGCAAACCTAATTGCAAGAACAGAAACACATAATGCCGCATCATATGCGAATAATGAGTATCACAAGAAAGTGCAACAAGACTTAGGCACATCAATGAAAAAACAGTGGGTTGCTACAAATGATGGTAGAACAAGGTCTGCACACTCATCTGCTAATGGACAACAGGTTGATATGGATGAGGATTTTACAATTGGTGGTGTTCCTATGGAATATGCAGGAGACCCTAAAGGTGGTGCAAGAAATGTAGTAAATTGTAGATGTATTATTATTTATGTTGAAGCAGAAGATACTATAGAAGATTCTTATAGTTCTGTAACAGTAGATGATAAACCTGCAACTTTGATATCAGATGATGACATTGATATAAGCCCTGAAAACCAAGCTAGAGTTTTAGGTACATTTGTACCTCTTAATACTCCACCTGAAAAAATAAGACAACTCATTAGAGAAGCAACACAAGCTAATAAAGTAACTATTGATAAAGTATATGGTGCAACTTTACCAAAAGAACTTGAATGGCATAAATCAATTAATCATTGGATTGGTGAAACTAACATTATAAATTCATTAAAAAAAGTAAGCCCATTAAAAAAAATAATCAATAAAGGGTCTACACCAAATTTTAGTTTTGCTAATGGAACGCCAACTATAAACATGGCTAGAGCCAAGTCAACGAAAAACAAAGTTTCTTTAGTCACTTGGAGACATGAATATGGACATCATATTGATTTTGACCAAAAACTTGTTGATAAATATGCATTACAGAGAACTGCATTTAATCGTCAAGGCTCAGATTCTATATCACGAGGTCTTTCTAGAGAAGCATCAAATGATGTTATTGAAGATAGTGTCTTATTATTAAAACAAAAAAAAGAAGCTGAAAAAAGATTAAGACTTTATTATTCAAAAGATTTAACAGATTTAGAAATAGATAGACTGTTAGAAAGTGTCAACTTCAATGACAAAGTCTTTTCAGACAAATTTTTAAAAAAATTAGGTTTAGCAGTACAACAAAAAGAATTTAGAGATGAATTAATTGAAGGTATTACTCGTAGAAGAAGAGTTGGTTTGGCAGAAAAATTACAAAGAAATGCAAGTATTGATGATCTGCAAAATAACCTAAGAAAATTAATAGATAATTCACCCAACTCACCATTAAAATTTGCTGATTTACAAAAAATACTAGGAGATGATTTTGTTTTACAATTAGACAAATTAGGAAGTCAAGGCTATAAATTCTTAGTAGATATAGTAAGTAAATTAGAATCAGGTTATCAAAATACTTTGTATAATCAGTTAGTTGTCATGGCAAAAAAACTTACAAAAAACAAACATGAGTTTGCAATGGAAGGTTTATATTTTAGTGATTACTTGGGTTCTATATCAAGAAGTAAATTTACTAGAGGACATGGTAAGCATTATTATACTAATACAGGTGGATTTGATTTTGATTATCGCATACCTGTTAATATAGATAAACTTTCTCCACAAGCTAAAATTTTGTTACAAGAAGAATTTGGTGGTAGTGTTGTACAGGCTATGACCACTGAAGCTTTTGCAAATTACATTTCACTTTTGGGTGGTAGTAATTCAAAATATTGGCGAAGATTAATGATGCAATATGCACCTGCTACAACTAAAAAGTTTGACGAAATAATAAAATTTATTAATACTACACAAATATGAACTTAAAAGATTTAGGGTTTGATTTCAACAATATTGATATACCAGTAATTTTTGGTGACGAAGATTTAGATAGAAAATATCAAGAATATTTTTTTAATTTTGACGATGCAGTTCTTAATGTACCATTATATTTTTTTTATAAAGGTTATGACGAAAATATTCATCAGACAAAAAAAAGAGGGTTTATAAAATTGATTAATAATGCGATAAAAACAAAAAAACCTATTAATGATAATCTTCTTAATAAGTTTTTTGCTTTGTATGAAAAAGAAAACGTCTATACTTAATTATCTACGCTGATGAAAGAGATATGACTTAATTTTTTCTAAAAAACGTTATTTAACCTCTCTTTTACTAATGTTTTGTGATTTGTAATAACCAACCCCTCTGCAATCACAGTCTGCAATAATTCTTTTTGGTGTAAATCCAACAATAGTTCCCCAAACTTGATATGTACCATCATCTTCAAGTGTTGACTTAGGCATAAAACTAGCAATATTTACCCAAACTTTATCACCAACTTTAAATTTAGCCATTATGCCACCTCCTTTACGTTACAAAGAACTCTGTTATGTAAACTTTGAATGTTCCATCCACCTGCCCAAACAACTTTTAATGTGATTTGAAGATTACCTACATTCATTGTAGTTTCAAAATTATTACCCCAAATAATATCAACATTAGTTAGATCAATATTTTTGATACCTTTGTCATTTAATTTTTTTGCTATTCTTTCGTTTCTAGCTTCTTGTGTTGCTTTCATTTGTTCTAAAGCCTTTTGAGTTTGCACTTCTTCACCATATTTCATATCTTCCCAAAATGCACTATTCATCATATATGTCTTACCTTCAGCAACAGCATCTTTATAATGCTTTCTTTGAGCAGTAATTGTTGTAGGTAATTTTTCTAATGCTATAGCATCTACATTAGCGAAAGCTTGTGCGATTTGGTTAGTGATTTGTTGTGTCATTGTATCTCCTTTTTAATTTATACAACTATTATAACGCCATATTGGAATATAATACAAGTATTATTATAATTATTTTAAATATATCTATATATTGTGCTTATTTAACCAATAAGATACTATATAAAGTAATATGCCTATACCAAAACCTAATAGTGATGAGTCTAGGCAAGATTTTATAACTAGATGTATGGGAGATGAAACTATGACGAGTGAATATACTGATTCAAACCAACGATTAGCTGTCTGTACTAGTGAGTACGATTCAAACAAAGAAGATTCTATTCAGAATGATAAAAAGCATGTAAGAGCTGTAGAAGAGACAGAAGACTCTTATATAATTGAGTTTGGTAAAAGTAAACCTGATGTAGAAGAAACTGTAGATGAGATGGAAGACTCTAAAGAAGTGGAAAAAGAATCCATTGAAATTAAGTCTAGCATCAAAGCTTACAACGATGATGAAGAAGACAAAGACTATGGAACATTTGAAGGATATGGTTCTGTTTTTGGAAATAAAGATTTAGGTAATGATGTTATAGAATCAGGAGCATTCGCAAAGTCCTTAAAAAGAAGAAAACCACAAAATGTAAAACTCTTATATCAACACAAGTCAGATATGCCTATAGGTGTATTTGATGAGATCAGAGAAGATGATCATGGTTTAGTGGTCAAAGGCAGACTTGCTCTTAAAACACAAGCAGGTGCAGAAGCCTACGAATTATTAAAAATGGGTGCTTTAGATGGTCTTTCTATAGGCTTTAGAGTAAACCCAAAAGAAGTTTCATATGATAAGCGTGGTAACAAACGTATTATCAAAGAAGTAGATTTGATGGAAGTATCGCTAGTAACCTTTCCTATGAACCCTCAGGCAACTGTTCGTTCAGTAAAAGGCGAAGATATTTCTATTAGAGAATGGGAGAAAGGACTGCGTGATGCTTTTCAGCTTTCTCGTTCAGAAGCAAAAATGTGTGCAAAAGCACTTGATGATTGTTTTGATCAGCGTGATGCTGATACAAAGTCAGATTTGGTAGATGCCATAAAGAACTTAACTTTAACCTTAAAATCTTAATAGGAGATTATTATGTCGGAAGATATAAAAAATGCTAT
>JAAHTG010002305.1_pt1 | contig 11126 bp, 7 predicted proteins | sample 6116081 | NCBI WGS metagenome assembly JAAHTG01 (sample SAMN13939989, study PRJNA603662) | sponge metagenome | isolation source: marine sponge | host: Mycale hentscheli | place: New Zealand | collected 2005
TACCACACTCTGTTTCTGTTTAAAAATTACTTAGGGGTATATTCTATCTTGTTTTCAGTTCTAATGGATGATACGCCCTAGTATAAAAATTAAATAACTGGTAAGTCAAATAAAACTGAATGAAGATAATTTTCTGCCCATTCCACACCAAAAGCTTTTTCTAAAACTCTTCTAGTTTTATCATTTTGTTGTTGTTGTAAACAATAATTTTTTTGCCCTTCAAAATAAACTAATTTCTCTATTTCTGAAACAGGATGAGATTCCACTGCAATTTGACAATGAATAGTTAAAAAATCTTTGACACGGTTTAAAAATAAAATTTCTTCTTCTTTATCCGCAGGGCGAATAAACAAACAATAAGGAGAAAATATATCTCCCCAACCTGGTAAATCTCGATTTTCACGAAAGGCAGGTTCACCTAAGCTAGATAATAGTTGTTGATAATTTTCAGATAATATTTTGTCTTCATTAGTAGGAGATAAATCCACTATGGCCGCACTGATACCCGCTTTCCCTGCAACAATATCACAGCCAAACATTGGTAAAGGATAGTGAGTTTTCGGAAACATTACACAATGAAGAATATCTAAATTTTTACCAACTTTAGCTAACTCCAAATGCATCTTACGAAATTGAAGAGTTTTGTAGCAACTATTTTTAATAGTTAATCTTTCTCCCTCTAATTTACCTTCAACATAACCTAAACCTTCTGGCAATTGATAGGGTGATAAAGACAAATGATTGTCCCATGTTTGAACGATGGTGTCGGCTAATTGATTAATGAGAGGATGTAATGTGTGTTTTAAATCGGAGGAAGAATTGACCATAAAAACTTGAATACACTAGTTCGATATAAATTTTTTTTTTAATTAATATTTTTTATTCACGACCAATTGCACTCATCTAGAATGCTATAGATACCCGAAGTGAGCCAATAAAAAACTTAAATTCAGCAAACTTATAGGGAAATTTTTCAAAAAAGTTTAGAGCTGATATTGGTAAATTAATTTACTCATTATCACTTATTACCATAACATTAACAGGAAATTTAATTTCGTTTATTTTATTAACTAATGTTATTTAAAAGGGTTTTAGAGAACGTTTGAAAAGTCTGGTTCACTACTGAAAATGTCCCCTAGCCCCCAATTAGGGGAAAAAAAAAGAAGAAAGTCCCCCGCCCCCTCGCCCCCAATTCTGGGGGATTAAGTGGATGCTTTGCCTTTCTTTAGTGGGGATTTAGGGAGCGAAAACACAATACTGATACTTGTTCTTACAACCTTTTAGTGAAGATAGGAATCATTGGGAATTAAAAATTGACAATTACTAACCCCCGAAGCCTATTCTGACGAAGGAAGGATTTAGGAATGATGAAATAGTTAGCTTTTTACTTGTTGATTTGTATTGTGCGTAATTCCAGTTATTAAGAATCCGTGATTGGATAGTTAAAGATAAAATATAGGGATAGTACAAAATAAAGAAAAATCCATTAGGATTATGGCTATCCAAAAATTACCGAATAATGTTGTTAAATTAATTGCGGCAGGAGAAGTAATTGATTCTTTAACTTCGGTAGTTAGAGAGTTAGTTGAAAATAGTTTGGATGCCAAAGCAACGAGAATTTTTATTTCTATTTATCCCCAATCTTGGAGTTTGGAGGTAGCTGATAATGGTGAGGGAATATCAGAGGAAGATTTACCTTTGACGATTCAACCCAATACAACCAGTAAAATTCATTCTCGGGATGATTTAATTAACATTAAAACTCTTGGTTTTCGAGGAGAGGCTTTGAACAGTATTGCTCAATTAGCTAATGTGAGTATTTGTAGTCGGGTTAAAGATAATTGTGGTTGGGAAATTGTTAGTGAAGATTTTCGTATTGTTAAACTTTATCCTAAAGCGATCGCAATTGGTACAGTTATTTCCATCAGCAATTTATTTGAAAATTTACCTTTAAGAAGACAAGTTAATCCACCTTTTAAGCAACAGTTAAAACAAATGCAAATTTTGATTGGAGAGTTTGCTTTATGTCATCCCCATGTTACTTGGAACTTATTCGTAAATCAGCGATCGATTTTAAAAATTAGTGCTAGTCTTTCCACCCAAAATATTTTACCTCAATTAGTTAAAACAATTGAATATGCTGATTTAAAATCTATTCATAAAAAGATTAATATTGAACAGCACAATTCGATTTGTGATCTTAATTTAGTCATTGGATTACCTGATCGTCTTTCTCGTCCTCGCCCTGATTGGGTTAAAATTGGGATCAACGGTAGAGTTGTCAGATGTCCTGCTTTAGAATCAGCTATTTATGGTAGTTTTCATCGTACTTTAAGTCGCGATCGCTTTCCTGTTGTTATACTAAATTTACAAATATCGCCTCAATATATAGATTGGAATAGACATCCTGCTAAAGCAGAGATTTATCTAGACAAAATAGAGTTTTGGCAAGATACAATTAAACAAACAATTACTGAAGTTTTTCAATTAACTAATAACAATTTATCTACTAGTTTTTCTAATAAAAGAATTGACCAATATTTTAAAGTAACAGAATCTAAATCTGTATACAATATAGAAGAAAAAATAGATAATAAATCAGATCAAAAAGTAATTGATTTAATTAGTTTAAATGTTCTTTCTCAATCAAGAAATACCTATATAATAACTGAACATAGCCAAGGAATTTGGTTGATAGAACAACATATTGCCCATGAAAGAGTTTTATACGAAAAATTACAAAAAGAATGGGAAATTGTTCCTTTAGAAAAGCCGATTATTTTATCAAAATTATTACCTAAACAGGTAGAACAACTAGAAAATATCGGTTTAGAAGTGGATAGTTTTGGAGAAGATTTATGGGCAGTGAGAAGCATTCCCAAAATATTGCTATTCAGAGAAGACTGCCTTGATGCCTTACTTGAATTAAGCTGGGGAGGTGATTTGGATGCAGCCCAGGTCTCGATCGCTTGTCGTACAGCTGTAAAAAATGGAACTCCATTAACAATCAATCAAATGCAAAAAATAGTTGATGAATGGAAAATGACGAATAATCCCCTCACTTGCCCTCATGGTAGACCAATTTATTTATCATTAGAAGAATCATCGTTATATCGCTTTTTTCGCCGTCATTGGGTATTAGGAAAAAGTCATGGTCTTACTGAATCGCCTCCATCAAATAAATAGACCTCAGTTCGACATAAAATTATTTATGAAAACAAGATGGGAGATGGGGAGAAAAGGGGACTTACAAATTCAAACTGTACCTTATAACTATGAGGAACGCTATAATCTGGTTAAATTTAGAAATAAAATGATTATTCTATGTTTTCTGAGCTGGAAAAGTTTACATTTCAATGTTTTTTTAGATCGAACTCAGGTAAATAGAGGTTGTTGAGAAAGTGAAATTGTGTGAAAATAAAATATCAATCAAAAATTGCACGAGCCAAGACGGTTAATCCCTAATCCTTACAGCTTAGGTACGGAAAACTACACTACCTTAAGTCTCAGGTTTTATTCCACTATATAGGAAGAAATAAATATTGAGTAAAAACAATCTCCAAATTGCTTTGGATGTGATTGTAGTCATTATACAAATTTACTTATAGTAAAAAAGGAGTCACTTATATATGGGAAAAGTAGTAGGTATAGATTTAGGTACAACTAACTCTTGTGTAGCAGTAATGGAAGGTGGTAAACCTGTTGTTATTGCTAATGCAGAGGGTTTTAGAACTACTCCTTCTGTGGTCGCTTATGCAAAAAATGGCGATCGTCTAGTGGGACAAATTGCTAAACGTCAGGGTGTTATGAACCCCATCAACACCTTCTATTCTGTCAAACGTTTTATTGGTCGTAAACATGATGAAGTCAAGAATGAAAGCACAGAAGTAGCTTATAGTGTAATTAGGGATAGCAATGGCAACGTCAAATTAGATTGCCCTGCCCAAGATAAAAAATTCGCTCCTGAAGAAATTTCTGCCCAGGTATTACGTAAATTAGTTGAAGATGCTAGTAAATATTTAGGAGAAACCGTTACCGAAGCAGTAATTACCGTTCCTGCTTATTTCAACGATTCTCAACGTCAAGCTACCAAAGATGCAGGTAAGATTGCGGGTATTGAAGTAAAACGTATCATCAACGAACCTACCGCTGCATCACTCGCTTATGGTTTGGATAAAAAAAGTAATGAAACTATTTTAGTATTTGACTTAGGTGGTGGTACTTTTGATGTATCTGTCTTAGAAGTTGGTGATGGTGTATTTGAAGTATTATCTACTTCTGGTGATACCCATTTAGGTGGTGATGACTTTGATAAAAAAATCGTTGACTATTTAGCCGCAGATTTTCAAGCTAAAGAAGGTATTGATTTACGCAAAGATAAACAAGCTTTACAACGTTTAACTGAAGCTGCTGAAAAAGCTAAAATTGAACTTTCTAGTGTCACCCAAGCAGATATTAACTTACCTTTTATCACTGCAACTCAAGACGGCCCTAAACATTTAGAATTAAACTTAACCAGAGCTAAATTTGAAGAGTTATGTGCCGATTTAATTGATCGTTGTGCAATTCCTGTACAAAATGCGATCAAGGACTCTAAATTAAGCACTGATGCGATCGATGAAGTAGTATTAGTTGGTGGTTCAACTCGTATTCCTGCGGTCAAAGAAGTAGTTAAAAAAGTCTTAGGAAAAGATCCTAACCAAACTGTTAACCCTGACGAAGTTGTGGCAGTTGGTGCAGCTATCCAAGGTGGTGTTTTAGCGGGTGAAGTTAAAGACATTCTCTTATTAGATGTCACACCTCTTTCTCTTGGTGTAGAAACCCTTGGCGGTGTAATGACTAAAATTATTCCACGTAACACCACTATTCCTACCAAAAAATCAGAAACTTTCTCCACCGCTGTTGATGGTCAAAGTAATGTCGAAATTCATGTTTTACAAGGTGAGCGTGAATTCTCTAAAGACAACAAGAGTTTGGGAACTTTCCGTTTAGATGGAATTCCTCCTGCTCCTCGTGGTGTACCTCAAATTGAAGTTATCTTCGACATTGATGCTAACGGTATTTTAAATGTAACTGCGAAAGACAAAGGAACTGGTAAAGAACAGTCTATCAGCATTACTGGTGCTTCTACTTTACCTGATAATGAAGTCGAGCGCATGGTACAAGAAGCTGAGGCGAATGCTTCCTCTGATAAAGAGCGTCGTGAACAAATCGAGCGTAAAAACCAAGCTGATTCTTTAGTCTATCAAGCGGAAAAACAACTGAGTGAGTTAGGTGATAAAGTTCCTGCGGATGATAAAACTAAAGCGGAAGGATTAATCAAAGATCTTAAAGAAGCAGTTGCAGCGGAAGATGATGGGAAAATCCAAACTGTAATGCCTGAATTACAACAAGCACTTGACAGTATTGGAACTAGTATGTATCAACAAGCTGGTGGTGAAGCTCCGGGTGCTGACGCTGGTGCTGGTGCTGCTCCTGAAGCAGAGGCAACTGATGCGAGTTCTGCTGATGATGGTGATGATGTTATCGATGCAGAGTTTTCTGAAACTGATAAATAAATCTCAATTGTGAATTTATGATTCACTGGTAGTTTAATTTAACTAAAAAGGCGATCGCAAACTGTCAGGAAAAAACTGATTTAGCGATCGTCTTTTTTAATAGAAATGAAAATTTAAATATTGTAAGGAGTTTACATATATCTTTCCTAATATTGCATAAGTTAAATTCTCCACAACTATTAACTCACAACAAAAAAACAATCATTTCCACTTCAAATCTCATGAAAATGAATTTATTTAAACCTTGTGTAAATTTGAGTTTAATTTTTGGAGCAATTACTTTAACATTACCAATAATATTTTTTGCCAACCAAGAATTAGCAAAAGCCCATGAATTTCAACATGTGAAATCTGGTTTGTGCTTGGATGTAAGAGAAAATAGACCTAGTGGTAATGTTGTTGTTGATAGTTGCGATGGTCTTAATCAACGTCCATTTCAGCATTGGGTACGTAAAGATAATATTCTTCAAAACGTTAAATCTGGATTATGCTTGGATGTCAGAGAAAATAAGCCTGGTGGAAATGTCGTGATTGATCGTTGTGAAGATAGTAATAAACGTCCCTCTCAAAATTGGATAGACAGAGGTGGCATTCTTAAAAATATTGAGTCTGGTTTGTGTTTGGATGTGAGTGAAAATATAACTGGTGGAAATGTCGTGATCAATCATTGTGAGGGTACTAATAAACGTTCATTTCAATTATGGCGACAATATGATTAAGATTTTATGGAGTAAATGAGATCATTTTAATAATTAAGATCTTGCTAACTCAACAAAAAAGTTTGATTTGTCTTTTTTTGACTTCGATCGAACTGATACTTCCTTTAGAAATGATATAATCAAAATTGTTTACAAAACTTAACAGAATTGCTGAAAAGATAATCGACATTAAGTGAGCAGTTATGTCATTTCATATTTCTACATGGTCAGTCAAAAATCCAGTTTCCGTTCTCGTTTTATTTCTTTGTCTGGGAATATTTGGGCTTTTTTCCTTCTTTCAATTAGGAATTAATGATCAACCCAATATCGATGTTCCTATTGTTCAAGTTACTATCTCTCAAAGAGGAGCAGGGCCAGAAGAATTAGAATCACAGGTAACCCGCAAAGTTGAAGACGCAGTTGCGGGGGTAAATTTAATTGATAATATTAGTTCTACAGTAACCGATGGTCGATCAATTACCACAATTTTATTTGAATTGAAAACAGATGGCAATCAAGCAACTAATGATATACGAAATGCGATCGCCCAAATTAGACAAGACTTACCCGCAGATATTAACGAACCCATCGTGAAAAAGCGAGAATTTGCAGGGGGTTCAATTATGACTTATGTCGTATCCTCAAAGCAAAGAACAGTAGAGGAATTGACTGACTTAGTAGATAGACGTATTACCAGAGATTTAGTGAACGTATCTGGTGTTGCCCAAATCAGAAGAATTGGTGGGTTAGAAAGAGAAGTAAGAGTTGATTTGAACCCAAAGAGTTTGCAGGCTTATAATATAACCGCTACAGAAGTTAATCGACAAATAAGTGAACTGAATATTAACCTTTCGGGAGGACGCTCAGAAGTAGGAGGTAGAGAACAAAATATACGCACCATTGGTAGTGCAAAAACTGTCACCAATTTAGCTGATTATCCGATCATTTTAAGTAATGGAGATCAAATTCGGGTTAAAAACTTAGGCAACGTTATCGACGGTTTTGGTGAACCTCGTCAGTCAGCTTTTTTTGATAATGAAGCTGTCGTTGGATTTTCTGTTTTAAGAGGTACAGGCATTCCTTTAGTTACAGTTGCTCAGAATGTTGAGCAAGAGTTGGTACAACTGAAAAAAACTCGACCTGAAGATATCAATATTGAATTAATTTTTACTCGTGCCACAGCAATTAAAGCATCTTATTATAGTACCATTGGTTCTCTAGTGATCGGCTCAATTTTAACTGTCATCAGTGTCGGACTTTTTCTGCGAGATTGGCGAGCAACTTTAATTACAGGATTAGCTTTGCCTTTATCAATTATTCCAACTTTTTTAGTTATGGAATGGTTAGGCTATACCCTTAATGGTATGAGCTTACTCGCTTTAGCTTTAGCAATGGGTAACCTAGTCGATGATGCTATTTGTATGATCGAAAATATCGATCAACATTTAAGTATGGGCAAAAAACCTTATCAAGCAGCAATGGATGCAGCTAGAGAAATAGGTTTAGCTGTAGTGGCAACTACAGCGACTATTGTTGCAGTATTTTTACCTGTGGCTTTTATGGGTGGTGTACCTGGACAATTTTTCCAACCCTTTGGGGTAACAGTGGCAGTAGCAACGATGTTTTCGACTTTAGTTGCAACGACGATGACTCCCATGTTAAGTGCTTACTTATTAAAGTCCAAACCTTTAAATAAATTAACTGAGAATAAGCAAAAGCAAAAAAGAACTCCTTACCGTAGTCTGTTAACTTGGGCATTACGTCATAAAGTAACAACTTTGATTCTTGCAGTGGTTTTTTTGATCGGTAGTTTACAGTTGTTACCTTATATTCCTAAAGGTTTATTTACCGAACCAGATCAAGGTTTGAGTATCGTCAATGTTGAATTACCGCCTAGTTCGACTTTGTCTGACACCAAAGCGGTAGCAGAACAATTGACGAACATTTTAAAAGCTAATCCTGTGGTTCAAACGGTTCTGTCTGATATTGGTGGAAGCACTGTTAATAATGCCACCATGTATGTTAATTTGATACCCAAAAACGATCGAGACACCACTTTACAAGAATTTCAGTCTCAAATGAGAACTGTTTTTAAACAAGTACCTGGAGCGAGAATCACTTTTAATTCTCAAGGTGCAGGAGGAGGAAGCAAAGATTTAACTATAGTCCTCAAAAGTGATAATGGTGAGGTTTTAACTCAAACTGCACGGGATTTGGAAAGACAAATGAAAGGAATTGCTGGATTGGTGGAAGTCTCTTCTAGTGACAGTTTGGTCAAACCAGAAATTATTATTCAACCTAACTTAAAAAGGGCTACGGATTTAGGTGTTTCTGTAAATGCGATCGCTCGAACTGCTTCTTTAGCAACTTTAGGAGATAATGATTTTGCCTTAGCCAAATTCAATTTAGCTGATCGTCAAATTCCCATTCGAGTGCAAATTGATCCGATTTATCGTGGTGATATTGAAACTATCAAAAATCTCAAAATACCCACTAATAATGGTTCATTAGTTAGCTTAGATAGTGTCGCTGATTTAAGCTTGGGTAGTGGCCCAGCGGAAATCAAAAGATATAATCGTCAAAGACAAGTACAGTTAGGAGCTAACTTAGAAGGTATCGCTTTGGGTAATGCTTTTGATGCAGTCAAAGCTCTACCTATAATGAATCCTTTACCTGCTGGAGTCTCAGAAGAGCCTGCTGGAGATGCAGAAATTATGCGAGATATTTTCACTCGTTTTTTAGGTGCTGTCTCTTTGGCAATTGGTTGTATATATGCAATTTTAGTTTTACTTTATGGTAATTTCTTTTATCCGATGGCTATTTTAGCCGCATTACCTTTATCCATTGGAGGAGCATTATTTGGTTTATTAGTTACCCAAAAAGAGCTAGGTTTATTTGCTTTAATTGGTATTGTTTTGCTTTTAGGATTGGTTACCAAAAATGCCATTCTCTTGGTTGATTTTGCTCTTTCTGGTATGAAACAAGAAGGTAAACCTCAATTTCATGCAGTGATTGCTGCTGGTGTATCTCGTTTACGTCCGATTGTGATGACCTCGATTTCAACTATTGCAGGAATGTTGCCGATTGCCTTGGCTTTTGGTGCAGATGGAGAAGTAAGAAGTCCAATGGCGATCGCAGTTATTGGTGGTTTCACAACCTCTACTTTATTTACTTTAATTGTTGTACCCGTTACTTTTTGTTATGTTGATAATTTTTTACATTGGATCGGAAAATTGTTGAAAAAAGAGCAATCAGAACGAGTTCCGAATTTGTTGACCTTAGAAGAAACTTTAAAAAAATAGAACTAACAATTAACAGTTAACATCAGTATTTTTAACTAAATATTAGTACTGATGTTAACTTTAATCTATTTTTCTAATTGCTCGATAATTTTAAAGACTATTCCATTCATTTTCGGCATCAGAGATCGCTTGTTCTACTGTTTTTTCCTCTAACATCGCTTTTTGTAAATTTTCGTAAATTATTTTTTTGAGTTGATTAATATTTTTCGTCGGTGGAATTAAAACTTCAGCAGTATCTAATTGTTCAGCACTAATTTTTCTGGCTTCTGTTACTAAATCTTGACTTGTTTGAGATTCTAGATTATCAATATATTTAGCGATCGCTTCTTGATGAGAAGGTAAAACATTGGCTTGTTGGGAGAACTGTAACTGATTTTGGGCATTAGTTACAAACAAAGCATATTCGATCGCTTCTTGAGATTTATCACTATCACGAGGAATAACCAGATTCATAACGGCTACATTCTTTTTACCTGTCTTACCAGTAATTTGCTGACTAACTTTCGATTGCTCATAAACTGTTGGTGCATTATTGGCAATTGTTTTTAAAAATTCCGCTCCTGTACCTAACAAAGCTAATTCCCCAGCCTGATATAATTCGATCGCATGACGATGCCCTTGTGTCATCACCTCAGGAGGTAATAAATCTTGTCTATACAAATCCACCCAAAAATTAAATGCCTCTAAACCGTCAGGAGAATTAAAAGCGGCTTTACCCTCAGAATCTAATAAAGTAACACCCATTTGTACAAAAGACTGTAATACCTCACTAGAATCATTAGCAACCAAAGGTACAAAGAAAGCATACTTTCCCGTTTTTTCCTTGATTGTTTTAGCAACTAAGACCAAATCATTATAAGTTTGTGGAGGCTCAGTAATTCCAGCTTCAGTAAATAATTGTTGATTATAAACAGTAATAGTAGTAGTTAAATACCAGGGAATACCAAAAGTTGTCTGTTCACATTGATTTTCACTTTGGCAAACTTCTAACTTATTAGCTTCCCAAATTTTGGGTAGATATTGTTCTTGTATTTCTATAGGAATTTGTGTACCTAAGTTTAGCCAAGCATTACGAGTTGCTAATTGAGTAGCAAAATTGGGATTCAAATTAACGATATCAGGTGCACTTTTTGCCGATACTGCCGTCAAAATTTTACTTTCCATAGCATTCCAAGGAACATCAATCCAACGAATTTGAGTTTGGGAATTTTTTTGTGCAAAATTTTGATTCAATTGCTCAAAGTAACTATTAAACTTTGGCTGAAGCTGCATGGTCCAAAATTCTACTTCATTATTACTTTGATTTGTTGTATCAGAAGGGCTACAACTGATTAGCAAAGACATTAATAAACCTGAGATGAAACAATTTCGACGTAAATTTAACTGCCAAAAAAACATAAGAAAAACTTTAAAATGTTACTTGTGCTAATGAATAATTTTATGAGAAGATATTTTGATTTTATATTTTACGATTATAATCTAGACTAAACAATTGTAAGAGTATATTTTATAATCTTAGGGCGTGTCATCAATTAGAACTTAAAACAAGATAGAATATACCCCTAAGT
>JAAHTG010000379.1_pt2 | contig 11123 bp, 14 predicted proteins | sample 6116081 | NCBI WGS metagenome assembly JAAHTG01 (sample SAMN13939989, study PRJNA603662) | sponge metagenome | isolation source: marine sponge | host: Mycale hentscheli | place: New Zealand | collected 2005
GGGATGGTGATCGTAAAGATAGTAAATTTGCAACCACTAAATATAAAATTAAAATGAAGCCACATAGTGATGGCGCTATCATTTCAGGTGATAAAGCAAAACTATTAGCTTACTTACAAGGACAAGATTACGCTATGGACCCTGAGGATATCGAAGATTTATATCCTGAGTTAATGGAGAGTAACTACCCAAAGCCTTTAAGCATTATTCGTCAAAATAAAGTCTCGGATGATGCGTTAGAAGAAGCTTATGACATGAACGAAAAAATGGTCATGTGCGAGCATTGCGGTAAAATGCATGAAGAAGGTGCTTGCGGCGACATGAATGAATCTGAGATTCAAATTAAAGATATATCTAAAGCAAAACATGCGGCTATTAAGAAAAAATATAATGTAACAATCGATAAGGATAGCACTGGCACTTGGGCTCAAGGGAAACCAGCTGATCTTTATAAATGGGCGATGGATAAAAAAGGTTTAGGAATGTCAAAAGGCGATATTAAAAAAGCCTACAATCACATTACTCCTGAATATAAAGGCGCTAGCAATATAAAGAATAAGCAGCGTGAAGAAATTGAAGAAGCAATGTCAATGAGAAGTATTGGACTTAAAGGTGCAAGTAAGAGATCACGTGAAACAGGTCGTAAAGCAAAAGAAGGGCCAGCTTTGAAAGGTGCTAAATTAGGTAAATCACAACCTGTTTTAAACCGTTCTCAAGAGAATGAAATCCATAAGATTGCTAAGAAACATTCTGGTGATATGGAAAAAGCTATGAAAGAAATTGAGAAGATGAGAGTATGGAAAGGTAAAGGTATTCAAGACCACCCATATGTAATGGACGTTCTTAAAAAAGCTAATGAATCTGTTAATGAAGCAATGTCGAAAGGTCAAATGGCTCACGATAAAGACTTTATGCATAAGAAGCTTAAAGGTAATAATGACAAATCAATGAAGATTACTACTGCAAAAGCTTTGAAAATTAAAGTTGATGGTAATACATTAGTGATGACTCCTAAACAAGATAAATTAATGCAAAAGCATAAGGTTACTATACGTAATGATAGCGATGGTGACATATCAGTTTGGGGTAAAGGCAACGATGTCTATAACTTTATGGCTGCTATGGGTCAAAAGGTAGAAGAAGTCGAAGAGAAAGTTGATGTAGATGGTCGTTTAATTGGATTTAAATCTGCACAACGTAGATCTGAAGGTGAGAAGCAAAAAGGTAAGGTCATTGTAGATAGACGTACTAAAGGTTATAAAGAAGCTAAACTACGTAGTGAAAAAGCTAAAGCTAAAAGAGAAGCAAAGAAGAAAGAAAAAGAGTTTGCTGAAAAATATCCTCAAATAGACTATGCTTATGGTGATGCGGCTGAATTAAGAAAGACTATGGAAGCTGCAAGCGAAGTCATGGGTTATAAGAAAAAAGATGAAGATGCCGCAGTAAATAACGTAGGTGATGGCAATGTTGATATGAATACCACAGGTAAATCTAAGAAGAAGAAAAAAGAATTAATGGCCAAAAGAGGTTATTAATGCAAAACTTTAAACTTTGGGAAGGTGAAGCATACCATCGAGGATTATCTAAGTCTAGTAAGGCAAAGCGTAAGGCTCAATTTAAGAAGCAAGCTGCCATGGATGATGATAACCCTGATGCTTATAAGCCAGCAGTAGGAGATAAGACTGCAAAGACTCGTATATCTACACATACAGCAAAGATGCGTAAGATGTATCCTGATGTATATGAAGGTAAAGCTGATAAGTCTCTAGCAAAGAAAGCTAAAGCTTCTGGTATGCCTCTTGGAATCTTAAGACAAGTTTATAATCGTGGAGTTGCAGCATGGAGAACAGGTCATAGACCTGGTACAACACCTGAGCAGTGGGGTCATGCAAGAGTAAATTCATTTGTAACCAAATCATCTGGAACATGGGGGAAAGCTGACAAAGATTTAGCAGATAAAGTAAGAGGATAATATTATGAATATATTAAAAGAAGTATATGATAAAAGGAAACACCCAAATACTTATAGTGATACGGTTGTTCCAACTAAAGATGAAATAAAAGAAATACTTTCAGAAGCATATCCTTTAGTTACATCTTTTAGAAAAGCTTTTGGGTATGAAATACATATTTTAGGCCCTAATGCAGAACGTAGTAATGCTATTTGGCGAATATCTGAAGACCATAAACAAAGAATTGATGATGAGACTTATGGTGATGAGGCTATGCAGAATGATAGTATTGGGTTGATGCATTTAAGAACAGCACCTTGGACATTAATTGCAACACCAAGAGTTTGTGAACCGAATGGATTTCATTCTGAGGACAATACTAGTGAAGGGCAAGAAACCACAGATGGTAAAAGTTTATGGGAATTTGCTGATTACAATTGGATGAATAATAACAATAGAGAATCAGGTGCATTAGAGATAGCAATGTTTTTAAAAATGATAATGGGTAGTGCTTTACAAAGAGGATATGATTCAGGGTTTTGTGTTTGTTTTCCAGGTAGTATAGAAGCTTTTAAACCTTATATACCTGAGTTGAAATTTTATCCTACTGTAATACAAACAATAGGTAAGGCAACAAAATATCAATATGAATGTAAAACAGATGAAGCACTTAGATTAGATACGGCACCAGATTTATTTGAAAAAATAATTAACTTTACGGACAAGTAATATGAAATCATTTAAAGCATACGAAAATAAAGACGAGTTTACACCTCATATGATGTATGACCCTGAAACAAAGAAGGGTTATAAAGCAAAGACATATGACGATCACATGAGAATGAAGAAGATGGGTTATGTACATGACTTAGATGAACTTAGCCCTGCAGCTAAACGAAGAGCTAAAAAACAAGCTTACTTACAAAAGACTATGAAAAAATATGGCGATGCTGCTAAAATGGGTATCGACGCGAAAGATGTGAATCAAAGACGGAATGCTCCAACTAGGAAGAAAACTTAAGCAAGGCCTTTTTGTAATTATGGCAACACTAACATTACCTTCTGCAGCTCAAATGAATGCGGTGTATCCTGTTAATATACCAACTGCAACGTCATCTGAGTATTACACCAAAACAGTAAATTTAAAAGAGACTGCTGGCTCATTTTTAGCTGAAGCAACTATATTAGTGTATGATGAAATATTAGAATACCAAAGGAATGTTGCATTTACACATGGATTAGATAAAGCTCAAAGTGCTGCATTTGATTTCGACGAGTTTGAAGCTAATGTTATTTGGTTTATGGACGAATTAGTTGGTGTAGAATCATCGTGGGTTAAAGATGCTGAGAATCCTGAAAGTGGTGCATATGGTTATGTGCAGTTTTTAAATAAAGATAGTGTTGAAACAGCAGTTAATCGTTACAGATACCATATAGAAAAGTTTAATACACGTAGATCAAATAGAGATTGGAATCCACGTGGTTATAGTGATGGCTCAAGAATGGAATATCCAGATTGGTTAATTACACTCGAGAGAAAAGTTAATAATGCTTTAATTGGCACAGTCATGGATCCAGGAGATTACGACCATAAAGCAGATTTATCTGTATTAAACTATGATGAAATGGTAGCATTAGCATTTGTTCATTTACATAGTAAAGATTCTAAAGATTATAACTTTGTACAGTTAGCAAAAGGTGATGCAACAGCTGCAAAAGAGATATATTCAAAAAACCACCACACCAATATTGATGCTAAAACCGAAGCACGTATGGAAAAGTTCTTCCAAATACATTAAAGGAAGTCTTGTTTTATATAAATAAGTCTATATAACAAGGAAACATCATGGCAAAACCTAATTCAAGATCGACATTACAAGATTACTGCTTAAGAAATTTAGGCGCGCCTGTAATTGAAATCAATGTAGATGAAGATCAACTAGAAGATCGCACAGATGACGCTATCCAATTTTATCAGGAATATCATTCTGATGCAGTAATACGTGAATATATTAAACATCAGCTCACTGCAACTGATATAACAAATAGTTATATTACAGTGGCTGATAGTGTAACATCAGTTGTTCGTATGTTAAAAATTACTGGTACTACTGGTTCTGCGTTATTTGATATGGGTTATCATATGAGACTTAATGATATCTTCATGTTACAGGGTTTAGGTACTCAAATGCAAGAATATGTACAAGCTCAACAGAAATTATCTTTAGTTGACCACAGGTTACAAAGTGAAGAGCATATAAGATTTAGTAGACATATGAATAGACTTCATTCGGATGAAGGCTTCGGCAACTTAAATGCTGGAGATTTTGTTGTATTAGAAGTATATAATATTATAGCTCCAGACACTTATGTTGATGTGTATAATGATTTGTATTTAAAGAAATATCTTACTGCATTAATTAAACGTCAATGGGGTGCAAACTTAATGAAGTTTCAAGACTTCACATTGCCAGGTGGAATAACGTTAAATGGTCGCCAGATTTATGAAGATGCGATTGAAGAAATTCAGGGGTTAGAAGAAGAAGCAAGGCTAATATGGGCCATGCCAGACAACTTTTTAATGGGGTAATTAATGGCTACATCAGTATATTTTTCAGGTACTGTAAAATCTGAACAGGACCTGTATGAAGATCTTGTAACAGAAAGTATCAAAGTATTTGGGCAAGATATAATATATCTACCTCGTACACGTCTATCAGAAGATGCTTTACTTAATGAAGAGTGGAGCGAATTTACCCAAGCCTATCCAATTGAAGTATACGTAGATAACGTTGAAGGTTTTGAAGGCGATAGTAATTTATTAGGTAAGTTTGGTTTAGAGATTCGCGATCAAGCAGATTTTGTAGTACCTAAGCGTCGTTGGGATTCTGTTGTAGGTGTTAATGTTAATGATGCTAATTTAGGTTATACTGAAAAAGGTAAGCCAGCTGAAGGTGATCTCATTTATATGACACTTACTCAAAGATTATTTGAAATACGTTATGTAGAACCTAAAAATCCATTCTATCAATTAGGAGATCTACCAACATACACAATGACTGCTGAGTTATTTGAATATAACGACCAGCACTTCGATACGGGTTATGATGAGATTGATGCTATTGAATGGAATAATGCTACATCATATAGTTATATCGTAGCAGCAGGTAGTACTGCATACGAGCTCGGAGAGAAAGTTACACAGTGGACTGGAGTAAATGATTCTGCTGATCCAGCTCAACCAATTAATGTTGAAGGTTATGTTGCAGGTTGGGATGGTGATAATAATAGAATAACAATTATATCACCACATCAAAGTACAAATGGAGATGGCACATTCATGTCATTCTCTGTACAAGCTGCATCAAATAGAAAACTTGTAGGTACATTATCTGGTACATCATTAAATATTACAACTGATGAGAGTGGTACTACGAAGACATTCTATAACCAAGATGTATTTGCTGACAACGATGAATTCGAAATTGCTGGTGATTCTGTTATAGACTTTACAGAATCTAATCCATTTGGAGATCCATAATGTTTGCTAATCATTTCTATAATGAAAGTACAAGACGTATGGTATCTGTCTTTGGATCGATATTTAATGACTTACAAGTTGTTAAAAAAGATGCTAATGGTAAAATACTACAAAAAATTCAAGTGCCTCTCGGATATTCACCAAGAACAAAAGTACTTGCACGTTTAAATGAACAAACATCTGATCCTAAGTTAGCAATCAAATTACCAAGGCTAGCATTTGAAATATCCTCTATGGAATATGATCCAGCTGCACGTGTATCGAAGCATAAGAATTTTACAAAGGTTGTAACAGGTGATACATTATCACTACACAAACTTGGTGCTCCAGCTGTTTATAAAGTTGGATTCGAATTAAATATTATGGCTCAAACCCAAGATGAAGCTCTGCAATTATTAGAGCAGATACTTCCAATGTTCCAGCCAGAATATACAGTAACAATAAAAGATATTCCAGATATGGATATCAAAACCGACACTCCAATTGTTTTAACGAGTGTTGCCTTAAATGATGATTATGAGGGTGATTTAGTTACGAGAAGAGCAATTATATACACGCTAGCTTTTGAAACTCGTATTCGTTATTATAGAGGCCTTGGTACGAGCAAACAAATTCTCCAAACAGAAGTTGATTATTCAGAGAATGTTGATCCTACTACTCATAAATTTGAGACACAAAAGATAGTAGGTACTACAACAAGTGATGGAGCTGGAGGTTTTAAAGAACCATACACTGAAACGATTAACTTTTTTGACGTAGAAGATTAGAGGAGAATAGAATGTACAGATTTAACGCACGATTAGTAAAGGTTGTCGATGGAGATACCATCGATGCAGATATAGAATTAGGTTTTTCTGTATTCATGAGGGATAGAATCCGTTTAATGGGTATAGATACACCTGAGAGTAGGACAAGAAATTTAGCAGAGAAATCATGGGGACTTGCTGCTAAACATAGATTAATTGAACTATTGGCAGAAGCTGATGGTGAATTTACACTAGTAACCGAAGATATGGAGAAAGGTAAATTCGGAAGAGTATTAGGTACGATTGAGATTAATGGTAAATCTTCGAACCAAACTCTTATCGAAGAGAATCTAGCTATACCATACGAAGGTGGTAATAAAGAAGAAAGCCGCACAAAGTATGGTGTATTAGAATTATGGAATACATATTATGAAAACCCAAAGGAACACGAAGATGACCATGAACACGGAGATGAAAACCCAGAAGCTCACGTCGACTTCCACGAAAAGTAAGATTGATGCGGACTTCGAAAGAGTCCGCAGAGATTTATTCGATTTATCCACGCAAGGCGAAGAAGCTATAGAGCTTATGATGGAACTTGCCAGGGAGTCAGAGCATCCAAGAGCATTTGAAGTTCTTGGGCAATTGATTAAACAAAATGCTGAGATAGGCGAAAAAGTTTTAAAGCTTCATAAGAGTAAGAAGGAGCAAGATAAAACCGATGAACCTACAGCAATTGCTCAACAAGCAGCAACTAATAACAATGTTTTTATAGGTAGCACCGCTGAGCTACAGAAGATGTTACGTGATGAAAAGGTAATAGAAACAGAACCGGACTTATTTGAAAAATGAGAGAAACAAACTACTTAGGCAATCCGAATGTTCGGGGTGCCGATGTAGAACATCCATGGACTAAAGAGGAATTAAAAGAATACAAGAAGTGTTTAGATGATCCTAAATATTTTGCTAAAAAGTATTGTAAAGTAATCCACCTCGACAAAGGTTTAATACCCTTTGACCTATACCCATATCAAGAGAAAATGTTTGATTCATTTACTGATCATCGTTTTAATATCGTTCTGGCATGCCGCCAGAGTGGTAAATCCATTGCTGTGGTCGCTTATCTTCTATGGTATGCTATATTCAAAGGGGAACAAGTTGTAGGTGTACTCGCAAATAAGAATGCTATTGCACGAGAGATGTTAGCACGTATTACTCTCATGTTAGAAAACCTACCGTTCTTTCTACAACCAGGATGTACTGCACTCAATAAAGGATCTATAGGATTTTCTAATAACTCAAGAATTATAGCGGCCGCAACATCATCAAGTTCCATTCGTGGTATGTCACTTAACCTTGTATATCTCGATGAGTTTGCATTTGTAGAGAATGCATCAGAATTTTATACATCAACATATCCAGTTATCTCATCTGGTAAAACATCTAAGATTATTATCACATCTACAGCAAATGGCATAGGTAATATGTTTCATAAGTTATATGAAGGTGCAGCTCAAGGTACAAATGAATTTACACCAACTCGTGTAGACTGGTGGGATGTACCAGGAAGAGATGAAGCATGGAAGAAGATGACGATTGAGAATACATCTGAGCTGCAGTTTGACCAAGAGTTTGGTAACAGTTTCCATGGTACAGGTAATACTTTAATATCTGCTGACGTATTATTAGCATTGAGATCTACAGAGCCACAAGAATACTATAATAATGTAAAGATCTTTGACCATCCTAAACTAGGACACACATACCAAATGTTTGTTGATGTATCTCGTGGAAGAGGACAAGACTATTCAACATTTACTGTAATAGATGTGAGTGTAAACCCATTCGTACAAGTGTGTACATATCGTGATAATATGATTAGTCCTTTATTATTCCCAGATCTATTATACAAATATGCTAATCATTATAACGAGGCTCATGTTGTTGTAGAATCAAATGATGCAGGTCAAGTTGTGTGTAATGGATTATATTATGACTTAGAATATGAGAATGTATTTGTAGAGTCTATGATTAAGGCAAATGCTATTGGAGTTACAATGACGAGTAAGGTTAAACGAATTGGATGTTCTAACCTTCGTGATATTATGTCACAAAAGAAATTAGTAATAAAAGATGAAGAGACTATAAGAGAAATGAGTACATTCGTTGCTAAAGGAGCATCATATCAAGCTGATCATAATTCGCATGACGATCTTATGATGAACTTAGTGATGTTTGGTTGGTTTACATCTACTCAGTTTTTTGCAGAATCTACTGATGTAAATATGAAACATATGTTATATAAGCAAAAAGTACAACAAATGGAAGATGAAGTTATACCTGTAGGCATTATGCCTGAAGCACAAGATAGTCATCACCCATTTGGCCAAGGCTGAGAAACCTATAAACGGTAGTTGTTATAAATAAGTATATTGAGAAAATTCGTATTATGATAAATCTTATAATTAACATGAAGGAGTTTAGATGGCTAATCTAGTTTCGCCTGGAGTACAGGTAAAAGAAATCGATTTGACCAATGTCGTTCCATCAGTATCATCGACTATAGGAGCCATGGCTGGAGCATTCCAGTGGGGTCCTGCTAATGAGATTACTACTGTCACATCGGAAACACAATTGGTTGAGAAATTCGGACAGCCTAATGGAGACACGTTCGAAAGTGTCCTATCAGCAGCCCAATTTCTGAGCTATGGCAACAATTTAAAAGTTGTTAGAGCAGTTGGAACTTCAGCACGTAACGCAACAGCGTCGGGTACTGGAATTCTAACACAAAATAAGACTATCGTCGACGGTCAATCACCTGCAGCAGCGGACTACGTACAAGCACGTCATCCTGGTGTTATAGGTAATGCAGTAGGAGTATCATTTGCTACTGCTGGACAAACAATGACAGCGTGGCAAGCTGGCAATGTAGAAAGTGCACCAGGTACATCTGCGGGAGCAGCTGCAGTTGGTGGTTCAAATGATGAAATTCACGTATGGGTTTATGACGTAAATGGTTCAATAACAGGTACAGTAGGAGAAGTACTTGAATATTGGACTTACTTGTCACAAGCTAGCGATGTAAAATCATCAGATGGTTCTACTTTATACTACAAAGACGTTATCAATCAAGGTTCAGATTGGATCTTTATGGGTAATCATAAATCAACACTTACCAAAGCAGGTCAATCAGCTACAAGCAATGCGTTTGTTACAGTAGCTACGTTTTTTATTGACTTAACTGGTGGTGTAGATGATAACTTATTAAAGGTAGGTGAAACTACCGCAGGTTATGCCTTAATGGCAGATGCCGAAACAGTTGATACTAACTTAATATTCCAAGCAAACTCAGGATTGAGTGCAGCTGATAATATTACGTTAAGTAACTTCATAACTGCCCAAGCGGCAGCAAGAAAAGATGCAGTAGGTTTTGTCTCTCCTGAAAGAGCGGCAACAGTTGGCGCAGCAGCACCAGCTACTTCGGTAGCTACATGGAGAACAGCAATTACTTCAACGTCTTATGGCTTTGCAGATAGTGGTTCTTTATATGTTTACGATAAGTATAATGATGTTTATCGTTGGATTGCAGCAGCAGGATCTATGGCGGGACTAGCAGCAAATGCAGATTTAGTTGCAGATGCATGGTTCTCACCAGCTGGATTCACACGAGGTAATGTTCGTAACGTTACTAAACTAGCATGGAACCCTAATCAAGCGGAAAGAGATGCATTATACAAGACAGGTGTAAACCCAGTTGTTACTTTCCCAGGTCAAGGTACATTGTTATTTGGTGACAAAACGTTACAATCTAAGCCAAGTGCATTCGATAGAATTAATGTTAGGAGACTATTCATTGTTCTTGAGAAAGCAGTATCTACAGCGTCGAAAGCATCATTATTCGAATTTAATGATGAATTTACGAGAGCTCAATTTAGAAATATGGTTGAGCCATTTTTGAGAGATGTTCAGGGAAGAAGAGGTATTACAGACTTTAAGGTTGTTTGTGATGGTACTAATAACACTGGTGCTATTATTGACACGAACAAGTTTGTAGCAGATATTTATGTCAAACCTGCAAGATCTATTAACTTTATTACATTAAACTTCATCGCTACAAGAACTGGTGTTGAGTTTAGTGAAAGTGCGGGAGGTAATTAATCATGGCGATTTTAGGCGTAGATGATATAAAAGCCCAACTAACGGGTGGCGGAGCAAGACCTAATCTATTCCAGGTCACGATGAACTTTCCAGCTGGTATAACTGGAGGAGCAAGACGGTCGAGAGGTCGTGGATCTGGTGGTAGTTCAACTACTAAAGCTAGCTATATGTGTAAAATGGCTTCATTGCCAGGTAGCACAATTGCACCGATTGAGGTTCCTTTTAGGGGTCGCAAATTGCAAATAGCTGGTGACAGAACGTTTGATCCTTGGAGTATTACTGTAATAAATGATACAGACTTTGATGTACGTAATCAATATGAAGAGTGGATGAACATGATTAATCAACATAAATTGAACACTGGATTAACAGATCCTAGTTCTTATATGGCTGATATGATTGTTGCGCAGCTTGATAAAGATGGTACAGTACTAAAGAGTTATGATATCAGAGGAACTTTCCCTACAACTTTAGGAGCGATCGAGCTTGATTATGGCTCGGAGAACGTTATCGAAGAGTTTGAGGTTGAGTTACAAATACAGTATTGGGAGTCTAATACAACATCGTAAATCATCGATATAACATAAGGAGTGCCTTCGGGCACTCTTTTCTAAGTGTTATAAATAATATTTAGAAAAGAGTGAATTAGGACAATTAAAAAAAATGGAAGAAAGCAAATCACAATTTAGCTTTGAGTTTAAAGGAAGAGCGGGAGGGGGGGGGGGG
>JAAHTG010002307.1_pt1 | contig 11116 bp, 5 predicted proteins | sample 6116081 | NCBI WGS metagenome assembly JAAHTG01 (sample SAMN13939989, study PRJNA603662) | sponge metagenome | isolation source: marine sponge | host: Mycale hentscheli | place: New Zealand | collected 2005
GAGTTCCCGTCGCCAATTCGGTTTTGACTCGGATGGACTGTCAACTTCGAGTTCGTCACTTTCGACGGAATCGTTGTCTGTCATTTGTCGCTCACCTGACCTGTACGCATCTTGGCGGTGGTACCGAAGATGGAGGTTTTGTTGGTAGCTCTCCCCGAAAGGGCCAATCAACGTTCTTCAGGATACATTACTGTTGCAAATAAATGCAAGCCTATGTGGCTTCACCCAAACCTGCGATCCCTGAACCAGTCACCAAAGAAGACCCACGCCCCATCATAGGAGCCAACCGTTCTTCTCTTAGACGACGCAACCTGGTTGCTTCATCACGGTCTAACCCAAATTCTGCTTCCGCAATATCGGTACCAGTCATCCCTTCGCTACCAATAAGACCTTCTGTAAGACCGGCTCGTTGACCAAGCCTTGACTGGATTTCTCGACGCTGAATGTTTTCACGTTGCAATGCTTTAGCCGTATCTACTTCAAGCCCCTGCCCGATTGACTGCATAGCAGCAACAGAAAGTCCTGCCGCCTCATACACACGACGTTCCTCAAACACATTCTCTGCTGCTTTAGGGTCAAGATAGTAAGCAGTAATATCGCCTGTAGTAAGACCATAGTTGTCTTGAAGTTCAGTAATGATGTCTTGGTTAGCGGTGTCTCTCGCTGCTTCAGCTAACGTCACCCGCTGCTGAAACTCTTGAGCTGACACATCACCCGAAATCAGGTTTGTGAAATCGTCTGGTTTGTCATGGAAATTGGCAGGCAAATCTGCTGCGCGCATAATTGACCGGTAACTGCGTTCCAACCCGATGTATTCGGCTTCGCTGATAGTGGGAAGGTTAAGCCCTCGACGTATCGCCATCCCAGGGAACCTGGCAGCGTATTCGGGACGTGCCCTAATTTTTTGGGCTATGCCTAGTTCTGATTCGCCTTCAATCATTTGTTCGGAAAGGAAGTCAGTGATAGTGCTGGGAAGCCCGTAACGTTGCACTAAGTCCGCTAAAACATCCATGCTGTTTTCTTGGTTAGCTAACTGGAGTGCTTCGTTTTTTAACTTAGAGTTAAGAGCTTTTTGGCGTTCAGCGTCAAGGTCCTTTCGCAACGCTTCGGTATCTTTTCGTAACTTTTCGTTATCTTCACGTAATTTTTTTTCTGCCGCAGTTTCTTTTGGAGTTTCTCCATCAGCACCGCCCTCAGCACCGCCCTCAGCACCGCCCTCAGCACCGCCCTCAGGAGTGCCCTCAGGAGTGCCCTCAACAGCAACAAACTCGTTAGCAGCTCTAGTCAAAGGACCAGCGATACCGTCCACAACCAAAGGAACAAACTTGTTTCCATCAGCATCGACTTTGCCTGCGTTCTTAGCGTTAAGCTCACGCTGGTCTGTTTTCACCTGCTCACGTATCTGCGAACGAGACAAACCAGCCAAGTTCGCAGCAAGATCTTCTGGGTTTTCAACAACCATCAGGCCACCGCCCCAAACATCCGACCAATCTGATCCGCCATACCACGCGCCTCCTGGTTAGCGTTCCTCGTATACTTCCACTCATCCAAACCACGGAAATACCGGTTCGCCTGAGTCAACGTCAAAGGCTTCTGAATATAAGTATCATCAGTTTGACCGCCCATAATGTTGATAAACATATTGCGATCATCACCTAAGAAATCGATTTTGCGTTCCAACAACCGTTCAGCTTGCTGTTTGTAAGACGAGAAATACATTTCGGGGGTATACCCCTGCTTAATAAGATTCCCCAACTCAGGCATCTGCCCAATAGCTTGATTACGGAAACCCGCTTCAAGCCCCTCCAACGTAGTCTCCCCCAAATACAATGACTCAGCAGCGCCCGCTAAAGCACTATCATCAAGAAGAAGCATATATTTTCCTGCAGTTTGATTCACTTTGTTACGCAACGCAGCAATACTCCCTGACTGCACTGCTTCCGAATCAAACGACAACTCCCAGTTATCTACGAACTCTTGACGGATTTCATAATCATCCATCCCCATCATCTTGGCGTTGAAAGCCAAAGCCTCAAGCTGTTCAGGCTCAAGGGTTAAACCAATCTTCTTAGCTTCACGACTAATTAGGTCAGAAGTAGCGTCCAACAGTTCTGTTCGTCCGGCCTCACCAGCTATAGACCATTCTCGTTCAAACGCACGGGCGGTAGGTCCAGTGTTCTGGTACCACTCGGTTTGGGAAATCAGACCTAAAACTTCTTCGTCGTTTGTTTTGCCTGTCTTCTCAATATATTTGAGGACGTTAATCGGCTCTCCCGTTTCGGGATCTTCGATCAGCATGTCGTCACGGTCAAGGAAGAAAGTGGTTAGCCCAAAGTTTTCGAGAATAAATGTGGCTGTCGCATCAGACGTAAGATCAACGTCAACATCAGCATCAGCGTCTTCCTCTATGACTCCGCCATTTTCTCCGCCGCCTGCAGATTCGTCAGCACTTGGGGTGCCGTCGTCGCCACCTTCTTCAACGATCTCAACTTCTTCTTCTTCACCTCGAACAAACGAATCAAGAGCCCCCATACCCTCATCAAAAACATTTGTTTCTTCAGAAGCGTCCGACCTAACAGAACGCCTTGACCGCATCGCTTCAGGGGAAAACGGTTCGGTGTCTTCAGCGAACACATCCGCACGCCCCCCACCAAACTGGCCTGACCTATTCGGATCACGTTCCCTTCTTCTTCCCGCTCTTTGACCAGGATCATTAGCCAAACGATCTGAACGTTCCGTCGCTCGATCCCGACGATCTTGGGCTGCTTGTCGCCGTACTGCTTCAGGAGAGAACGCTTCTGCTGGATCTTCAACTTCGCGTTCTCGGTCTGTTACCGCCGCTCGACGGCGAGCTTCAGGAGAAACAGTTACGTCCGGGTCTGCCTCTAACCTTCGATTGCCTACAAACCGTTCCCTTTGCTGTATCTTTTCAGCATCATCTACAAGTTTGCGTAACGGTGCCTTAAAGACTGTTTCATCTTCAAGAAGTTCTTCTACTTCGCTCTTGTAAGAAAGACCGCTTTCTTCGCCGCCTATCATCCAAGAAACAATCGCTTTTTGTTTTTCCCGTGATGACAACCCTTCAAGATCCGGGGCTTGATCTAAACGATCATCAATAGCTTGCGTATCAGTTTCAGAAAGATTCTCTAATTCAAAATTAGTTGAAGTTATGTCACGTTCAGTAGACGCAATATCTCTCTGAATTTCAGTAAGCTCGTCCCTGCCATCAACAGTAAAAGTTTCTTGTGAAGATATTTCGTCATCAAGTCTGGCAAGTTCTTCTTGGAAAAGATCTCTAACGTTTCCAATTTCAGAACCTAAAGAACGCCCCGAAGTAAGGTACTCAGCTTCATCAACCAGACTAAACCCAAAAAGATCTCTTGCTGCGTCATTCCATGTTTTTACTAATTCTGCTTTTTCGCTATCAGAAGCCGGAATAAAGAACGAAGGAAGAGCTTCTCGTTGCCAAGCCTCAGCCTGTTTTTTCTGGTTTGTTAAAGAACGAACTTCTTTTACTGAATTGTCGATACGGCTTTGAGCATCTTGTAATGCTTGTTGATGATCTAAAAGTTCTCCGTCTAAAAAATCTAGCTCTGAGAGCAAGGGACTTCGTTCGTCCCGCACATTCCTTGCTTGCCCTCTACGTTTTTCTTTGGCTTGCCTGTCTTCTAAATCTTCTTTAGCTTCGTCGTAGAGAGCTTCAAGTTGTCTTAAGTTCTGGGCGCTGCCACTACCAGAAGTATCCTCGCCTTCTAACAAATCAGACGCTTGATTCTTAATCCAGTTAAATACGCCTTGACCAATTCCTAAAGTTGCCGCCGTTCTTCCTTTAACAACATCAGCAACCGTTAAACCAGCGTCAGTAACTAAAGCAAAAGCTTCACTAAATTGTTTATTTACAGAATCGGTATATCGCTTATCTGCCCTTATCCAAGCGTCATATGCGCTTTCTAAAGCATTAACTACAGGAGCAAAAGATTCTCCAAAAGACGAACCTGTATTGTTTTCTTCCTCTGCCATTACTTAAATCCCAACACTCGCTTAAGAGTCGCCGCACTACTCGACAACGACATCGCCCCAGCCCTAGCCGGATCAGCAGTTTCAGCTTGACCCTCCAAAATACCAGTCACATCAACCGACTCAACAACCCCGCCCCCCTGCATAGCGTTACCACCAGCAACCTGGGCTGCACGAACCGCACCAAACGCAGCTCGACGTTCCTCCGCTGTAGGTTTACGGCCAAGAAGTTTGCGCCAAGTTTCTTCAACCATTCGATCAACCGCAGAAGACGGCATCACACGAATCGTAGGTTGCGCTTCTTGCTGCAAGTATTCGTCTTTAGCTGCATCCAAGTCTTCAAGCGTGAACTCAGCAAATCGACCTTCTAAAGTAGGGACGCTTTCCATACCTGGGCTTACGCCTTGTTCGTAAGCGAGAGCAGAATCACGGGCAGCGCTTTGCAACGCCCGACCTGTTTTGATGGGGTCTTCTATTTCGGTGATGCTTTCAATAGTTCCGTAGTAGCCGTTAGAAAACAATGATTGTTGTAACGTGAGCAACTCGTCGGGTTGAAGGTTGACGACGTATTCTCGTAAATCGTCTTCAGTGAATTTGTCGCCTGCTACTTCAACTTCCTGTTCAAAGCGTGCAGGGCCTTGGCCTTGTACGCTTTCAACCATCTCAGTTTCGTAAGTAACTGGGCCTTCGCCTAAAACAACAGTTTGCCCATTAAGAATATCGGTGTTAGCTCCCATCCCTACCGAGGCGAATAACTCCGCTATCGTCAACTCACTCATAGCTAGACCTGCTTACCCATGTCTTTTTATCAATATCATCATTTTCAAAGTACCGATCAAAAATTTCTATAAAGTCATTGTTGTTACGCAACTTTACTCTTATAGCATCCCATAACTGTTTAAGGTCTGCGTTAGAGCGGTACCCTAGAGAATACGCATCTGCTTCGCCGCTAGCATTACCTCGACGCTCTAATTCTTTTTCAATAACTTCACGAGCTTCAAAGTATTCGTCAAGCAATGGAAGTTCAGGACGATACTCAAAATCTTCAGACTTAATCAGAGCACGGAAACCATCCATGACTTTGGCCTGTCGAAGCTGATCGTAGCTTTCGTTGTACGCCACCCACCAACCAGAGTTGTTTTCAGCTACTTGAATCTTTACTCGATCTAACAGCATCTGTAAATCGTTGTTTGTTTTTGCCCCTAAACTGGCTGAACCGCCAGCTTCTTCGCGACGTGACAGTTCTTCATACACAAGATTTCTTGCTTCACGCCATTCAGCCCAGCCTTTGTTTTCTTCAGGCTTACGCAGAATTTCTTGTGGCGTTGCACGAACTCTGCGACCATCAGCTATTTCAGATTTGTAGACAGCGTAGTTAAACTCAAACTGCACATCGTCAGCACCAATCTTGCCGACAACAAAGTCCCCTATTTCTGGATGGGCGTCAGCGAAATCTTTGTGTTCCCGATATTTTGAATCGCCTTCTAAAGTGGCAGACGCTACGCCTTGGACCATTGTGCGCCGAGCTGTAATTGCCCACAACTCAGGATGGTTTTCTAGCAGCCAAGTTGTTGCAGCATCAAAACCTTTGTCTTCTGTAACTTGTCGATATCCTTCAATTACTGAGTGGTATGGTGACTGCACTTGGAAAGCAAACGGTACTCCTAAACCAGCTAGAGCCCGGACTTTTAAGATGTCTTCAGTCCGTCGGATTGCTTCATCTACAAATTGTTTTTCTAATTCAGGGGTGTTAATTTTTATGCCGTTGCCGTCATACTGAGCAGCTAAATCGATAGATACTTGAGCCAACATTTTTTGGCGTTCTGCTGTATCAAAATATGCGCCTTCAAGACGACGCAGAAAAGTCGGTTCAACTTGTTGACGTAAACGACCAAAAAGAGTTTCGCCTTCCGACGCACCGTAAGGCAACAGCCAATCTAAAGATTCTTGCAACGACGGTTGAGCTACAACAGCTTCGCTTGCCCCCATTGCGACGATTGGACCGAACCCTGGCAAACCAGCAGAAATCATTGAAATTGAATCAGGCGACAATTTCAAAGAAGTAAATCCAAGAGTTCCTAGTTTCCCAAATACTTTTTGTCCCGCAATTTCGGTTCCGAGTAAACCTTCTGGCATACGAATAACAAAATTAGAGTTGCCTTCTTCGTCTTCACCTTTAATAGCTTGGAAATATCGGATGCCTCTTGCCACGAATACAGGGTTTTGAACTGCAAGCCCAGACCATCGGGTAATTACTTCTTGCCAAGCACTGTAGAATGGCATGATTGTGCCAACCATTTCGCCAAACCGAGTACGTTCTGCTAAATCGTAAAGCAAGTTACGGGTGTCATCTAAAGCGACACGGCGTGCAGCGTTTTCCATGCTCTTTAGTTCTGCGCTAGTTATTTGATAACTGCCGTCGCTCTTTCTGTAAGTTTGCATTAAACGAGCAAGTTCGTTTCTATAAGTGCCTGAGAACACGACGCTGCGTGAAAGATTGTCAACAGTCATCGTGCCTAACGAATCCATCCAACTATCAACCATTGCAACGAATTTACGAGTAAGTCGTCCGGTTCCTATTGCATCTCCTAAAGCGCTAGTCGCTCCGTGGACATACCCAAACTCTTCAAATCCCATTTTGCGGACTGCGTTAATGCCATTATCTATTCCCCCATAGTTGCTGTTCAGGATAGGAACAATGTCTTCAGTCCATTTAATGTCTTTACCTTCAGCAAGTTTTTTTCTTGCTGCAGCAAAAGAAGGAATGTCAGGAACAAGATCGTTCATTTGCTCTCGCACATGAGCTACCCACTGATCTAGATTCTGTTCTTTGCCAAAGTGTCGAGGCATTGCTTCACGCAAATTGTCTGCTTTTTTGCTTGTTAGCCACGCAATAATTTCAGCATCTGATTTGCCTTGCCAGAAAAGTTGAGTAAACGTCTGAAACTCTCTGGGCATTGTGTCGTCAAGCAAATGAGGTTTGAATTGCCGGTTTAACGTTTCGTCGTAAGCATCAACAAAAGCTTTTTTGTTTTGATCGTATTTGTATATTCGGTAATCAGAGAAAAACTCTTCTTTGCGAGCAGTTGCTCCAGTTCTCGAGACAACTTCGTATGCGCCCTTTGTCGATTTACTAGAAGACAACATTTGTTTGTTCATTTGAACGGCAAACGGCGTATCACCAAATTCGTTAGCAAATCCGTAACCCCCCATGTAGTACCCCCCCACACGGGCTTCGTGCATTAACTCCCCAACTCGATCAAAGTTAGTTAGCATTCCTGAGTATTCTGCTGGCAAATCAAACTTTTCAGTAAGGTCTGCGTCTTTACGTCGAGGGGTCTTTAGAACAGTCTGATCTAATTGCTGGATAAGAGTGCGGCTTTGCGTTTCTAAAGAGGCTCTAGCTCCTTTTAACTTATCAAGTTCTTCTTTAGCTTTTGCAGGGCTTAAAGGATTGTCAGCACGCTCAACAGCTTCACGTATTGCAGCGACTTTTTCATCAAATTGCCTTACGGCGACTCCTCTCACTTCACTAGCGAAAGTAGTAGCAACTTCTCGACGGGCTAAAGCAGTCATTGTGCGTCGCGCATAAAGAGTGTAAAGACTCGCAGAAGCTAAAACTCCTGCCGGTCCTAAAGCAAATAACGCTAAAGAAGAAGCAGCGATATTTCTCTTAAAAATACGTCTGTTGCCATAAGTCTCAGCTATGGTTTTTCGTGTTAGTTTGGCTACTGCTTTTTCCCCATACTTTTCTGAATACTGAAGATACAAGTCGCCGTCAGATATTTCATCCCCAACTTTTAGATCATCTCTCATTTTTGCCATGACCGGAGCCATCGGGTCTTTCCCATTTTTTTTGAACCAGGCAGTACGAAGATCATTAAAACCTTCAAGGGTTCCTCTCATTGTGTGCATACCACCTAAAGCAGCAGCCGAACGCAACAACTCGTCAGACAGAACACGAATAGGCCACGCTGGACGCAACAGCACAGACTTTTTCCATGCCATCATCAATTCGTCGCCTGCGTTAGCAGCTCTACCCATGTATTTACGGATAGCGTTGTGCTTCATCACTGTTGATATTGCGTCATACCGAGGGACAATAGAGGCTTGGCGAAGTTGTTGAGGCGTCAAATTTTCTATGTGTCGTCGGGTAATGTTGAAATCAGTGTCTCCCATGTCAAACTGGAGATCTCGGTTTCCATACACTCTGGAATTTTCGGCGGCACCACGCAACGAACCTTCAGCCTCGTTTAAGGCTTCTCTCATTCTTTCTTTGTTCAAAGGACGAGTTTGTAAAGTTCCTGCATCAACCCCATCAATAAGTTCATCTTTATATATTTTTACAACACCATCGTTAAGATCATTAACAATCTTTTCAAACATGGCTTTGCGTTGAGGTTGAGAAGAATTAACCCACTTACCTAACGCTTCGTCAACATTGACGCCTGCTTCGTCAACAAGAGATTTACCTTTATGGGTGACTCGACTTGCGTCACGCAACATGCGTTGGAATTGTTTGTAACTTTGGTCAACATCATCCCAAATCATCATTCCTTGAGCTGTTTTTTCTCGGAACAAATTGACTACTCGTGTTGACGCTGTACCCAGGATTGGCAAGTCGCTCACGTAAGAAGTCATGCCGTACCCTAAGTTTTTTGAAACGCTTACCTTTGGGGCTTCCCTTAAGGAAGCCCAGATCATACGATTATTGCCTGGGCGTTCTAGCCTGAGAGGACCAACGATTTCGTCAGCTACTGAAGAAATTAAAGATGGCGTATCGTTTATGGCGTCCCACGCAGCGTTAGCAGCATCAACGCTGACTTCGTCAGCGAATTGAGGAGCTATGGCAGCTAATCGTTGTTGCTTGACAGAAAAAGCTGCGTTAAATACTCCAACCCCCAGTTGGGATTGAGGTAGAGAAGTGAACAAATCGGCAGCTTCTTTTTCTAAAGCCACAATTTTTTGATCTAAGTTTTCTCTAAGTTGTTTTCCTAACGGAGTGCCTCGCTGGTAAGTCTCTTGCAAATTATCTATTTGATTTTGAGTAGCAATCATCCGGTCAACAAGACCGCCTTCTTGCATCAAGTTCACCCACTCATTAGCAGAGTTTTTGATAATTTGATAGGCTTTGCCGTCACCCATTCCTAAACGAACAAAGAGTTGACGTGCTTCAAGTGTTGGGGCAGCAGCTATACCGTAAGCCACATCACCAGTAAAACCTTTTATGCCTTCGTATTTCTTTGCAATTTGAGACGCTAAATCGTCTATAAGAGTGACATCATCGGCTGTTGGCACTCCTTTGTAATAACCTTCGCTAAAACCAACAGGACCAGACGCTGCGTTTTCTAAACGATCTGCTTCATCAACTATTCCTCGAAGTTCAAAAATTGCGTCATCATCTAATTTGTTTCCGGCTTCATCAAGACCTTTTTCTAAAGTTTTTTTAGCTTCGTCCGCTCCCACACGCAAACCTGCACTTAAAGTACTTACCGCTTCTTGTGCAGCTTCGCTGCGAGTAGACATCATGTTGTCAACAAGTTCAGTTATTTGTTTGTTGAAACGAAGAAAGCCTCCGCTATTAACAAATTTTTCTGGGTTAGCAAATGTGCGAGCCGTTTGGATACGTTTATTCAGCGCAGCGACAGGGACGCCTACTTGGTAAAGAGGGTCAAACACAATGTTGTATACGGCGTCTATTGTTCCTGACGCAACCCTGTGTATTGAAGTGCCCTCGTACTTGTCTACTTCTTGTTTGTTAAGAATGTCTTCTGTACCTGCCGCAAGAGAAATAGCCTGACCTAAAGACTGAGTGTTAGATATTTCGTAGGCTTTACCCCAAGTGTCAGTATTAAACCAGTTGCTAAAACCACCTTCAAAGTATTGGTCATTGTGAGTGCCTTCACCAGAACTATCAGCAAGAGAAGCCATCGTCATTGCGGTTCCAAAAGGACGATCTATTGCTTGTTTGTACGCAACTTGAACAGCCTTGAACGTAGGGTCAATAACGCTTTTCATTGGCTGGCGTACAGATTCAGGAATCCCACCGATAATTGTGCCGCCGACACCTTCGGGCCCAATAGCGGATTGCATTGCCCCGCCTTCACCCAGGATGTTGTCGTTAAACGACCCCCAAACGGTGTCGATAATACCTTCCCCCTCATAGTCGTCACGCCCAGGTAACGCTTCTTTAATTATGTCATTAACAAAATCAACACTTTGAACACCAGTGTTAAAAAGGCCTTTACTTACTTTTACAACGCCGTCCCAAAGATTTCCAAGGCCCACGGTTACTGATCCTGTCTAGGAACCATTGCCTGCATAGCTCGGACAATACGTCGAGTAGAAGGAGCAGCGTAAGGAGAAGAAGCTAACGGCAACAAAGACGGCAAAATTCGTGCTACGTTTTCGCTTGTTTGAGCAGGCATACTTCTTGGGGCAATAGAAGCAGGAGCCATTACTGACTGCTGTGGATATTGGCTTGGTCGAGTCATGTCCCCTTCCCCCCCAGGTATCACTGGCCTAGGAGGAGTAGCCCCCATTTCCATTGGGACAGCAGAAAGAGCTTCTTCTTGCTCTTTTGCTTTTCCGTATGCTTGACCTCTATAGCCTGCGTCAGCCATGATTATGACCTTTCCATTGTTTTGGATAACCGCAAATAGCGCAATCCGTAGCATTTTTTTCTATTAACACTGGCCGCAGCACTTTTGAGCCTTTCCCTTTACGTGGCATTACAACGCTCCAAGCAGTTGACCTAAACCACCACCGCCACCAGGAGGAGCCGCAACAGATCTAGATTCAGCACCCATACCCGGAGCAGCTAAACCAGGTTGAGCTTCAGGAGCAGCAGCATCAACTTGTTCCGCTTGACGTTCTTGTGCTTCTTTCTGCACTCGTTCCACAGCTTGCGCTAATTCCAACTGGTTGTTAGCAACAAGATCCATGATACGTGCAAGATCAGCGGGAGGAATAGTGCCTTGCGCTGCTTGCTGTTGGATAGAAGAAAGTAACGCTGCTTCTAGTTGTTCTGCAATTACTGAATCGTGTTCAAATTCTGGGTCTTCGACAAGAGGGTCGATTGCCATAAACGAACGTTTAG
>JAAHTG010001863.1_pt1 | contig 11107 bp, 10 predicted proteins | sample 6116081 | NCBI WGS metagenome assembly JAAHTG01 (sample SAMN13939989, study PRJNA603662) | sponge metagenome | isolation source: marine sponge | host: Mycale hentscheli | place: New Zealand | collected 2005
TGACCAACGCAGTATACGACGACATTGGAGAAGAATTCGACGACCTAGACGCACCTGTATAATATGCAAGCAATCACTGACACCAGTATGGTCCCTCCAGGGGGGTGGATCTACACAGACGAAGACGGCAACAAGTTTCGAGGAACTACTCTGGAGCATGCCGTAGTCGTTGTACGCGAGGCATACTTTGCCAGCAAAAAGACTCCACCAAAAAACCTGGAGTATGCAATCATGGACCAGATCTGCAAACGACTGGAGTCAGATCCACACAGCGACAGATGCTTTGACTACACTCCTCCTACCAAAACCGAATTACTTACCAGAGCGGGTAACGCGATCAAGAACTTTGTAAACAACGGATTCAAACTGGTCACCGCAGAGCAGTTACTAGATCGACGTTCGGTATGCGAGCAATGTTCGCTCTGGAACGGAGAAGGATCATTTGGTATGGGTAGATGCGGGTCATGCGGATGTACAGGGTTGAAACTGCACGTAGCGGGTGAAAAATGCCCTCTGAACAAGTGGGAGGAAATATAATGAACAACGATTTAGACAATCTAAACGAAAATGGGTCGGTGCCTAACACAAGGGTCACAGACCCTATAGTCGCCCGACAAATCTCAAACGACATCATCGACCAGAACGACCGACGATTGGACCGTAACTCCAGAGTCAAAGGATTGGTTGACGGCAACCCTCCTTACTCGGCTAGTGCGCTTTCCAAAGCAGGTCAGAAGTACAGGTCTAATTTTAACTCAGGACAGGCACTGTCGTTCCTGCAAACTTCGTTGACTGCCTACTACGATCTGTTCGCGGAGGTTCCAACGTATGCTACGATTACCTGTGACTCAGGCAATCCTGACAAGGACGATGAGTGGGGCAAGATCCTGACAGAAGAATTTGACGAGATCCAACGACAAGATCCTTGTCTGGATTACGGCATTCAGTTGAGCCAGCACGACATGGTTCTGTATGGTTCCGGCCCCGTGTTGTGGGAACGGGATGATGACTGGGTTACTTACCCCAAAAAACACGACCGTGTTCTTCTAGCCAACAACGAACCATCCGACATGAATCGGTGGACCAAGGCTGTGGTCAGGGAAGTATTTACTCCTGCGGAGTTGTTCAAGTATATCAACGACCCTGATGTAGCCAGCAAAGTAGGGTGGGACGTAGAGGCAGTGCGTAAATCAATCCTAAGTGCAACCGACGAGTTTGCTACTTACCCGAAAGACTGGGAACGCCAGCAACAATCTATTCGTAACAACGATCTGGAGTACACCAACCCAGATCAAGTGATCAACGTAGCCCGACTGTTCTTCAAGGAATTTCCAAACAAGGACAACAAGGAAGGTGGGATCACCGAGGCATGGGTCAGCTTGGATCACGACTACGGGTTCCTGTATCGTAAAGTCAGAAAGTACAAGAACTGGAATCAGATCATGTGTCCGTTCATGCTGGATCGTGGAGATGGCACTTACCACTCCATCAAGGGCATCGGAGTTCGGATGTTCCCGTTCCTGTGGACCAAGGAACGACTGACCAACTCCATAGCGGACAATGCGTTCGTGATGTCGAGTCTGCATATCCGAAACCAGCAAACCGGATCTGCCACACCAGACAGCATGGTTCACATGGGACCGTTTACGATTTGGAAATCAAACTTTGAACCGATGAACTTCAACCAGATTGGTTCATCGATGGAAGCAGCCATGAGCGTGTCCAGAACCATGGACATGGAACTGCAATCCAACTTGGCACAATTCAGGCCACAGGTAGCACAGCCGCAAGGAAATCCTAGAACTGCGTTTGAGGTAGCTTCAACGGTCAACCAACAGTCTGTGCTGACCAAGACCGGTATTCAAAGATACTTTGAACAACTGGACAACTGGTATGCAGAACGATTCCGAAGAGCTTTGACTGGAAAGCTGAACAGCTTCAGTGATACGGCCAAAGCAGCCAGAGTGTTCCGTCAGAAAGTAGCAGCCAAAGGAGTGCCCGAGGACATCTTCGAGGCATGCACCGTCAAGGCTACCAGAACCATCGGCCAGGGAAGTCACTTCCTGAGAACTCAGACCTTGCAGTCACTACTGGGGTCTGTGGCAGGATCGCTACCAGAAGGTGGACGAGTCAACTTGATGGATGACTTCATAGCATCCACCGCTGGATATGGGATGGTAAACCGATACAACCCCAAAAACCGTATGGCAACAACTTTGCAGGATCACGAATGGGATGCGACACAGGAGAATGGGAGTATGCGAGTGGGGAATGTGGTTGTGGTCACGGATACACAGAACGATGTGGTCCATGCAGGTGTGCATATGGCTTCTGTGGCAGAGGGAATTGCTTCCTTGCAGCAAGGTGGAAACCCTCAAGAAATACTGGTCTACGCTATGGCAGTGCTTGAGCATACAGGCGAGCATTTGGCTAGATTGGCTAACGACCCGCTCCGACAAGGAGAATTACAACAACTAAGCCAACGCTTTGAAATCCTGCAACAACAAATGCAGGAGCTGGGAGGATTGGTCGAGCAATCAGGTGCCATGGAGCAAGGACAACAGGAAGCCCAGCAGATCCAACAGGGCATGGACCCTAAAGTTCAGATCAAACAGGCTGAAGCTCAACAGAAAATGACTATCCAACAGCAACGAGCGCAGAACGAAATGGAGCTTAGTCGAGCTAGGACGGAGAACCAAATGAGACTACAGGATGCGCTGACCGCCAACACTATCAGGAACCAGAATAAAAATGTTTGACAAAACGTAACTCCTGAAGAGGCTGAAGAGGTAGCTGCAAGCTACCTCTTTTTTCATGAAGTACACTATTGTATACATCACCAACCGACTGGAACCCTTACTGCACTGGACCCTAGACAGTCTGGCTTTAGAAATACCTGCCGATGAAAGATCTGACGTTCAATTTGTGGTAGTAGACAAATACGGAGATGACTTGGGTCGCAAGGAATGGGTGCGGGCACAACTGGTAGATAAGTTGGACGGGTGTAAGTTCGTCCACACGACAGTCAAACCCAACGTATGGTGCGGAAAACACCGGCTTACTTCTGCGGATTATTTTGCAGCTTCCAATTACCGAAACACAGGTATTCTGTTGGCTGAAGCTCCGCATATAGCTTTTCTAGATGATCTGTCCGTGCTTTGCGGGGGGTGGTGGGATCACGTAAAGCAATCCAAAGCAGATCAGGAAGTGTATTTGGGCACTTACGACAAACACCGGCACATGTATGTAGACCAAGGCATTTTACTTAGTTCTGATCCTCATTCCATTGCCGAAGACACCCGACGACAAAAACTTCAACCAGGAACTAAAGACCCTATCCCATGTACAGGTAGTTGGATGTATGGTTGTTCGTTTGCATGCCCTACGGAGGCATTACTGCAAGTCAACGGATTTGACGAAGACTGCGACTCAATGGGTAGCGAGGATTATATTACTGGAATTCTTATGGAGAAAAAAGGGTGGAAGTTCAAGTTCTGCCAAAGGATGAAAACCATCGAATCAGACTACCACCACGAATTGGGTAAAATTGCCGTCAGGGTAATCAAACCCATGGGAGACACGGATGCGTCTCACGTAGTTTTGAACTCAGTTATGAACGGTTCCAAGGTGAAAAGTTCTTTTTATTCCAACAAATATTCGGATATACGCGCGGCTAGAGACTACGTCCTACAAACAGGTAAACTACCAGAGTGCAGTATACCAGAGCATGACTGGAGAGACGGAACTTTAATATCAAAAATGGGATGAACTACAAAGGAAAACTACTTGAAACCGTTCCCAGCATGAACGGATGGTGTGACCCCGCCAAATCAAACCACATATTTGACTCAGTCGTTAAGCAACGTGCAACAACTTGTGTAGAACTGGGAGTGTTTGCGGGCAGGAGTTTTGTGGCGTTTGCTTTGGCGTTAGCTGCACTAGGAGAAGAAGGCAGCGTAGCCTACGGAGTCGATACGTGGGCAGCAAGCCCAGCGGTAGCCAACAACGAAGGAGAAAACGCAGCATGGTGGAGAGGAATAGACTACCCAGCCATGTACGACGAATGCCACCGGACTTGCGGAAAGCTGGGTGTGCTGAACTATACTAAGCTGCTGAAAATGTCAACGGTCGATGCTTACCACGAAATCAAAGGATCGGTGGATGTGCTACACATCGATGGAAACCATAGTCAGTGGGACTCAACCCGTGACGTAGCCCTGTGGGTGGATCGGGTTTCACCTAACGGACTGGTTTACTTCGACGACGAGGACTGGGCTTCCACGAAAATGGCTCAGGAGCTATTGATGACAAAATGCACCAAAATAGAAGAACTTAAAACGACAAACGTATGTGGCGTATATCGAAAGAACGGATAATAAACAAGATAAGATCTATGATAAGCCCAACCTCGCAGCAGTATTTCGATCTGGAATCCCAGCTAAAAACATTTCAAGATGACCTCAACACACGGGTCAATCAGTTGAACGAACTATCTGCTTCAGCTCAGGATACGGTGCAGCAGTTCCGAAGGGTCATGTCTCAGAACAATGAAAGCATTGATCTGATCATGAAGCATTTTGATACGGACGTTCCTACGTTCCAAGAACAGGCTGAACATGAAGGTTGGAAAGCAGGGTTGTTTGATCTTCCGTATGGCAAGGAGAACCGGCTGTTTTTTAATCCGTCTATTGTAGAGTATGACAAACAACGATGGTTGATCGTCCGCAACTGCCAGTTCAACCCGCACAAAAAACCTCCGTATGACTCGTTCAGTGCGCTAGATCGCTACCAACTGGATGGCACTGACATAATTCCAGATTCAGGCACCCGCATACCATTGCCGTTGGGTAAATCCAAACGTGAGCAGTGGGAAGATCCACGGATCTTGGATACAGGCAGCAAACTGGTTCTGTCGTGTACAAACTTTATTCAGGGGTTGGGCCATGCACACATAGCCTTGGCTATCATGGATAAGTCTTGGAACATCCAAGGGATCAACCACCCCAAATATGGCCATAACGGACACGATCTTCCTTCCAACACAGAGCATGAAAAGAACTGGACCTGGTTCATGCATGAAGGAGAGATGCACATGGTATACGACATGGAACCGCACACTGTGGTTCGATGTGATTCAGCCGCAAGCCCACAGGAAGAATACCAAACCGATTTGCCAAGTGACATGTGGCGACATGGTAGACGACGAGGGGGCAGTAACCCTGTCCGCATAGGGGATGAGTATTTTGCCTTCTACCACAGCTCGTTGCCGTGGTGGAGAGGCAGACGCAGATACTACATGGGTGCGTATGCTTTTGAGGCAAAGCCTCCGTTTAGGATTACCAGATCCACAAGCTTGCCGTTGCTAACCGGTTCCAAGAACAACCACCGAGTGCTGGAGTTTCCGTTGGTCATATTCCCTGGAGGTAGTTTGTATAACGCCAAACAGCAGGAACACATGGTTGTGTTTGGAGTCAACGACTACCAGAGCGGGTGGACAAAAATATCGCACGAAGATCTTCTGGAGAGAATGAAAATTTATGTTCGGATTAAGAAAAAAACACCAAGTAAAGTTACAGCCGAAACCACCAACAGACTACATCCCATCCCCCGATTGGAGAAGATCGCCGGAGCTGACATCAGCGACAAAACGATTATTCCTGACTACGGAGATGCTGGGTATCCTGGAGCTGCTGAGAAAAGAAACGCCAAAGCAAATAATGCAGCTCCCGCTAAACGCAAGCGAAGGAGAACAACTAAGGCTGGGAAGTCTTGAAGACGGGTATTACGTATGCCTGAACAAGTTACTGTCGCTTCAGACCTTGGCAGAGGATGCCCAGGACGTAGAAGCGACTTTTGAAGAAAGGTGAGACAAATGAGTGACGAAGAAACGAGTCCATTTAGTGACTCCGTCATGGCGAGCATGACCACCGATGCTCCTGCAAAACAGGAGCGTCCACAAACCGAGGAAGCTCCTGAACCACAGGAGACTCCTAAAGCGGCAGAGACCCCTGAACCACAGGAGGCTCCTGAGAACGACGAACAGAAAACCAATTGGAAAGCTCTACGGGAATCCAAGAAGGAGATCGAAAAAAAGTTCAAGGAATCCGAGGCAACCAGAACCGACATGATGGCTCAACTAGAGCAACTCAAGGGGGAACTGACTGCTGCCAAAGACTCCTATGACGCGGAAGAATACACCAAACTAAAAGCGGAACGGGAAGACATGGTCAACCAGATCGCTGAGTTGGATATTCTTCGTAGTCCTGAAGTACGCAAAGCCAGGGAACGAGTAGACTCGGTCATCGAAAGTGCGGTCAAATCGATCAAACGATTGATGCCGGACACACAGGGGTTTACCAAAATACTAGCCCTAAGTCCAGACGCACGGGACGCTGCCCTGCGGGATCTGTTGGAAGATTCTTCAGCTTCGGTTGCCAGCAGGGTGTGGCAACTGGTTGACAAGGTTGACACCGCTCAACAGCAAGTGGAGGAAATTACTTCCATGGCCGAAGGGAAACTTGGTGAATGGAAACAATCGAAGGAACAACAGGCTACGGAGCGGCAACAGTCAGAGCGCAAAAAAACCGAACAGCTCTATCATATGGGATTGCAATCGGCTCAGGAGGATATGCCGGAGTTATTCGGTATCAAGGATGGAGACGACGACCACAACAAACAAGTTGCGGATCGTTTGGGGTACGTCAAACAAATGCTGTTTGAACCATTCGACGAAACCGATGCGGTCAAGCATGCGTTCTACGCATCGTTGGGTAGATCGTCAGTAACCACCCAGAAGATGCAGCTAGAGGCATTGGCCAAGTCTGAAGCAGAACGCCAAACCCTGAAGGAACGACTGAAGGCATACGAGGATGCTGAACCAGGAGGATCTGGGGGTGCCAACGAAGAAGGTGGAGGTGCAGGTAAAATAGAACCTGGATGGTTCACCAACACAGTCCTGTCCAACATGGGCTAACTTCAAAACCCCGTCCATCAGGGCGGGGTTTTTTAGTGTTGACTCATAAAGTTAGATGTGTCTAACTTTGGGCAGACGTTAGAGGGTTTCGTCTCCCTGATAGGCGCAAAAATGCTAGGGTCGCCGCCAGCACTACTAGGGACTGCCTTGTGTGAGGTAGTCATTTAATCGTGTAACATCTAAGAAAGAATTTTAGTTATGGCATGCGGCAATATATTTGAAGCATTTAAAGTAGCGCAGGAACATCTCGGTGAAGAGCTGTACCGTCGCGCATCATTCAGCTCCATATGGGGCAACCTCGTCCCTAAAGGGGAATTTCCGAAACACGTTGGTCTGACCAAGTCTGTGTTTGAAATGGGTAACGCCTATCCAACCGCAGATGAACGTACGTGGGATGCATATACTCTCGCTAACGGGTCCAACAAGGGAGCTTGTGCATACAACTTCCAAGAATACTCAGTTGGGTTCGATGAGTTGACATATTCGCCTTCCCACCTCCAAATGCGCGGGCCGCTTTTGTGTAAGGACGATTTGAACTTTGACCACATGGCTCCTCAGTTTCTGAACGGCTATGTAGAAGAGTTGACCAAGCTAGTTCAAGCAGAGTTGGACAACAAACTGCAAAAGGAATACTACACCAAGGTTCCCAAAGCAGTCATGACATCTGCGTTCCCAATCAGTGCGGCTGGAGCAAGTTTAACTTTGGCAGAAGCCACAAGTGACTTGACTCAGGAAGCTCTGGACAAAGCATATGTCCACTTGATCCACAAACGTGCCAGCAACCCAGACTCCAACGGGTTTGTTAGCTTGGACAACGGTGGACCTTTGTTCAGTCTGTACCTCGGAATGGAAGCCAGTCAGGCAATCATCCTGAACAACTCTGAGTTCCGTAAGGATCTCCGTGAAGGTTCCATGAACAATGAGTTGTTCCGACGACTCGGAGCCAACACTGCGATCAAGGGATTCCGTCACATTATCAATCCTCTACCTGCCAGGTTCAGCTATGCTGCTGGAGCCTACACTCGCGTCAATACATTCGCGGACGTTGGAGGAACCAAAGGAACTTACCAGGACATCAACCCTGATTACTTGGACCCAACCACAGCTCCTTACGAGGCAGCTTACGTGTTGAGTTCTGACGTAATGTCATGGGATTGGGTACGACCTGACAACCAAGTGGGTAGCACTCGCTGGGAGCCTCAAAGCTACATGGGTGACTGGCAGTTTATCACTGGACCAGAAGCTTGTGCCAACGATGGTACCGGTTATGATCCGTTTGGTAAAAATGGTCGCCACATCGCAGAGATGTCTGGAGCTGCAAAACCAGGCTCCAATCGATCCGCTGGATTGATGATTCTATTCAAGCGTTGCCAGTTGAATACATTGACAACTGTCACCTGCTCTTAAACAATTAACAATGAGTAGGGGGTGCCCCATGAGGGGGTAACCCCCTGCCCTTTGATCATATGAATATTTTGACCCGAATTTTTGGTGATGGTAGAGTAACACGCAATGATCCTGATTCTGTTGTAATTAAAAAACAGAACTTAATGCAGGAACAGGCGATGGGTAAGAACGGTTGGATTCACGTTGATGACACCGCCACCTACGGTAGCTCTACCGAACAATTTAGTGCTATACAGGCAACCACCGACACTGTCATTGCTACCGTAACCGGTGAGCAGATCAGTGCTACTGCCGTTGGCATACCTGCCGGTTTTCTGATCATGGGGCATATCTCTTCGTTTGCGTTAACGAGCGGAGAGGTCATCGCTTACCGAAGCGTCAGTTAGCATGCAACTTTCCCTCAAACTTGACCTGCCAAGTTACTCGTTCCCTTTCCTGGATCATATTCCAGGCTACATCGAGTATTATTGGATTGATGATCTGGATAATCAGATTGTCGATGAGGCAGGTGACTTTCTTATGTTCTACGACGCACCGTAAACACTTATTATAGTAGAAAATTATGGCCACAAAACGGATCAAAGATATTTCAACAACTGCCACTACGTTTGCGGCAGATGATTTCATAGCTCTCGACGCGAGTTCAGTCGGAACTCGCAAGATGGCAAAAGCTTCCTTGATAACTCAAGTCGGAGCTAACTATTTGGAGAAAGCGGATAACCTCAGTGACGTTGCCGACAAAGACACTTCCAAACTAAACCTGGAAGTCCCAAACGTAGGCACGGCAGCCAACGAGGTTCCCGCCAACGGAATGCTTGGTGACCTCGCATTTCAATCGTCAGCAGGAGTAGTCGTCGATGACCTCACGGTTGACGGACAGTTGACAGCAGCAGTCGGCAAACCAATGCCAGTCAATGGCCCGACGATGCGGTTTGATGGGGTTGATGCCGAGGTTGCGTTTGCAGTAACTGCTGACTCGCCCTTTAGCTTTACCAACGGGACAGATGACACAGCATTCACTGTCGCTGGCTGGTGCAAGTTGGCTAGTGGTTGGAACACAGACGAGCGTACTCTGCTCAGTAAATTTGGGTCTCCCACAAGCGCACGAGAGTGGAGGGTTTACATAGACGATAATTACAGAATTTACGCGGAGAAACGTGGTACTGGGGCGGGCAGCAGCACAACCGCTCATACCCGCACTGTCAGCAATGTGCTGTCAGACATCGACGACAAGTGGATGCACATATGCGTGGTATGGTTGCCTGCTGGGCCTAATTCTGCGGATGCTTTTACAAGTGCAAAAGCTTATATCTACGTGGACGGCAAACTGAATGTTGATGCTCAGAGCGAACAACCGTCTGGTCCTTATAAGGGAATGGTTGCCACTACTGGAGACGTTCGCATTGGTTCACGCCAGTCGTTCGACTACTTTGAAGGCGAAATACGTGACGTTAAACTCTACAACAAAGAGCTTTCACTCGCAGAGGTTCGCGAGGTTTACAGCAACGGGCAGTTAGGCTTTGCGGAATCGACGGGGACTGCCGATGTGGTCACTGACGGTGGCTTTGAAAATTGGAACACTTCAACCGACCTTACCGATTGGATTGAGAAAGCAAGTGTCTCAGTCGCGCAGTCAACCGACAAAATCAGTGGAACCTATTCATGCAAGTTAACAGGAGGTGGTGACATTGGCAGCTCAGGCAATAATTGGCTCGCTGAAACTTCAGTAATTTATAACGCCAACAAAAAATACCGCCTCACAGGCAGAGTAAAACGATTTTCAGGCTCAACCGAATCGCTGCAATTTGGGGCTATTTACTATAAAATAATTCAATTTAACGGCACTACCTTTTTTCCCGGCTCAACCTCAACTTACTTACCGTTTATAGGTGCAGTAACATCAAAGGATTTGGGCAATGGCTGGTATTCATTCTCAATCGATTTCACTACAACCATTGCAAACACATTAACGATTGGCGTCAACGGTTCAACGGACCCTTACTTAATCGACGATGTTTCTCTGGTCCAAATCGGAAGCGTCCTCGACGCACGGGCAGAACAATTCGATACCAGCACGGGCAAGCTATACGATTTGTCGGGCAACGATTTTGTAGGCACCCAGAGCGGTGGGGTGCAAAGTCTTGGTAAAAAGTTCCCCGTTTACGAAACTGGAACTTGGACTCCCTCGGTAACTTTTGGGGGAGGTTCAACTGGAATAACATACTCCGCACAGGAGGGTTATTACACCCGCGTGGGCAATTTGGCAGTAGTGACTGGACACATAAAAATGTCAGCAAACAGGTCAAGCAATGGAACCGCTCGCATCGCGGGGCTACCTATTACTGGCAAAAATATGTCCTCCGCCTCTGTCGGGGCATCGGCTGTTGTCGCTGGTTATATGTCTGGGCTGACTAGCGGAGTCACCGCTCAAGTGGATGACAATGCCACAACTGCCACGCTTTATGACCACTCTGCAACTGGCTATGCAGAACTAGACCACAATAATTTGACTGGAGCGACAAGTCTGCGTTTCACAATCACGTATCCAATTCAATAAACAATTATGGACTCTAAAATTCAATATCTTCGTGGTCAAATCAGTGGCCTCAACTCACAACTCGCAGCCGATTTTGGTAAGGCTGAAGTCCTCCAGCTAATCGGAAAAGCAAACAGTTTGCTGGATGCTAGGGTCGAGCTTGATGAACCAACAAACCGCGACAATGTTCT
>JAAHTG010002317.1_pt1 | contig 11078 bp, 12 predicted proteins | sample 6116081 | NCBI WGS metagenome assembly JAAHTG01 (sample SAMN13939989, study PRJNA603662) | sponge metagenome | isolation source: marine sponge | host: Mycale hentscheli | place: New Zealand | collected 2005
GAACCTCTAGATTTCTTAGGAATCCCGCGTCTCCGACGCTGGGAGGATGTCAAATAGTAGCAAACATGAAACCTCCGTTTCTCTAACTTCGTTATTTGAATATTTAACTAAAGTTTTAATCTTCAGTATCGGTTTTTTGATTATTATTCAATCAATTGGGATAGAAATTACCGCCTTAATTACAGCATTCGGAGTTGGAAGTTTATCCATTGGTTTAGCATTACAAAATACATTAATTAATTTAATTTCGGGAATTAATATTATTTGGACAGGTGTATCTCAATAAATTAAGAAATCTGAAGTTTTATTAAAGAAATTGTGATCGTATTTACTCGTGCAATTGTTTTTCCCGTGGCAGTAAAATCTTACCGTCAACGATAAACAATCTTTTTGGGGTATTAAAAAATAATTTGGATTCCAATACTTTATGACAAATTTTCTGAAAATTAAGGAATATTTGCCCAAAAAAAGAAAAGTTTTGTTAACCTAGTGTTCAGGGAAGATTAAAAATTGAGCAAAACACACTTATGTACTATAAGGGATATTTTTCTTTGATGATAAGAAAACATCGTTTCGGGATGCCATTTTCTAGGAAATTCATTAGAATATTTAAAGATCTTGTGAAAACTATTTCCTGAAAAATTCAAGATTTAGTTAATCTTGGAAAAATGTAAAGAAAAAGGATTAATGAAACTAAAGAAAAAATCTTCACTGAATGATCCTCAGTGATTTTCCCTCAAACTAATGATTAGTGCATGGGTTCTGTTTATCTTAATTTGTAAACCCCCATCATATTAGACTGAAAACCAAAAGGAAAACAGTCAGCTAGATTACCTTAATAAACAAATTGAGGTTTTTCGTTAGTTAAGATTATCTGTTTAAGATCAAAAAAACGAAATAATTATCGCAATGATACAAATTTCCCTTGCTTACATTTTTCATAACAAATTTATTTGGAGGAATTGTGCAAGGTGTTTAGAGATTTTGTAAATGGTGGTATTTATTCAGTTTGATATGGGCAGAATAATATCGTTTATATAACAATCGATATTTTTTATTTGATCATTATATCTTCTAAGTAAAATTTTCAGAAGGAGCACGAGGAAAACCTAATGACGCAGGCACAAGAAACTTTAGCACCAATTTCACCCGCTAATGAATTAGAAGAAATGTTGGATTTGACTCCAACCAAGTCAAAAAAATCCAGAAAAACGAAAAAAAGTGAATTGAGTGAAATTATTATCGAAGCAGATTCCATCGGTGTTGCTGATGCCGGCAACAAAAAGACTCGCAAAATAAGCAATAGTAGTCGTCGTCGCGCACAAACAAAGAAAAAACCTTTCACTGAAGACTCTATTCGAATCTATCTTCAAGAAATTGGTCGAATACGTTTACTTCGTGCGGAAGAGGAAATTGAATTAGCCCGACAAATTGCTGATTTATTAGATATGGAGTCTATCCATGTTACTCTAGCCGAACATTTAGGGCGAACACCGACTCATCAAGAATGGGGAGAAGCTTGCGATTTACCAAACCTGCGTCAGTTTAATCGTCGTCTGCACATTGGCAGAAGAGCTAAAGATAAGATGGTTCAGTCGAATCTACGCTTAGTTGTCTCCATTGCCAAAAAGTATATGAATCGAGGTTTATCATTTCAGGATTTGATTCAAGAAGGCTCATTAGGTTTGATTCGAGCGGCAGAGAAGTTTGACCACGAAAAAGGCTACAAGTTTTCCACTTACGCTACATGGTGGATTCGTCAAGCGATAACTCGAGCAATTGCCGACCAATCTCGAACTATTCGTCTTCCAGTGCATCTTTATGAAACTATCTCTCGCATCAAAAAAACCACAAAGATGCTTTCACAAAAAATGGGCAGAAAGCCAACCGAAGAAGAAATAGCAGAAGATATGGAAATGACCATTGAAAAACTGCGTTTCATTGCTAAGTCTGCACAACTACCTATATCTCTAGAAACACCCATCGGTAAAGAAGAAGATTCTCGTTTGGGTGATTTTATTGAGGCTGATGGAGAAACACCAGAAGATGAGGTTTCCAAAAATCTTTTAAGAGAAGATTTAGAAAATGTTCTTGATTCTCTAAGTCCAAGGGAAAGAGATGTTTTAAGATTGCGTTACGGCTTGGATGACGGACGAATGAAAACTTTAGAGGAAATTGGGCAAATATTTAATGTTACTCGTGAGCGTATTCGACAAATAGAAGCAAAAGCTTTACGTAAGCTTCGTCATCCGAATCGCAATAGTATTCTCAAAGAATATATTCGTTAATAATCTTACGATAATTCCTGTGATAATTTTTTTTAGGGTGGACATTGTTCACCCTATTTTGCATTTTTATCTTTATTTGTAAATTTGACGCCCTCTGCATCCGTAAAGTCAGGAGATATTTTATGGAATAAAACTGGATGTTTTAATTTTCAGAAGTGGTCTGAAATAGAGAATAATTATTAATTATTAATTATTAATTATCACAGTATGCTGAGTAGTTTACAAAATCCTCTGATTAAACAAGTTCGTAAGTTACATAGTAGTAAAGAAAGACATAAACAAAATTTACATTTACTAGAAGGTAGTAATTTAATTAAGGTTGCAACTGAGGTTAATTACCCTTTAGCAACTGTTTTAGCGACACAGTTGTGGATACAAAAAAATATTTCTATTTGGAAAAAATTAGAATTTTTAGCTCAAAGAATAGAGATTGTCTCTGATGATGTTATGCAAAGATTAGCAACGACTGTTAATCCTGATGGAATAGTGGCAACGGCTTATCGTGATAGTTGTCAAAACTTGCCTCCTGATAATCTACGTTGCGGATTGATTTTAGAGAATATTCAAGATCCTGGTAATTTAGGTACAATTATTCGTACTAGTGTAGCTACTGATGTTGATTTTTTGTGGTTGAGTAATGATAGTGTTGATTTGGATCATCCTAAAGTAATGCGATCGTCTGTGGGAGAATGGTTTAAGATTAAGGCACAAACAGAAAATGATCTTGGTGCGGTGGTAGAAAAGTATCGTCGTGAAGGAGTACAAATATTAGCAACTTGTTTAGAGGCACAAAAAACTCATTGGGAAATAGATTTTAATCAGCCAACAATCATATTATTAGGTAATGAATCTCAAGGTTTGTCTGAGCAACTAGCTAATTTAGCCACAGATAAAATTAAAATTCCTTTAGTAAATAATGTTGAATCACTCAATGTTGCGATCGCAAGTGCTTTTATTTTAGGGGAATATCAAAGACAAAAATCATTGCATCAAATTTAGTATTTTAATCAGTGATGTTTGTCTGTGGTATGTCAAAAAAGCGAATAGCTCATCTGAATTAATAACGTTAGACCATATTGAAACAACGAGCGATAAATCATTGACTATTGACTATTTATATCTTATTAATCATTGATTGGAATAAATACCCAAAAAATGTTAAATTAACTTAACACTTGCATTATTTTAAATAGGATAGATTTTATAATGACCGATTCTCAATTTTTAAGAGGAGTCCAGTATTTCAAAGAAGAATTACCTTACTTTAATGAGTATGGACAAGAAAGTGCGATCGCAACAGGAAGTAAAGGGATATCCTCATCCACAGACAAAAAAGCAGTCTATCAAACTCTGCTCGCTGCTGATGCTTTACGTTATCTCACTCTACATATAACTGCAAGTAAACAGTCTGGACATCCTGGTGGATTTGCGAGTATCGGGGATGCCATTGCCTCTTTAGTTATGTTAGGCCATAAAAATATCATCACCGAGGTGGGACATCATGCCCCTGGATTTTATAGTACAGTGTTTCTCGATCGTTCTTTAGAAAAAATGGGAATTCATACCGTAGAAGATATGAGCGATCGTTTTCGGGAAAAAGAAGGCTTGTTAGGGCATTTATCAGGACAAATCCCCGGATTACTAAGTCCTGCAGGGCCTCTTGGGCAAGGGCAGCATTTTGCTATGGCAGGAGCGAAATTACACCCAAATATCTTATTCCCTGTAACTATTGGTGATGGTGGATTAGGTGAACCTTACATCATGAGTAGTTTCGGTCATTTTAATACTGCTTATCCTGACGTTACCAACTTCTTACCTATCTTAGTTTGGAATGGTTATTCCCAAGAACACCATAGTATGGTGTCCACCAAAACTAATGAAGAGATGATTAATTACTGGAAAGGTAACGGTTTTCAGGAAGTTATCCTTGTTAATGCCAAAGATTATGACGATGCCAATCAACAAGACGATTACGTTGATAGTACCGAGTTTTCCTTTGAAAAACGTTTAGAGTTTACTCAAGCTGTCTTAGAAGCCACTGACAAAGCCGCTAAATCTGCATTGGGAGGAACATTAACAGTTCTGATTGTTAAACAACTCAAAGGTGCAGGGGTTCATAAAACAGGTTCTAAATCCCATAACCTCTATCCCGGTGATAGTTTAGACAAAGATTACATCGCTTCAGCCTTACAAGAAAGAGCCTTAACCAAAGAAGCATGGGAATTAGTGCGAGATAATTTTGCTCGTGCGAATGGAGGTTTAAATGTTGATGTTGCTGTCACCGAAAAAGAATTATCAATACCTGATTTGGGTAAATTACCTCTAACTGAATATGAAGTCGGTGGAGATAAAAAAGTAGCCACTACTGCTATGGGTGAAATAGTTGTCCATGTAGGTCAAAATGATCCTAACTTTGTGGTTACTAACGCTGATGGTAACGCAGCTTCTGGGATTAATAATATCAACATTGGCTTAAATATTATCCACCCTACCGTAGATGAAACTTACTTCCAACAACCTAACGGGCAAGTTTATGAGCCTTTAAGTGAAGACGCTTGTGCTGGTTTCGCCTCTGCTTTAGCCCTGTTTGGCTCCAGAAGTTTATGGTGTTCTTATGAATCCTTTGCTATCAACGGTTTACCAATTTGGCAGACTGTGACTCAAGCGATGGCAGAATTACGTCGAGCAACTCCTTCTAATACGACTCTGTTTACTGCGGGTGCTTTAGAGCAAGGTAGAAATGGTTGGACACACCAACGCCCCGAAATTGAGAACTATTTTGCAGGGATGATGCGTAATGGAAATATTTTCCCCTTATTCCCTTGTGATGCTAACAGTATCCAAGCTTGTTATGAATGGGCTTTAGGTACTAAAAATCAAGGTATTACTATCACTGCGAGTAAGTCTCCTTTACCTGTGCGTACTACTTTTGAGCAAACCCGTGAAGCTTTGGCTAATGGTGGTGTGGTTTTACATGAGTCTGAAGGTAGTAAAAAGGTGGTATTTGCTGTGATTGGAGATATGACTTTATTGCCTACTTTTGAAGCGGCACAAGCTCTTGAAAGTGAAGGCATTGGTGTCAGGATTGTTTCTGTAATTAATCCTCGTCGTTTATATCGTCCTACTGATGTAGCATGGAAAACTTGTTCTGAGGCTGATGGTAATTTCCTTGATGATGCTGGTTTTGAGGCGTTATTTGGTGGAGATGCTTTAATCGGCGTAACGGGTGGTAGTAGTGCGATGCTTGAGCCTGTGATGTTACGTAGTACTTCTGGTCGTGATGTATTTGCTTGGAAGCGTGGGGAAACTACTTCGAGTGCGGGAGAAATTATGACGTTTAATGGTATTACTAGTAGTGCTTTTGTCGATCGAGCAAAGGCTTTAATTGGTTAATCGTTTTGGTGGGGCGTGCCTCACCTTACTAAGGAATGAGGATAAAATAACTTGGATAACTTATGCTTCTAAAAAATCTGTTTTCAAAGTGTTAAAAGACAAACTTGACTATTTTATTAAATCCTCATTCCTAAGTGATTCCATTTAATTCCGCAGAAAATAGATTAGGTTTGTAGTGATGGATAAAGCCATTGTCTATAATTAAAGATGGTTAGTAATTTTGAATGGGACGAAAGAAAAGCTGACAATAATCTTAAAAAACATGGTATCTCTTTTAATGAAGCTATGACAGTTTTTGAAGATCCTTTATGTTTAACTTTCGATGATCCAATTCATTCTAATTCAGAACAGCGTTATTTAACCATTGGTTATTCTTGTCAAAATAGATTACTTTTAGTGATTAATACTGAAAGAGAAAGAAATATAAGAGTTATCAGTGCGAGAAAAGTTACTAAAAACGAAAGAAAAATTTATGAACAAAACAACGAATTCTAATGCTGATAATGATGAGATGTTAGATGATTATTCAGAAGTTTTAACTGATTCTCATTTGCGAAAACCTGTTAGGGGAAAATATAGTAAATCAAATAATTTTTCTAGAGTGAAAATAATAAGTGAAAATGGTGATGAAAATGTCAGGATGGAAACGATTAAAGTCGAGGCAACAGTTAATAATCAACATGAATTAAAAGTTAATATTCCTTCCCATTTACCAGAAGGTAAATACAAAGCAGTTTTGATTTTAGAAATTCGGTGAATGATAAAATAAAAAATTATTCCCAAGAGATTTTGTTAATTATTAGTTTGAAGAAAAATAAAAAACAAAGGGCGTAAAAAGATAATAACTACTTTACTATCTGTTAATTTATTCCGCTGCACTGGTTTTGTTAGATGGCGATCCGCGCTTAACCCAACCGCGCACTACTGCGGCGTCCATGAATCTACGTGAAGCTTCCAGGCACCGCCTACTTCCTTGAACACCAGCACGAAACGACTTTTATGGATCCCCGATTCAGCATCGGTAATGATCAGTTCGCCAGTTGCGTAGGACATACTTCCATCGCGCTCGGCATTGTGTGTGTTGAGTTCAACGTTCTTAGGGTTTGATGCGATAACGGGGCCCCAGAATGCTCGAATAGCTTCTTTGCCGCACGTTAGTGGCGCTTTCGGTGCGATGATGCAAGCGTCGTCTGTGTAGTCATTAACGAGGTAATCGATGTCTCCCGCTACGACCGCTTTTGCGAATGCTTTGTTCGCGGCATCCAGTTCTTCTAGGACGTTTCCAGCGCTTGCGGCTATCGGCACAAGTAAACTCAGTGCAACTGCCATGATTGTGGTTGTTCTAACTCTCATTACTTTTCCTTTATTGTGATTTTCTGTAGCCATCTAACGACCTAAATCACCTGTTTTCGAGGTACGAGAATATCAGGTGCATTTTTTGGTTAGACTTTGGTTTTTTATTAAAATACGTGTACCCATTTTACCTTTTGTTCGTGGCAAATAAGTTCGATATTGGTTTCTAATATTTTGTAATAGTAGATTTCTTCATGGCTTTCTAATTGTTCATAATCAGAGAATTTGACATCCTCCCAGCGTCGGAGACGCGGGATTCCTAAGAAATCTAGAGGTTCTTCGTTCAACCAGCGACCTTTTCTGGATATCTTTTGAGTTTAATAAGATTACTATGATCCTTGACTGTAGATCCTAATTTAGATGAGCAGTTAAGACAAATATTAAGTTTTTATCCTTGCGGGGATTTAGATGAAAATGGCAAACCAAAAAATCGTGATTTACTCTTACGTTTAATTGATAATAGTCATTATCAAGCTAATCTTTCTGGGGCTAATCTTTCTGGGGCTGATCTTTCTGGAGCTAATCTTTCTGGAACTGAGCTTTCTAGAGCTAATCTTTCTGGAGCTAATCTCAAAAATATGACTTGGAATGATGAAACAACTTGGGATAAGGTTAAAGGAGTAGAAACTGTGATAAATGTCTCTGAAGAGTTAAAGATGCAATTAGGAACATAATTTAAGTTTATTATTACAATCCCTTAGCTAAACTCTTGAAACTCTATTAATATCCTAACAGTTTTATTAGCTTTGAGACTTATCTTTAGTGCGATCGTCTTCCTCATTTTACCTTTATCAATCAACTAACATTAAAAATGCGGATAATGAAACTTTTAGATTGGTTGGTTTGATAATCTCCATATCTAATAATTTGGAAACAGCAAAACGATTAAATTTATAATAACGGATATAAACATTTTGTCCTCTTTTTAAGGTATTTATAATTGCACCTCTGGGTGATTGTCGTACATTTAGAGAATTTCTAACATTCACAGTTCTACAATTAGTTGACTGAGCAATTAAGTTTCCCTTAGTATTTTGTGAAGACGAGTATTCATTAGCACTGGCTGTAAATGCTAATCCTACTGTACTGAGAGAATATAAAGTTGTGGTTAATCCTGATATTATAATGAATTTGCTTTTTTTCATTTAATAAATTTTCTTGTTTATATTTATTGATTATTTTTAGGTTGTAAACCACATTTAATGTGAGAATCATTGGTGTTTTTAATTCATATATCGATCGTCTAAAATAGCAATGAAAATATAAATAATTCTCTAAATAAACATTGAGAGTTCATCTAAATTCAAAAATCTAGATGTCAAAACTAGAGTGGTTCAATTAAATAAATATTAACTATCTTTGCTTATTAAAAACATCTATCTATAGGAATATTTTTTTTTGATTTTGGATTAAATTATTTTATTTAAGTTACAATTTAAAATAATTTATCTATCAAAAGATATAGAGAATAATTAACTTTCAACGAATTTAGTTATGCTTAAGGATTATTTTTGTATGCCTTTGGAGTTTGTAAGAACAAGTATCAGATATTTTGTTTTCGCCCCCTAAATCCTCTTTTTCTACCACAATTGGGAGCTGGAGGGCATATTCCGTAGTGAAGCCGACTTTTCAAACGTCCTCTTAGATTCGGATTCACATTAAGAATCTATTTCAAATTTATAATAAGTTTAATATCAATTAAAGATTATCTTTATTTGGTCATTATTTTAGAGAGCATATTTTTTTATTTTAAATAACTAAATAATAAAAATATCAAGGAGCATTAACAACGAATAATTGACTCAATAGTAAAAAAATGTCGTTTATTTAGATTAATTATTTTGGAAAGAAGAGGTAATTATTAGACAAAAAAATATTGTCTTTTTAGCTGTTCTCTAAAAGGTTATTGGATGGGTTTAGATATTGTGTCTTCGCCCTCTAAATTCCCTGCCCTTTCTCCTTCCTCTATCAATAGAGACTTTCTTCTGTTTATTCCCCAGAATTGATGATTAGGGAGCATTTTTAGTAGTGAGTCGTGAGCCACAATTTTCAAATATTCTCTAATTCAGGTCATTATATAATGGCAATAAAAGGATAAATCAGATAAATTGACAAAAGCTTAATTCTGATGACTAATACGTGATTTATATATGTACCAGAAAGTTAATTGTTCACACTAATAATTTTTTTGCTATAAATAAAATAATTAATTATGGCATCATGATTTAATTGCATTACAATTTAAGAGGTAATTTGAAGGATCTTGAATACTATTTAAGTTAGATAACTTATAAACAAATGAAATAAATTCAGAAAGTTTTAATTATATTTCCTTGTTAATTAACAAAGATTTCGATCGAAATCGAAATTTTTCTCATAAATTCTCAGAAAAATAACTAACTACTCATCTATTACTAAATCAGGTAAAATATGAGAGTGTCTCTGGTCATACTGACTTTTTTCTGCGGTTGACATCCCAAAAACTAAAATCTTTACATTAGATAAAACATCGGTGATTACCTTAACTCTTTTGCATCCCCTCAAATCAATTCCCGTTCAAAAATGGGACTTTAAACCTAATTCCTCTATTAGAGTTGGAAGAGCAAATGATAACGATGTAGTTTTATATAGTGCAGTCGTATCTCGCCATCATATTGAAATCAGACCAAGAGGAAATGATTGGGCGTTAATTAGTTTAGGTTCTAATGGTACATTTATCGGTGGAAGAAAAATCAAAAAAGTTTTGGTCAAACATGGCATGATCATTAGACTAGCTAGTTCAGGCCCAAAAATTAGAATCACTTTACAAGAGTCGGAAAAATCAGCTGATCAGATGGACGATAGTCAAGCAAGAAGGTTAAGTCGTAAGGATATATCTAAAGAAACAGTTATGAATTAATTTGTTGGTGAGCAAGATAGGTCAATTCTTCTATCTGTTTGAGAGTCATGCAATTTTTATTTTTACTCTGATTTAACCATAATAAATATTCTATATTGCCAGCTGGTCCTGTAATTGGGGAAAATGTTAAATTTTGATATTGCCATCCTAATTGAATAGCTTCGGTTAATACCTTATTAATTGCTTGGGCTTGTAAACGAGAATCTCTGACTACTCCTTTTTTTCCAACTTTATCTTTACCTACTTCAAATTGTGGTTTGACCAACAAAATAATGTCTTTTGGTTCTTTTAATAATTCCCACAATTTCGGTAAAATTTTAGTCAGAGAAATAAAGGATAAATCCATCACTCCCAAATCAGCACGAGTTTCATTTTTATATAACTGTTCTATTTCGACGTGGCGAAAATTAGTTCTTTCTAATAATGTTAATCGATCGTCTTGTCTTAATTCCCATGCGACTTGTCCATAACCAACATCGACACCATAGACTTGTTTTGCTCCTTTTTGGAGCAGACAATCAGTAAATCCCCCTGTGGAAATACCTCCATCTAAACAAATACGATTTTCGACGTTAATTGCAAACTTATCTAAGGCTTTGACGAGTTTTTCTCCTCCTCTGGAAACGAAAGGAGGCTTGGCTTTAACTTGAATGTCACTATTTATATCAATTAGAGTACCTGGTTTATCGACTATTCTTTCTTTGACTTTAACTTTTCCTGCTCGAATTAGTTTTTGTGCGATCGCACGAGAAGTACAAAGTTCGTTTTGAGTTAATAATACATCTAATCTTTCTTTGTGTTTGGGCAAGATTAATTCCTCTTATTAGTTAATAGTTAACAGTTAATTGTTAAGCTCTAAAATGCGAACTGAGTTAATTGTATTATTGCTCTAACAAAGTTTAAAAACAAGTTTTAAAGTTATTTTTCCTGTCAATATTGGCTTAAATACAAAAAAACGTAGTACAATGACTATACATAAGCAGATTTTCAAATAGGTAGATAATATGGCTAAAACTTCTGTGATAACTACACGCATAGATCCAAATTTGAAAGCAGATGTTGAAGAAGTATTTTCGGCATTAGGCTTAACTCTGTAGTTTAGACTAAATTAAGAAAAAACAAAGAAAAAAGGGCAATCGAACAGA
>JAAHTG010000899.1_pt1 | contig 11072 bp, 14 predicted proteins | sample 6116081 | NCBI WGS metagenome assembly JAAHTG01 (sample SAMN13939989, study PRJNA603662) | sponge metagenome | isolation source: marine sponge | host: Mycale hentscheli | place: New Zealand | collected 2005
TATATATATCTACTGATTTTTGGGCGGTAAGACCTTGTATGCTCTGTGTGCTGACTACGGCATTTTGGGCGACCACACCATTATGCTCTCATACCTACCGAAGGATGTCAAGGAGCGAAGCGACTAAACTTTCTACGACCATAGGTCGTCTCATTATGAGCGAAGCGAATAACAAAACACTTACTTATGGTAAGGATGATGTAATCAGCATATACCTTATAAAAGTTAAAACGCAATATTACCAGACGATATATCGTCTTAAAATTTTTATAAGATATGTGATTATTACCACAAGAGGGGTGGGGGTGAATATTATGTAAGATTAAATCATAATTTTACATCATATTATCGTCTAATATTTTTTCTTCTGGTAGAATTTTCCTAACTTCTTTCTACATATGGCACAATTGTCTATTTGTTTTCTACATTTAACACAATATTTATGACCGCAATTGGTAATATGTAAGTCATCTCTTATTACTATTGGTTCTAAACAGATAGGACATTCAATATCTTTTTTTAATTCTTTAACCATATCAAATATCTCATTCTGTATATGTGTTGCGATGCCATCCTCCTCATCATCTTCTGCTATTTAAACTTACTGTAGGTTTTCCTTTTTTTATCCTTCTTTGCCTGCTTTTAGTTAATGTTTTCCGCTAATCTCATCATATTATTTTATCCACGCTATTTTTCTTTTCTTGTCTTTGTAGAAAGTTGCTTTTTTCCACGCTAAACTATTTTGCTTGTCTTGTGTCCTTTTAAGGAAGGCAGTAAGGGTTTCCCCGCTTTTAGTATTCTCCATACGATATGATTTACTCATATTATAATATATGTATATATTAAATTTTCCTCATATAAACGCATATATGAGGAAATTCCTAAATAATTCATTATTCCTAAATATTTATCTATATTTTTGGAAATAATTTGTTTGACTATTCCAGCACCATCTATTTCTCTGTATGGCATAATACATTCTTTTGTATCTGTATATTAAACATCCATCATCAAATTCTAATGATTTTCTCCATTTTGTTGCTTGATAAGAATTTTTTAAATCATTACTTTCATAATGATATTCATATCTAATATCTTCATAATGTAAGTATCTGGAAAATTTATCATATTCATCACACCTATCTACCTTTGAGAATGAATATTTTGATAATCCAGTTTGAGGCAAAAAATAATTATATTTATATTTTCCTAAATATTTTGTATGTAATCTTTTTATTTCTTTTAATTTGTCTTCAACTGATAAAGTTAAAAACTCTTGTGCTTTCTCAATAGAAAGTTCGTTTGAAAAATCCTTAAAAGGGTTAGTGGCAAATTCTTCGTTTGTGTAGATACTCATTATAATATATACAAATATTAAATTTTCCTTATATAAACGAACAAATAAGGAAATTCCTAAATGTTTTCATTTTTCCTAAATAATATTAATTATTCCTAAATAATATTATTCCTAAATAATCTATTCCTCTGGTTTTAATGGTAATCCTAATTCTTTATTAATTTCTTTTATCTTGTCTTGTAGTTCTGGATATTCATCATACATCTCATAAATCATATTATAATATGGCAAATAACCATTATTAACTAATAATTCATCAATATCTTCATCCACACCTACAAAGGATGTCATATCATCAAAAAATATATTCAATATCATATCATCTGTTAAATCTTCTAAATCATCATCATCCTTTTGTTCGTAATAAGGTTTGTATCCCATATTGATACATTCCTCATCAAATTCTTCTTCAATACCATTATCAGTAATGATTTCATCTAAAATCATCGTAATCAAAAATTGTTTTCTGGATTTTGAAAATCCGTTTTCGTAAATCGCTAAATACTTTTCCATTTATATATTCTATAAGGAGAATTATTTTGAGATTTAAACGCACTAAAAAGTTTTTTTCTTAATAAATAAGTTTTTTCCTAAATAAATAAGTTTTTTCCTAAATAATTTATATTCCTAAATTATTTGAATGATACAATAAAAGTTCCCCTCGTAATTTTAAATGTATTTTCAACTGGTTTTTTATGCTGAACTCTTGTGTATTTGCCATTTTTCATTTGATATTTTCTTCTCAAATAATATTCCCTCATATATTTTCGTCTTTTTTCTTTTTTCTCCCAATCAGTTAAATTTTTTTTCTTATCTACCATATATATAAATGGAAGATAATAAAAATATAGTTTTTCCCCGCAAGTGTTTATTATGTAAGAAAAGTATTAAGAAGTTTGCCAAATGGAATGATAATGTAGTAAGACCAGTTCATAGGTCTTGCTGGTTAAATTTTAGAGATTTCGGTGATAGATATGCTGATGTCTTGTTCTGTGGTGATAGAAAAGAAACTAAAAAATGTATCATCATCAAACCAGAACCAAAAGAATAATATTTTAAATTATTTTTTTATAATATTATTTTTTCTTATCCTTTTGTTGTTTTAACTCTGCTTCTTCTTGTTGCTGGAAGAATGGTATAGGACTAACAACTTTATAAATAATTGTAGTGGCATCATTAATATCTGCTGGTGTCAAATCTGGATTTAAAATAGATGTTTTAACACCACTTAATACAAATTCTTTTGTTGCTTTAAAAGCATAACTGGTAGAGAAACTAAAAGCAAAATCACCAGCAAGATATGCTCTATTACATACAGCAACTATATTTTGATTTTTGCCACCATTTTCACTATTAAAATCAATACCATCTATGATGTCGCTTTTTATTAACCAAAAAGGATTTTCTAATTTTTTAGGTAATCCCAAAGCATAACATCTATCACTCACAGAAGAAACTTGATTTGTAAAACCTCTGGCATTATTTAGATTAAACATAGGTAAATTATTATTATTTTGTGATAATCCTAACCCTATTGTGGTGTCAAATCTTAAATTATTTGTTAATGGATATGGAAACTGACTAACACCACTAATAGGTCTATTTGTTTCATAACATCTTTGTGTGAAGACAGCATCAATCTTACCATCTCTATTTGTTAATTGCCTATATGTAAAACCTAATCTTTCCAATAAAGAATTTGAAAATTTTGCTTTAACATCTTCTTCATCTTCATAATTAATTAATATAACATTATCATCATCATCTATAACTGATAAATCCAATATACCTATTCCAGATTGTGCGAATTTAGTAAAGGCATTTGATTGTGGTGTTATACTATAACCATAATCAGTAGGAGGTAGATAATTTATATGTATTGCTGGTTGTCCCGCTGATGGATTAGCATTTGTTGATGTGCCATTATCAATATAATTAGACCAACTCATATTTTCCATAGCAAATCTTCCTCTGGTTTCATCAAATAATAAATTAATATTAGGACTACCAATTTGTATATTATCTTGATAATCGCTTAATGTAGAAGCACTACCACCTATATTAACAGCATCAGCAAGAACCAAAGCAACTGGATTATTTCTATTAAGGAAACCTAAATCAATCATAGCATAATTAAATTTTAAAAATAAAGTTCCAGCAACATCTAAATTATTAGTAAGAAATCCAATAGCAATTTCATTAGAACCATTAACACCAGTATCAATAGGAACAACCATTATATCTAATTTATTACATATTTCTTGAACTGAATAAGTATTACCATTATCATCAGTAGTAATTAAATCATATTGAATTGACATACCACCACTAACAGCATCTGCTGGTAAAATACCTTTATTCCATCTTTCAGCATTATAATAAGTAGGTAATGTTAATCTTTCACTTGTTTCTGCTGTTGATGCTGTCATAGTAGGAGGGTCTAATGTATTAATTGTTCCCGCTGGTGAAGCATCATCTACTCTTCCAATATTAAATGACGAAAATTGTTGTTGTCTTAATAAAGGTTGTGTAGATATATCACCAGTTCTTCCTATCATATTAGGAGGTGTTTGTTTTTGACTATGAATAAGGTCAGCAAATATTTTCAAAGTATTAAAATTCCATAACTTTGATACAATATATATACCATTATTAGGATGTGTTGTATTACCAGCAGTATTATCTAATGTTGCTAATTGATACATATCATTTAAATGAACTACTGGATTACCTCCTATTGTTTGATTTATATAAGCAAAAGCATTTTCAGTAAGATGTTCTACCATATTAACAAAAGGATTTAATATTCTACTACCATAATAATGTAGGTAAGGATTTTGAAATGCCATAGTTGATTGATACATACTATATGTATTAACATCGTTATAATTAGGAGGATAAGATAATACATTTATACACGCTGTATCTTTTGTTTTGACATTACCTTGTATAGATAATACACCCGCTGGTGTAGGTATAGAAGCATCAATAGGAAAAGCATATGATGGTAAATTTGTTCCAGCATTCCAAATAGAAACATATGGACTTACATTACCAGCGTGAAAATCTTGTGTAATTTTATTTGCTATATTCGCTGGATTATCATAACCAGTATCTACTTCAAATCTTAAATTTGTTTTATAAAATTCAAAAATACCAATAGTAGGAACTGCCCCAGTAGTTTGTCCTATTCCTAATGGATTTTGTATCGGTTTAGCGGGGTCAGCACCTTTCGCAAAAACATAACTCCCTAAATAAAATCTTTGACCTAATTGCTGGTTTTGAACTCCCCATTTAGATTTAACACTTGAAAATGGTAATATTTTCCATCCAGTTTGAGTTCCATCCATATAACCATAATTAGTATCTGCTATTGTAGAAAATACACTATTATGAGTTGATAATGGCAACATACAAGTAAAAGGATGTCCGTTATGATGTATATAGTAGGCACAATTTAAAACCATAGAATTAGTTTTATATGGATAATTCTTAATTCTTTTAGGTATTTCTATAATTTCTGCTCCTACTCCTACTGAATTAATAGCAATTGCCTCTACATTTATTTCATCTCCTACTTTAACTACTACACCATCATCTACTTTATTAGTAAAAGAACCTTCTTTATCATTAGAAACTTCTGCTGTTTGTTTAGATACATATATTAATCTTGTATTACTCATAGTATTTATATAATTAATAGATATTATAATTAATTATACAAAATAATAGTAAATTTTTTTATATTTTTTATATTTCTTCATCTTTTTCATCATTATCATCTTCTATAACATCACTAACTTTATATGTTTTTGCTGTTTTTATTAATGATTTCCAGTTAATCTGTTTTGTAAAATTCTGGTATGCCTCTGGCGGGTTCTTTCTTAATTTTAGATATAAAAAACTATAAGGTTTATTAGCATATTTTGAATACATATATAGTAAGGTATTTTTCATTTGACTGCCATATTCTTCATTTATTTTCTCTAATTCTTTTTCATTAACAATACCATTCATAAGTATAACAGCATTAGCATTACTACGAGCAATAGGCATTAATGATTTAAAATTTTGAATAGAGAGTATCACATTTGCGTTAAAATGACGAAACCTCGTAAGAAAATGGAAAAACTTTCTTGATAAAAGACCACTACTATCGTCTGCTACTATCATTATTTTTGGCATCTTTTCTTTTGGATATTGTTTTTGTCTATTTTTTATCTCTTCTAAATATTCATCTTTATATTCAGTATAACATTCAAAATGTTCTCTTAAAAAACGACAACTATCATCTAATTCTATTGATGGACTAAATATATATGTATTATCAAAAGCACTATCCTTACCACCCCAGAAGTGTTTTGACAAAAGCATATTGTTAATAATTGTAGTTTTCCCGCTGTTTTGACTTCCTATGAGTAAAATCAAACTACCTCTGTTTCTATTTATAGATGGTAAGTAAGGATGATAATCTTTTTTATCTTTTATTTCCATAGGTCTAATAGGTTGTATAGATAGATTAGTAGATGATTTGCTTCTTGTATTATTAGATACTTTATCTGTCATTTGATATATATAAATATTATATAAAATAATAAAAAATCAAAAAATATTTTTTAAAAACTTTTATTAAAGAAATCTATCACTTTTATTAAGCGTTTTATTAACAAAATATTTGTTTCCTTATATACCCATATGAATGAAAAATTTATTAATAAAAATCATTAACTTTATTAATAAAACATACATTTGTGTGTAATCCCCTTAAAATCCAGTAAATTCTCTGTATCTATTATTTGGAGCAAACATATTTAGTGGATAGTTCGGTGGATGGTAAGAAACTTTTTCATTATTTTTATTTTTAGGTTTCTTCGGTATTGTTATTGGTTTTGTTTTAGGAGGTTTAGGTTTCTTTGCTTTATGGTAAGCATCTTTCATTTCTTCATATTTCATCATATACCTTGCGAAGGTGTTAAAATCCATATTTCCTTGATTAGGTGCTTTTATTTGTCTATTAACTGGCACATTTGTTTTTTCTACAATATTTTTTGCCACATTTGTGGTCTTATTTTTTTCTTTTTGTTTATAATATCTTGCTCTTGCTTTTTCTCTATTTCTATCTGCTGTTGCCTTTTTTCTCGCTTCTCTTTCCTCTAACTTTTTTGCTTTCTCTACCTCTTTTGCTTTGCGTTTCTCCTCTGCTTTTCTTTTTCTGGTTTCAATTCCCTTCTGCCTTGCTTTTGCTAAATGTGCGTATCTACCTTTTTTAGGTTTGACATCAGTTTCAGTAATAGTATCAGTAGGTTCTTTTATTTTCATCTTAATATTACCTTTTGATTTCATAAAAATATCACTATGACTTGTTTTAGGTGCGGTATAGTTCATATCATCATCTTTAATGATTTCCTCCTTATCTATGGCATCTTCTTTTTCTATGAGTTCATCTACATTAGGGTTGATTTCTGGAAATAATCCATTCTTATCTAAATCCATTATATAATATTAAAAGTATAAAAATATTTTTTAAACATTTTTATATTTTCTATAAGTTATTTATTTTCTATAAGTTTTTGAATATAATCATCATAATCAGTATAATCATAACAATCTTTTAAATATTTTGTAGGAATATACATACATTCACTATATTCATCACATCCTCTTTTATTAGTTCCACCTCTGGCAAACGATATATCTTGTGGAAGATTTTTAGGCACTTCATATATACATAATTTATCAGTAAATTTAAATAAAAAATAACCTTTATATCCTTTCTTCATATACTTTATCATAGCATTATATTTATTTTTCCCTATCATTATTGTAGGGTATTTTTCTTTATTAATTCTTCTGGATTTTAATTCTACTTTGATTTTTCCTAAATCATCGCTAAAATCTAATACATTCCATCCAGTATTATCTCTGGCAAAATTATTTTTAGGAAACCATTTCTTTAAAAATTTTCCTAAATAAACTTCATTTGTTTCTCCCATTTTTCTATCTGCTACTGCTTGTCTGCTGTTCCAACTTTTAGGATACTTCCTACGATATTGACGACCAAATGCGTAATTACTACTCATATATATATTATTACTATATATTTTAATTTGAATTCAAACGCACTAAATTACATTCTATTCATTACTGGAATATTATCTGGCACATATCCTTCATCTCTTTTAGGTTTTGCTCTAAATGCCACCACCAAAGATGAATGATGAGATAAATTAAATGCTGGTTCATTATCATCATTAGTAATCAATACATCAATACGATTTAAATTTAATTCACCATAATTATTTAAATCAATCCAATTAGGAAATTTAGATGAATGTGCGTGTGATGTATAATTATTTAATTCTCTATTACTTAACTCTAAATTATTAACAACTTCAATAGTTTTATTAGATGTTGATTTAACACCTTGTTTAGATTGAATAGGAAAATTTGTAAGTTGAAAATGGAGTGAAAAATCATCATTTCCTTGCGAATATTCATTAGTGCCATTAATACCTTGAACCACATATTTATTGCCAGAACCTAATATATCATCGCTTAATGTAAGCAAATCTTTTGTTGCTGATTTAGAATTAATAAGACCTAATTGACTACCTAAATGTAAAAATGGTGGATTAAAAAGACGAAGCATAGGTTCTCCTATATCATTTAATATTTTATCTCTACTTTTTTCACTTACTAATTCATTTAATAAAAATTGTATCCTTTTTTGACTATAACCAGCATTAGTGCCACCACTTACGAAACCTTCTGGAACAACCTCACCTTTTTTATTACCTAATTTTTGAGTAGTATATATTCCAGCAAAATCTTGAACTAAAAGAGAGGCATCATCTTCATTATCATACCATCCTTTCCAGAATTTATCCATTTGAAATAAATCACCCATTTCATTACCACCATCAGCATCTGGTTTATTTCCTCTATAACTATATCTACTATCAAAATATCCTTTAATACAGAAATGATTACCTACATAATTAGATGGATAATCTATAACTCTCATATCACCATAGTAAGAAGGAATTAAATAATTAGGTTTAATATCTGGGTCTTTCAGCATATCATACATCATTATCCACTGATTAGTAGGGTCTGTATGATTACCAGTATCTGGTTCAAATGGTTCATCAGTATCTACATTATAAGAATTACCAGCACCAGTAATAGATAAACAATATTCAATACCCATAGTATATGGTGAAGTCCATCTAATTCTAAACCAAATTTGTGTAGGAATTTTTCCGCCAGTAGTATTAGCACAATTTAGATGAAACAACGACGGACCACCTTGAACGCCACCTTGAAAAGGATTACCATATATAGGTTCAAAACCAGATGATACTTCTTTTAAACTTAATGTTTGAACTACTTTATAAGCACTTTCAGCAAAATTTGCTTCTGGGTCTAACACCTTAACCACAGCAACATAATCACCACCAATAACTTGAATATCCATACCAAATAAATATCTGGCATAAGAACCAGAAGCAAAAGCATCTCTATAATCCATAGCAGTTCCTACTACACCACCACCTTCATTATCATTTAAATCAATACGATTAAGGAAATCAGTTCTACTTTGTTCGGTGTCATCATTAAATTCATCGTCAATATATTGTGCTGAATGAACGCCAAAACTATGAGGACATATACCACAAAAACCTTCACTTGTAGCAAATAAAGCATTAGGAAAGGCAACATCTGCTTCTGCTTGTGGTTTAGATTTAAATCCAATTATACAATAACCACCAGAACCAGCAGAAGAAATAGATGGATGTCCTCCACCATTAGCAGTAGGAGGTGCGTCCATAAAAACATTTTGTTTTATGCCAGTAGTAGTAAATATCATAGATTGTTGTTTTTCTTGCGTATTACTTTGATATGAAGCAGTAATATCATTACCACCAAAAGAACTTACATAACTAACTGGTGTAGGATTAGTAATAGTATTAAAAGCAAAATTAGAATTATAAAAATTTTGTGTCTGGTCTTTTGCTGGTGCGGTTGATGAATTATTAAGAGGATTACCATATAAATTTGTAGAAGGTTGTGCTATGGCATTACCCGCCTCACCATTAGCAACAAGTAATCTTGCTTCATTATAAATAGTAGCATCATCAGCATTAGTTCCAGTTGTATTAATTCCATTAGGAGCAGATACTAATATGCCATCTGTGCTTGTATTAAGGTTATTAAATAATTGATTAAATACATCATTAACACCTCTTTGTGTTGCCCTTACTTTAACTTTCTTATCATCAGTAGCATACCAATTAAAACCAGTATCATAAAAATCTTGAAGAACACTACCACCATCTATGGTCTGGTCTTCCTCATAATAGATGTGATTAAAATTATTATCAGTGCCAAATAAATTACAATTAAGACCTATATTATTTATATACTGGACGAAACCATCAATATCATCTTGATTTAACCTTAATCTCATAGGGGCATTTAATTGTGGAATTCCAATAGTCATATAAACTTCATCGGCATTTTCAACATCTTCTATTCCAGAAGAATGTGTTAAACTTTTTATATAGGCAACTTGACTATTAGGTGCGAGTTTCAAAGGTTCAGTAAAAAAATTACTCCATTTATATGGTTTCATCATAGAGTTTCCACCAGAACTTGAACTTACAGAGCGGTCATCATTTTTCAAAAAAATTAAACTCATTTTATTATATAATGATAGTATATAATAAATATGTTTAAACATTTAAAACAAGATAAAAAAAGTTTAAAAACTTTTAAAAAGCATAAATCTCTAAATAACCCTTGTGAATGTGAAACTGGATGTTTGAAAGATGCTAATGGTAAGAGTAAAATGAGCGAACATACAGCAGAATATGCTACAAAAAAGAAACCAAAAAAGAGAATGCCAAAAGATACTGATGTATTCGGCACTAAACCATCTAAAAAATGATGAGTTCAATATATTTAGGAATTTTCTATATATGCGTTTAGTTGAAGAAAATTTTTTATCTTATAATAATATATAGAATGAGTAGTAATCATATAGTTTATACTGATGACGAAAGCGATGCTGACAGCATTACATTTGACGATGGAGAAGAATTATTATTTAAAATGAATGACATTCACCCTACTAAACAACAGAAATATAAAGATTTAGAAGATTTAGGTAAAGATGAACTTTTAGCAATTATTAAAAAAGATAAAGAAATGAAAAAGAAATATATTAGAAAATATCAAAAGAGCGATAAAGGTAAGATAAAAACCAGAGAGGCATCAAAAAAATATTACGATGCTAATAGAGCAAAAATATTAGAGAAAAAAAGATTAGCATATATTAAGAAAAAAGAAATGCTGAATTCAGCATAATGATTTAGAAAAGGTTTAAAATTATTTAATATGTATAATTATATATATATTAAATGGTAAAGGTAGGAAAACGAGATTTAAAGGTGAAAGATGCCAGAAAGATTTTAACATCATACAATAAGTTGTATAAGAGTGAAGAATTTGGTAAAAGAGGTAAAGGAGGTATGGGTGTTTATCGTATGGGAACTGCTAAATTAGAGGAAGAAATGAAAATGTTTAAGGTTTCAAGAGATGGTAAATCAATTAAACATAAAACAAATGTTAAATTTGATTATAAATTAGAGGATATTCCAGAGAGTTTGGGTAAAGTAGCAAAATCAAAAGCAAAACCAGCACCTAAAAAGAA
>JAAHTG010002326.1_pt1 | contig 11038 bp, 6 predicted proteins | sample 6116081 | NCBI WGS metagenome assembly JAAHTG01 (sample SAMN13939989, study PRJNA603662) | sponge metagenome | isolation source: marine sponge | host: Mycale hentscheli | place: New Zealand | collected 2005
TTGAGTATGCGCCAGAGAATAAGGACGATTATTTTCTATTTTTGGGTCGTGTATACAGTGGTAAGGGTATTGACATTGCCGTCCAAGTAACTGCACACATTGGAGCTAAGCTAATTGTTGCTGGTCAGAACCCAGAGAACAGAACATTCCCACCACACGTTGAGTTTGTTGGCTACGCTGATGTGGAGACACGTAAGAGGCTTATGAGCCGCGCCAAGGCGTCCTTTGTAGCTTCCACATACTTGGAGCCATTTGGTGGCGTACAGGTCGAGAACTTGCTCTCAGGGACCCCTACTATCACCACTGACTGGGGTGCATTCGTAGAGAACAACCCACACGGTCTAACTGGCTTCCGTTGTCGCACATTTGCTGACTTTGTTGATGCTGCTAACCGTATTGATGAGATCTCTCCTGCTGTCTGCCGTACATTTGGTGAGCAGTTTGCACTAGAGAATGTAGCACCACGATATGAGAAGTTCTTCCAAGACGTTCTCAATGTTTATACAGGTAAAGGTTGGTACGAGGTATGATGGAAAACCTAGTTCAAGTCATTGACTGCCTATCACCACAACAGATCAATGAAGTTCTACGGGAAATACCCCCAGAGAGGTATGAACCTACCACTATCTTTAGTGGTACTGGTGGTGATGACTGTATCATCAATGAAGATATCCGCTCTAATACTAGAGTCTGTCTATTTGATGATGAGAAACCTGCCAAGATTATGCATGAGCAGATGAACCGCATACTTATTGAGTATCGTGATCGTCTTCACTATAATGTTCACGAGCAGTATAGTAGATATCCAGTACCAGGTACGTATAGAACCAGTACATATAGAGAACGCATTCAAGTTTTGCGATATCAACCTGGTCAGCACTATAGCTGGCACTCAGATGAAGCTACAGATAAGACAGTTAATGAGTACCATAGAACTATCTCTATTGTCTTATACTTGTCTGATGGCTTTGCTGGTGGGGCTACAGAGTTCCCTTGGGGTTCATACAAGCCTAAAGCTGGTCAAGCTCTAGTCTTCCCATCAAACTGGTGCTTTCCTCACCAGTCTCAACGGCTTATTTCTGGCGAAAAGATCGCTGCTGTAACTTGGTATCATTCACATTATGACTTTGAGTAACAAACCTACACCCCGTACGGTATCAGAAGCACATAGAGCTGCCTGGTCCGGTAAACTTAATATGGTCAACTGCGCTAACCACTGTGGTATGACGTTAAGAGAGTTTAAGCTGACTTTCTGGGAGTATCTTAAGTATAACCCACCTCTTGAGTGGGGAGAAAATGCCGTACAACTTTCAATAGATGGACTTTGAGCGAGGGTGCTAAATAATGTAGGAACAACATTATTGGTAAGCGGTCCTTTATTATGCCTCTTAATAAGTTAGAAAATTTCATCAAGAATACTGATGGACGCACTCTATATGTCAACCCCGCTGACTTGAATGCGACTGACAGTATTACAAACCAGGGTACATCTCTAACGGAGCCTTTCCGAACTATTCAAAGGGCTTTGATAGAGAGTGCCCGTTTTTCGTATGTTCGTGGTAACGACAATGACCTCGTAGAACGTACAACCATCCTCATTTACCCAGGTGAGCACCTCATTGATAACCGTCCAGGTTGGGGTATTACTGTAAATGAGCAAGGTGTTCCCTTTGCAGTTGAGCCTACTGGCGATATTGCTGACGTTTTCAAGGCATTTAACCTTACATCAGACAGTAACTTTGACCTAGAAAGTTCCAATAACATTCTATATCGTTACAACTCCATCTATGGAGGCGTCGTTGTTCCACGTGGTACCTCCATCGTAGGTATGGATCTACGTAAGACCAAGATCCGCCCTCTATATGTTCCCAACCCAACTGACCCAGGTGTTCCTGACTCAGCTATCTTCCGTATTACAGGTACTTGTTACTTCTGGCAGTTTACTATCTTTGATGGTCTAGCTGACGTTCCTGTATACACGGACCCCAAAGACTTCTCCATTAACAACCGTTCCCTACCTACATTCTCTCACAATAAACTAACCGCATTTGAGTATTGTGATGGCGTCAATAAAGCTGTAGCTGCTGGCTATGAGTTTACTGACCTTGATATGTACTATAGTAAGCTATCTAATGCTTACAACGAAGCATCTGGACGCTCTATTGATGAGAAGTTCCCAGAAGATCCAGAAGGTTTCGCTCCCGCTCGTCCTGAGTTTGAGATCGTTGGTGCTTTCGCAACTGACCCAGTTCGTATTGCGCGTATCATCTCAGGTGACGGCTTCACCCCTGATGCTATTGTCACAGTAGATACTGTTATTCCACACGAGCTTAGTGTAGGTACACCCATTAAGATCCGTGGTGTAGCTGTAGACGACTATAATATTTCAACCAAGGTATCATCTGTTCTTGGACCGACCAGGTTTACCTATTCACTTGCATTCGTTCGTGCTAACTTACCAGCAGAACCTTCTGTATCATCTGCTAACGTAACCGTTGAGACTGATACTGTTACCGGTGCATCACCATACATCTTCAACGTATCAATGCGATCCGTCTGGGGTATCAACGGTATGCACGCTGACGGTGCTAAAGCTTCTGGATTCCGTTCAATGGTTGTGGCGCAGTTCACTGCGATCTCCCTTCAGAAGGATGACCGTTCATTCGTTAAGTATAACAAGAAAGCACGTAGATATGATGGTATCAACTATCCTACCGTCCGTGGTGCTGAACTATCAGCGCAGTCATCTTCAACTAACACAGCAACTGTTTATCACCTAGACCCAGACGCCATCTATCGTCCAGGTTGGGATACTACTCACATCAAGATGAGTAACGACGCTGTTATTCAGATCGTTTCTGTGTTCGCTATTGGTTTCAACCAGCACTTCGCTGCTATCAATGGTGCTGACGCATCTATTACCAACTCTAACTCCAACTTCGGTCAATTCTCACTACTATCCATTGGTTTCAAAAACGACGCATTCACAAAGGATGACCAAGGTTTTGTTACCCAGACTATCACACCTAACAACGCATACAACCCAGAGACTGATGAGGTTGAGTCTATTGACTGGGCTAACATTGACTTTGACCTAACAAGGTCTATTAACTCACCCAATAAGTTGTATCTAACTGGCTTCAAAAACTCCGAAGACAGACCACCAACCATCACCCAGGGCTATCGTCTAGGTGCAAACTACAGTGAGCTACTAATCCAGCCTGTTGCTGATGAGACAGCTACTCCACCTAGAGCTGAGATCCGTATGTTGGATCTACCTATCACACCAACACAGAACCTAGCTGTAGGTCAGTTCATTGGTAGAAAGGTATATCCAGTACTATCTGGTCCTATTAACAGTGTACTAACTATTCCATCACACGGCTTGATGAATGGTGAGAAGGTCCGTATCTTCTCTGCTATTGGTGACCTACCTGAGAACATTGAGAGCTCTGCTAGACTATACTATGCTAACGTTATTGATGCCGAGAACATCAGACTAGCAACGTCAGAGTCTAACGCACTTAACAGTCTATTCATTGAGATCTTCGGTGGAACAGACCTACGTATTGAGTCACGTGTAAACGATAAGGAAGCTGGTGACTTGGGTCACCCAATGCAGTATGACTTTGGTAACCAGAACTGGTTCGTCCATACAAACCCCAACAGTGAGATCTACCAGTACATTGTAGATAACCCAACTTCTATTGATGGTGTTGACTTTGTAGCCAAGTTTAATAGGAAGTCTGATAACCGCTCACTAGAAGATAAGCTCTATCGCTTGCGCTATGTTCTACCAAAAGAGTCACCTAACGCAAAGCCACCTACCCCAGGCTATGTTCTACAGGCATCTTCTGCTACTGGAGCCAGAAACAATGATGACTTCATTGCTACTTCACTAAACCAGCGTGACTACGACTACAACAGAAACCCCCGTTTCATTGTTAGTTGTGAGCTAAAGGAAGTTACTGCTGAGATCGAAGTACGCTCAGAGATTCCCCACCAACTATCTGTCGGTGATAAGGTTAATATCATTGGTGTAACTAGTGATGATAACCCAGACGCAGTGGATGGACGTGGTTACGATGGTGAGTTCAATGTAACTCGTATCATCAACTCACGTGTCTTCCGTTACGACAGGACTGACCTAGAAGGTTTCCTACGTACTCCTGGTCCTTTCACTAACGACACAAACGAGAGAAACATTCTACTTCCACGTTTCCAACGTAAGGACGCACAGATCAACTCTTTCGTCTATCGTGTTGAGATGATTACTGAGTTCGTTGAAGGTATTCGTGATGGTATCTATCACCTATTCGTAGTCAATGGTGGTAACAGAGTCACACAGACATTCACTGATAGAACTTATAACCAGCCTATCGAGGACCTATATCCTCAGATGGACCTTGATAATATCAGGGACAACCCACCTTCAGTTGTTACGTTCGCTAACCGCGCACCACTAGGTAAGGTTACTATTGATGAACAGCAGAACTCTCTAACAAGAGAGTCTATTGATAAAATTACTAAAGCATCTAACCGTGGTATCATTGTTAGTACCCAAAACTCACCTGAGAACGTTGGTACTGGTACTTTCACTACACAACTAGACCTAGACCGTCAGCACTTCTTCAACGCAATCTATTCATTCAGTCCCAATACATTAGTCCCTGGTTCTAACTATGAGCCTGGTGTTTACTATAACGTAAAACTACTATCAGACACAGGCTCTTCTTGGAAGGGTGCTTCTGCTAAAGTTACGTGTGTTGGTGGTGGTGTTAGTGCTATCAGCATTATGGACCCAGGTTCAGGCTATAACCCCAATGGAGAAGAGCTATTCATTGATAATACTGATATTGGAAGCGGTACAGGTGCTAGAATCAGTATTGGTTCATCCAGTCTACAGAATAATAAGAACACCATTGTTCAAGTCACTGGTGGTGGTTCAGTCAACCCAGACTTCTATAGTTACGTCACTGATGTAAACTCTGATGACCAGGTTACTATCTCAATGTCCACTGTTGATAATGGTATTGTTCCTGGTATGTTCGCATACGCCACAGACAGTGGTACTATGATCGCAGGCTATTCATATGAGCCACTAGAACAAACATCCACTTTCACCGCTATGGCGGGTGATGCGTTCGGACTACAGCGTGGTAATAGTTTCGTTGTATTCGATAGTATTGGTAAGTTTGTCGGTAAGTTCTACGTTAAGAACGTACCTTCTCCCGGTGTTATGGAGGCAGTAACAACGCTAGACCTAAGTGCCGGTGGTGTTAGGACTATGCAACTACTAGGTAAGACTGGTTATGAAGATAACAATGCTCCTACTGGTAGACTTGGTGAGAACATTGGTGTACGTGGTAAGTCTGTCTTCACCTTAGGAACATTCTTCCTAACAACTCCTCTAAGCAACAACGTTGATACTATCTTCGTTAGAGATGCCGAAGGTGGTTCTGGTGATGATGTAGCAGCTAAGCTATACCTAGGACGTTACATCCAGATTGGTGCTGAGATTATTCGTATTTCAAACACACAGTATATTGTTCGTGGAGCAAATAACGAAATCGCAGAGATGAAGGTCATCCGTGGTGCTCTAGGTACTAACGTTGTCCAACATCCAAACGGTTCCAAGGTTGTTTCTATTGAGCCAGAAGCTGTTGAGCTTCGCCGTCCATCTATTCTACGTGCTTCCGGTCACACCTTTGAGTACCTAGGCTATGGTCCTGGTAACTACTCTACAGCACTACCACAGCTACAGGTTCGTCAGCTACCTGATAATGAAGTTTATCTAGTACAGGCACAGGAACTAGCTTGTGGTCAGGTTGTATACACAGGTATGAGCGACAATGGTGACTTCTACATTGGAAACATCAAGTACTCTGCTACCTCTGGTACACAGACTACGTTTGATATTCCCATCCCAACCATTGCTGGTCAGCTAGCATCATCTAACAGCGTTGTGTTCGATGAAGTTATCATCAACCGTCGTCTATTCGTTGCTGGTGGTGAGACTAACGAGGTTCTATCACAGTTTGATGGACCGGTTAAGTTCACTAACTCCGTAACTATTCAGGCACGTCTATCTGTATCTGACATCATCTCTGCCGAGAAGATCGAAGTCAACTCTACAGATAATACAACTGCTCCAACCAACGGTGCTCTAAAGGTACGTGGTGGTGTTGGTATTGAACGCGACTTGCGTCTAGGTGGTGACTTGTATGTTGATGGTGATGCTACAGTTGGTTTCCTAACTGTACGCGACAACCTCACATTTGATGATGCTCTTGATAAGATCGTCGTTAATGTCATTGAGGCATATGATGGGGCTGAGCCTATGAGACTCTGGGAGAACCAGGTCAATGGTCAAGCTGAAATCAGCATTGGTGGTAATGGTGACCAGGATAAAGTTATCTTCAATACAACCAAGCTTGGTACTGGTGAAGGTGGCTCTGACGACATTCAGAACTCCGATGGTGGTGTTGATATCAAGGGCTCATTGGTTGTCCGCGAGAAAGTCATCGCTAAAGAGTTCATTGGTGATGGTCTAGGTAAGCCTGGTTCTATCCTAATGTGGGGTGGTAACGCAACTGAGGATAACGAACAGACACCTGGTAGTATCCCCAAAGGTTACTTACTATGTGACGGTAGAAGTATCAGTGCTACTACCTATCCTAAGTTGTTCAAAGCTATTCAGTACACCCACGGTGGTAGTGGTAACACCTTCAGGCTACCTGACCTACGTAACAACTTCATTGTTGGTGCTGCTGGAAACTATGCTGTAACAGCACGGGGTGGCGCTAATACTGTTACTCTATCAACTAGCCAGATTCCTAGTCACTCCCACGGTGTTAATAATGCATCTACGGGTCACGGGCACAATACTAGTGGTAGCACAGACAACCGTAGCACTAGCCATAACCACGGCGCTGGCGTCAATGGTGGCGGTGGACACTCTCACAGTGGTGGAGCTGGTGGTGGTGGTCACGGTCACGGCGGTAGTGCTGGTGGCGGTGGTCACGGTCACGGCAGGTTTGTTACAAACGTTAATAGCGATAGGCAGAGTTATAAGAGTGGTAACACGGCTGGTGTTAGAAACGTTGGCTCTAGTAGAAGCAACGGTGGTTCTGGTAACCATGGTCACAACTTCAACGTTGGTGGCGGTGGTCATAACCACAACTTTAACACCAACAATAACAACCATAGTCACGGTGCTTTCGTTAATACGACTAACCAGTCACACTCACATAATACCAACGGTAATACGTCACGTAACAACGACAGTCACGCACACAACACCAACGCTATTGGTGGAAGTGGTGCTCACGAAAACCGTCCCCCATACTACGCACTATGCTTCATTATGCAGTATAAGTGATACTCAAGAGAGAGCTTCGGCTCTCTCTTTTTTTATGGATATAAATAATACTAAGGCACTCCATACCATAATATTAGAATGGCTAATTTTAGTAAGGCGTTTAACTTTAGAGGTGGCTTCCAAGTCGATACCGATGTTCTCGTTGTACGCGGACAGAATGTTGGTATTGCTTCAACCATCCCTAATGAGCGCTTAGTTGTAAATGGTATTATCCAAGCAAATGGATTGAATATCCTTTCAACAGAAGCTGTTGAGATGGCTCGCGCAAGAGCAGGTGTACTAACAGTAACAGAGATATTGGACGTTGGTATTGAGAAGCCAGCACTGTTCTATCCTGATGGAACGCCGCAAGTAAGAATTACAACTGGTATTATTACAGCAGCCAACCCAGCCATTGGTGTTGTTACATACTATGGTGATGGTGGACGCCTATTGAACCTACCAACATCACAGTGGTTGGATGTTGATGTAGGTCTAGGTTTCACTAGTATCTACGCACAAGGATATGTTGGTGTGGGTACTGACGACCCCCGTTATCTGTTCCAAGTTGGTGGAGTACCTTACGCCAAAGCAGGTTTTAACACATCACAGCCCGGTGTAGGCATTGAGAGTGGGAGTATCTGGGGTACTCACGATCTTACTATGGGTAAGAACGTTTCTATTGGTAGAACTATTACTGCCGGTGATGATATTATCACTACTGCCGGTGAGTTTATTGGTGTTGGTAGTAATATTACTCTATTGAGAGCAGACAACCTAGGTGTTGGTTCTATTCCATCAACCGCCTATGGTAACCTCATCATCACCAAGAGAGTCATTGCTGATAACTTTACTGGTATTGCGTCTACAGCAGTCAGTGTACTACCTGACTCCATTCTTATCTTTGATGAGGGTGAAGCAAACATCATTGATGCTAAGAGTCGCTTTATCTCTACTGAAGGTAAGATTCAGATTGGTAGTGAGTTCAGTAATGATAATACTATTGCTGAGATAGACGTTAATAAGATTGGCGAACGAGCCCGTATTGTTGCTGTATCAGACATTGATGAAGCATATATCACAGTAGGTGGAGAGCGTCCGGGTGACGGTAGAAGGAAGTATGGTGGTATTAGGTGGTCTAACTCAAACTCCCCAGGTGAGCGTTTAAGTGGTGAGCACGACCTAGACCTAGTCAACTATGATATTGGTTCTCTAAACTATTACCTACACAGTGGTAATGGTGGTCCTGGTATTACTACAGGTAGTTTCCGTTGGATCTATGGTCAGACTGATACAGTCCTTATGGACTTGGATAGGTTCGGCACACTAACTCTTCCTGGCTCAGTTACTCTTATTGATGAACCATCCTTGGTTGTTACTGGTATTGCTACCATCGGTCAAGACTTCTTCGTTGGTCAAGATGTTCGTGTTCTACGTGACGTATTTGTTGGTAGAGATGTTACTGTTGATGGTGTCCTAACATTCGGTTCAGTTTCTATCAGTACTGCCGTTAGTATTCCTGAGTTGTTTGTTGTAGACTCGATGAGTATTGGTGGTAACATCAATATGGATGGTACTACTGGTATCATTAGTGCTGTTGGTGCTGACTTTGGTGGTACTATTATTGACACCACTGGTCTCGACTCACCTACTGGTACTCTATCCGCAGCCGAAGGTGTATTCTCAAATAACCTATCAGCATCTAACATCGGTGCTGATACCTATAGTGCTTCTGGTGGTTTTATTGTAGACATTGATGGTAATGTTACTGCTAATAACCTTAGCATTTCTAGTATTACAGTAACCGACTTTAATATTCCTACCGGTACTATCTCTGAGATAACCTGTAATGATATCGAGATCAGTAGTACAGCTACAGTTAACATTGTAGATGCTACTTCTATCACAACTAATGAGCTACAAGCACTAGAGCTTTTATCTGGTATTGGTACGTTTGGTACGTTGGATGTTACCGACACAGCTAATATCAACACTCTTAACGTAGAAAGTATTGATCTCCTAACTAAACTCCCTGGATCTTCTATTGGTATCCTAACCAGCATCACTGTTCAGGGTGATATCACAGCCACTGGTGACTTTGAATCATCTAGCTTTACTTCTGATACCATTAACGTTACTAATATCAACCAGTTAAATCCTGGTAGTGATATGAACATCGAGGCTCCAGTCAGGGTCTCTGGTGATATTAACGCGACCACATTCTTCGGTAAGATATCCTGTAGAGACTTTGATGATGACCAGTACACCGTATCATTGGTACTTGAAGCTGGCTTCGATGAACTGACTATTCTAGTGACGGACGCTGGCGGTAACGATGTGTCTAGAGGTACTATAGATATGACCGACCTCACGTAGACAGCTAACAAACTGACCACTGCGGGTTGACTTTACGCTGTATATATACTATCTTATACAGGTAAACCGCAGTATATATGCTCTTTAGTATACTTTCACTGTTTGTTCTTGGAACCCCCGGCGCAGCCATTTCTGGCGAGTGCTGGAATCCTCGTGCGACAGTTCCCTGCACTTTTGTTCGCTATAGCAGCGGCAGAGTGTATGTTCGTACCCCTAAAGAAACCTATCGTTTCCGTACCGTCTTTGGTGCTAATACTGAAGTTCTCATTGACGAGACTTCTTATGTTGACCAGTGTGTAGTCGGTGATGACTACATCAACTGCTTGAAAACCTTTACATTCATTAGAAAATGAAACTATTTTTAGCTGCTCTACTCGCCGCAACCAGCTTTGCTGCTGCTCCAGTACGGGCGCATCATGACCATTATGAGCATCACCACGAAACCAACAACCTGCTCCCCTCTCTCATCCTAGGAGGAGCCATCATTGGTGGTGCGGTTATATTGAACAATAATAATAGCAGACATCACCACCATAACAGGTATTACCGGTCAGATTACGAAGTGGACTCATACCGCCGTCATGGTAGACACTATAGGATCTGTCGCGATCATGGTCGCAGATACTACTGTTGATGCTATACTGGGTTCAGTTGAAAAAACTAGATGGATTCAGTAGCATTCTACATCGATAGGCAAAACGCCTTAAGTCTTATTCAGGCATTGAGAGAAGCGAAGGAGAAGTGTGAAGGTGATGGTAGGCGCATTATGGCGGACAACTATAAGAACCTTGAAGAGCTTATGCGAGACCAATACGCGGTCGCAGAAAGCATCCGAGAGAACATGGACAGGAACGGGGGAGACTACATCCTCTGACCAGTTAAATAAGTGTCACACTCAACCCCCTACGGACTCCGTGGGGGGTTATACTAGTTGTATCAACAGAGCAGAGAACTACGTGATCCAGCTTCGCCCTCATCAACAGAATGCAGTTGACAAGATGGTTGCTGCTTCTCGTGGTACCATCTTGGTTCCTACTGGCGGTGGTAAGACACTCATCGCTATCATGGATGCTGTACGTCGCTTTAATGCCTCTACAACACCCATCAGCATCATCGTAGTTGCTCCGCGTCTACTTCTTGCGAACCAGCTCTGTGAAGAGTATATGGAGGTCATCAAGGATCAAGTCTCTACTCAAGTCGTTCCTGCTCATATCCATTCTGGCGACACCTCACATTTCTCTACCACCAAAGTGGACCAGATTAAGTGTTTCACTGGGATGATGGAGACCGCAGGTCTTCACA
>JAAHTG010002329.1_pt1 | contig 10999 bp, 11 predicted proteins | sample 6116081 | NCBI WGS metagenome assembly JAAHTG01 (sample SAMN13939989, study PRJNA603662) | sponge metagenome | isolation source: marine sponge | host: Mycale hentscheli | place: New Zealand | collected 2005
ATATTCACTGTACCTATACCAAATGAAGGGGCTTCGATTAGGCCGCTTGAAGAATTACCAATGACGCCATCGATGTGCTGCAGCGTAGAAAGATAGCGTAATTGCCCCAAAGAACGCCAGCCCGCACTTCTACCTGGGAAACGTGAAATAAATCTTTCCATTTTTTCAACCAAACCCATGCTGCCATGATCCGCATTGGGGTAGGTAAAAATGATGCTGATGTCATCCCGTTCTTCCATTACCTGCAACAGGTTATCAAAACCAATATCCTGATCCATACTGTTGGTAACGGAATGATAGGTTATCAATGCTGTTTTTTTTCCAAACTTGAAATTTAACCGATCTTCCAGTTGATCTTTTCCAAGCAGCTGCAGGCGGGTTAGATTGTCTAATCCCAAGCCACCAACATCAAATACCGTATCGGGCTGCTCCCCCATCTGGATGACTCGTTGTCGATAGACATCATTAGCAACCCCATGCCAACTAGCCATTTTGGTGATACTGTGGCGAATAGCATCATCATAGGCGCCCTCTGTCAACTCACCGCCATGGAGGTGAAAAATCGGTACCCCACATAACAATGCTGCCGTGGCAGCCCCAAGTAGTTCATAGCGATCACCTAATAAAATAATCAGGTCTGGGTGTAATTTTTCCAACGCTTCGGCAACCCCCGAAGTTGCCCTACCTGTGGCTTTCGCGACATCACTCCGATCATCGCTCTCGGTCAACTCAAGATCTATCCGGACATCGATATGGAAGCCATCTGATTCGATTACATCGATAGTCCGCCCATGCACCGAACTCAAGTGCGCCCCGGAGACAATGAGTTGTAACACCAGTTCTGGCGAAGCAACAATGTCTTTCATCAACCAATACAGAAGTCCATATTCGGCCCGGGTTCCGGTGAATACACAGACCTTTTTGTTCATATTTCCAATAAATCGTCAGGCTGATAATTGCGCTTCGCCACCGTACCGACCAACTCATCCCAACGCATGGGAGATACCCCAGTCCCGGGTCGCTTGGCCGTGATATTAGCGGCACTTAATGTTTCGCCTTTCGTAATGGCCATTTTTGCCACTAACGACTTTCGGGCAATATCAACATTCATTGTTTCACTCACACTAGCCTGTTTGATCCCATCACCCATGGCCATTTCGATATGCCTGATTTTCGTAACCATTTGCTTCAACTCCCCAGGCTCCAGACTACAGAACTGATCCGGTCCAGGGAGGTCACGGTCTAACGTAAAATGTTTTTCGACGATAGTAGCCCCGAGCGCCACCGCTGCCACAGAAGCCTCGTCCCCCAGAGTATGGTCAGAATAACCGACCTTTACCTTCAACTCATTTTTGATGGTGCCAATACATGCCAGATTTGCATCTTCAAATGGCGTGGGATACGCGGTATTACAGTGCAAAACCGTTAAATGATCCGCATCCAGTCCGGCAGATATCATGCCACTGATGGCAGCATCAATCTCAGCCAGATTAGACATACCGGTAGAAAGAATGACCGGAAGACCCTGCCCTGCAATGTGACGCAGTAAAGGTAGATTTGTAATTTCACCTGATGGTACCTTAATCCGCTGAATTCCGAGGCGAACCAACAAATCCACACTTTCGATATCAAATCCAGTGGACATGAATTCAATACCATGTCGCTGGCAGTGATCAAATAACTGACGGTGGTCATCGTCTGACAATTCCAGTCGAGCCAGCATTTCCTGTTGGCTGTCATCGTCACTCGTATTCTGTTTCTGATATTCCGCCTTTGGCGCATCATTGACAGTTAGCGACTGCGCCCTAAAAGTCTGAAACTTGATTGCATCCGCGCCAGAGCCAGCAGCCACTTCTACCATCTCCCTGGCATTGCCTAAATCACCACAATGATTAACGCCAGCTTCAGCAATAATAAATACAGAGCGGGTAATCATTTTTTATCCTGGCTTTTATCCTGATTTGGGTGATAGCCAGGATTCACGCTATTTCTAATTACCTGTCCCCCTCCAATGACAGCATTGGCACCAATTTGACAACCGGGGAACACCACCGCATGGCTTCCCACTAACACGTTGTCAGCCACGCCAACATCACCATTTAGTGTTGCCCGAGTGGAAATGTGGCAATGATTACCAACACGGGTACCGTGTTCGATTAATGCCTTGGTATTGATAACGCAATTATCCCCAATTCTGACACCGCTATTAACCAGCGCGTCGTGCATCACAATACAGCCTTTACCAATGTCTGCATCGGCAGAAACATAGGCTCGGGGCGAAATCACCCGAGCAAAGTCTGCACCGAGCTCACTGAGCCATTGGTACAACTCCATTCTTTTTGAATCACGGTCAACCATCCCCAGAGTAATTAGCACCTGATCAACCTGATCCAACCAATACTCGATCCCATCATCGTTTCCAACCACGGGAACACCATTGAACTGATCGCCAGGTTTAAGGATTCTGTCGATGATTCCAACGATATGATACTGGCCCGTCAGTCTGATTACGTCAAGACAGGACAAGCAATGCCCACCCCCACCGATAAGGAGAAGCCGATTAACTGTCATTTTCCCAGAAAATATCCGTCATATTACACTCTTGAGCTACTCGGAATGTTTACCGCTCTACGATAAAGATCCTCAGACACACCAAGGTCAACGCCAGGGTTGCTGGAAAACCTGTCATGAAAATGCATTGGATCCCAGGCCGGTCGAGTCATGATGCCCTGTTTGTTGGTGTATTCCAAAAAAGCGTCTTTGTCTTCCTCATTGGGCATAATTAGCGTATTTAGCCAATAATTTGCATAACAATCCTCCCGCTCGTGCACAAAGTCATAGGACTGGGATGCAAAAAAGTTGCCATATGCCTTTGCGATCTGTCGCTTATCCTGAATTTTGTCTGAAAGTTGCTCCATTTGCGCGCACCCAAGGGCTGCGTTCAAGCCTGGCATCCGATAATTGAATCCAAGTTCATCATGCCGATATTTCCATACATGTGGGTTTTTCGCCGTAGTCGAAAGAAACTTTAGTTTCCCGGCAAGCTCCCCATCATCTGTCAACAATGCGCCACCACCACCAGTGGTGATGATTTTGTTTCCGTTAAAACTCATAACGCCAATGGTGGTAAAGGTACCGCAATGCTGATTGAGACAAGTACTGCCGATGGATTCCGCGGCATCCTCGACAACGGGGATATTCCACTTCTCACAGATTTTTACAATTTCATGGATGCGTACCGGATGACCAAATGTATGCATTGGTAAGCAGGCAGCAATCCGTTTCCCAGTAATACGATTAAAAGTAACGCCTGCTTTTATCTGCCCATGGGATTCAAGAAAGGATTCAAGACGATCCGGGCTTAGACCCATGGTATCCCAGTCAACATCAACAAATATTGGCTGGGCGCCGGTATAGACAATGGCATTGCAGGTGGCAACAAAGGTTAGCGGTTGAGTAATCACCTCATCGGATGCCCCTACCCCCAGGGAATGCAACGCCAGATGAATCGCAGCAGTGCCATTCACAACGGAAATAGCGTATCCCGCACCAGTAAATTCGCATAGCTTCTGTTCGAACTGGTCAACATATTCACTGACACTGGAAACAAATGTAGTATCGATCGCATCACAGATGTATTTTTTTTCATTACCAGCGAACACGGGACCATGCAGCGGAATGAAGTCCCCGGACTGATAAACCTCTCGCACGAAATTGACAAAATCCTTATACATTATAAATATCCGCTTTATAACGACAGCTATTCTCCTTTACTGAAAACCAGTCAATGGTACGCTGAAGTCCTTCCCGTAAAGAGACTTCTGGCTGATATCCAGTCATGGATATAATTTTGCTATTGTCACAATGTAAACGAAAAACCTCTGATTTTTCCGGTCGCATTCGTTGTGCTTCCTGCGACACCTCGACTTCCTTGCCCATTAATTCAGCAATAAGCGCAATAGTATCAGCGATGCTGACCTCAGAGTTTGAACCAATATTAACTACCTCTCCAACGGCGGCGTCACAACTGGCCAGGGTGATGAATCCCTTGCAGGTGTCACTAACAAAATTAAAGTCCCGGGTTGGAGATAGATCTCCCGCATTAATTCTGTCTTTTCCGAGCAATTGAATAATCACGGATGGAATAACCGCTCGGGCTGATTGTCTGGGACCATAAGTGTTAAACGGACGGGCTATGGTAACGGGCAGCTCAAATGCATTATAAAAACTCTGAGCCAGCGCATCCGCAGCAATTTTTGTTGCACTATAGGGAGACTGGGGTTGGAGCGGATGTCTTTCGTCAATGGGAACGTACTGGGCAGTACCATACACTTCGCTTGTTGAGGTATGGATAAATCGTTCGACGTTATTCTCCCTCGCGGCCTGGCACATATTTAAAGTGCCGTTAATATTGGTTTCTACATAACTATTTGGCGCATGGTAGGAATAGGGAATGGCGATGAGTGAAGCAAGGTGATAAACCACATCGATGTCTTTGGTAATCATTTGACAAAATGCAGGATCCCTGACATCGCCGGAAACAATCTCAACCTGATCCCCGATCCCGGAAACATCGTCCAGCCATCCCCAGCTATTAAAGGAGTTGTACAGTGTCAAAGCACGAACACTATCTCCATTTGCAACCAAAGCCTCGGTCAGATGTGAGCCGATAAACCCATCAGCGCCGGTAACCAGTACTTTTTTACCCATTATTCACTACTTGTTATTAACATTTCGGTTATAGGCTAAACCCATCATCGACAACGATATTTTGCCCGGTTACCATTGCCGATTGCGCATCGAGCAGAAACAGTAAAGCGCTGTCCAGATGTTCCGGCTCCAACATCCCCTGCAAGCCACACTGATCCCTGTATTTTATCAAAAATGGCTCCGGCTGATGGTCAAATACTCCGCCTGGACTAATGCAGTTCACTCTAACTCCGTCCTTTTTTAGATACTGCGCCATGTATTTCGTCAACTGAATCACCGCCGCCTTAATGGCTGCATATTCCACTGGCACCGTCATTGATGTATTTTCGTAAATACCAAACTTTGGAGCAACAACCCCATAAATAGAGCTAAGATTAACGATGCTGCCTTGTTTCTGCTCCCTGAAATAAGCACCAAATATCTTTGCCACCAGGAAAGTGCTAGCGAGATTCAAATTCACATTTTCACAAAAATCATCATATTCAACCGCCATAAAATCACGGCCATAATTCGAGTTTCTGGGATAGGCTGAATTCACCAAACCAGTAACGGTCCCAAAATGGGCCCTTGCCCGCTCAAGCCCTTCGGTCACACTCACCGTATCATTAACATCCACTTTCACACCTAGAAAATCATCTCCCGAAAATAACGTATTCAATTCAGACAATCCTTTTTCAGATATATCAGAAGCCACCACACGACCACCGTTTTGCAATATCATGGAAACGAAGCGTCGGCCGATTAAACCCGCAGCGCCGGTTATAAAGATCACTTGATTGTTAAGTGTTTGTCTATTTGTCATAGTGGTTCTTCAAAAGGAGCTCAGCCATTAAGAAATCAAATTCTGTATCGATATCAATGGCATTTTCCGGCTCTACGATAACCGCATGCACACGACCATCCCAAAGACTGGAGCCGGAGAGTATGTATTCTGGTCGACAAACATAGGCCACTGTCGCCATGTTATAGGCCTGGGAAACATCCTGACGTCGAATGATTTCTGTATCCGTATCGTTGAATCTTGAATAACTCCCACCTTCCGCGAGCTTCAGCATATTGAAATGGGGATTGTGCTGGGATTTGGTCGCCGTCACCACGATATCAATCCCATCGGCTAAGGCACTGATACACTTTTCAATGTCAGCAACTATTCGACATGGGGAGGTAGCAGGAAGGGAAATGAAAGTATCAAACTGACCCCAGCGCTCCGTTACCCATTTTACGGCATGCTGCCATGCTGTCCATTCCGCTGCTTCGTCCTGGGCTAGTTCGGCGGGTCGCAAAAAAGGCACTTCCGCCCCATGAGTCCTGGCGATTTCGGCGATCTCCGGATCATCCGTTGAAACAATCACCCTTTCGATCCCGGGGCTCTTAAGGGCCACTTCAATGGAATAGGCAATCAATGGCTTATCCAGCAATTTTTTTATGTTTTTACCGGGAAGACCTTTGGACCCTCCCCGGGCAAATATGAAAGCCCAGCAGCTCATGTCGATGACGAAACCCAATTAAAGCCCGGATTGTATACCAAGGAATCAATGAACAATCTGTGGCCAAACAATTAGTACAAAAAAAGAGGGGTTTAGCGCCAACAACGGGGGTCCACACTAGTGGATGATGTCAATGCCCAGTCTTCAAAACAGATTTTTTCACCAGACACATCATCATCCCACTGAATCACCCGGCGCAATTGTTCGACCTGGGAAAAACCCAAAACCCAGCGATCCACAACATCCAGGCTTTTGGCAAATGCCATACAGACATCGAACGCATCCACAGACAAATTCGACAGATAAGAGATAAAGCGCTGGTGATGATCATGTAATAGCGGGGCATTAATAGGTGGAAATTCTTCTTTCAATAACAGACCTTTCATAAAGAGGCTTCGAGCATGAATCTCAACCCCTTTTTCTCTTAGCCAATCAAGCGTTCCTGAAATCAACAACCTCTGATCGAAGATATTGAGGGGGAGTTGTATAAGATCAAAAATACACTTCTTATTATAGAGGTCGTCTACTTCTTCTTGAGTGTAAACAGAGACCCCTATTTTATTTACCAATCCACGCTCCTTTAGGCCAGACATCCATGACACAATTCTCTCTGCCCCAGGCTTATATAAATCCGCCACACTATGGACCAATAACCCATATACTGAACTGACACGCAGTTTCCTCAGCGAATTCTGCAGCCCGTTCTCCAGCCGAGCAATGCAATCGTCACTTACCTCGTTACGTTCCAACTTAACCATTTTCGTCACAATATAGGACCCCCCGAGACATATTCGCCCTAAAACCTGCTCAGACTCACCATATCCTGGAGCAGTATCAAACATAGCGAGTTTCTGGTTGACGCAATACTCAATAAGTCGAGCCACTTCATTTTCCGCTACACGATGGCTCTCCACCCCAATGCCATAGGTCATTCCAAAGTTCGCTGTACCCACTGCTATTTTATTTTTCACTCAACTAATCCTGAATATGTTGCTCACTGAAAGATTGGCTTTTGGGATAACAGATCTCACATCAGTAGCGGGCAACCACACTCCCAGGAGGACAGTACCCCCTCCATTCCCAGATGCACAGGTGGAAAGATTCACCACATCATCTTTAGTATCCATACCCACGTATCCCCGCAGAAGGCCAGAAACAGAATACCAGACACTGCCAAATGAACCGTTTTCATCGCTTACTCCCTCGTTTCATACCTCTATTTACTTATCAAGTGAGCGCCATGTTACTGGTACCTTTAAGCGATTAAAAATCAATTCTATCAGCTGACTCCAGATGAAAAAAGTTGACATTCACGCTTTGCTAAAACCCCAGATTTTCGCTTTGGCAAAATACTATCACTCGCATTAGTTTTACTATCTCAAGATTGTAAAGAGTAGCCGTGACATTAAACTCTGATTCGGTCATAATTCCATTTCATTCCTATTCACGACTACCGCATCCTTATATTGCCGGCGAAAAACGGAAAAGGACGTGCGAGGTACTTGTTTTACTCTTCTATCCCGCTTGAAAAACACTCGTAAGTTCTTGTGGGTCGTAAGTTCTTATGGGAGAGGGTTGACAGCGTTTCAAATTAGCCTTTCCAAATTTTTCTGCAAACACATGTCCATTTTGTGATGAAAGCTATTTACTCCTCAATTAATGAGTTAGACATTCTTTTCCCCGTCGCTAAAAAACTTCGAGACGAACATGGAATAACGCCCATCTACTGGAGTGGAGCAAACAACATGTCTACTACGATAAAGTCGGCGTTTCCTGACATCCTGTTTCATGATTTTATGGACGCCATCAAGGGAGAATGGCCCGCAGAAATTGACCTTGAAATTGGGTATCGGCAATTTGGTCGAGACCTTATTGCGCAATATATGGGAGTTGAAAAAATTTTCTATGAGCTGTGTCTAACTCGATCAGACCCAGGGAATGGATTCAAATACTACGAACTAACAAACTATTTTCACCGAGCCCTGGCAGCGGCGCTGTCATTTATTTCTACTCATAAGCCAGATATATGGATTTCCAGTCTTCCTCCTCACGCAATGTATGACAATGTCATGTACGAGGTTTGTCGTCAAAACGGAATTAAAACTATTATTTTGTATGACACCAATCTTCCAGGTTACATGCTCACTATCAACGACCTCAACTACTCCATTGACCCATTAAGAACAGAGGCAGCACGTCTACTCGCAGAAAATATCGACACTTCTGAATCAGCTCTACCAGAAGCAGTTCGAAAGTATGTACAGGGAATTCGCAAGGATTATGAACATGGAAAACCTTTTCAGTTCGAAATCAACTACCCCGGTGACTCCGGATTAGATCGGCATAGTTTCAAGCGAATACGATCAGAGTTAAGCGCAAAACAATCAGCACAGATTAGAACGCTGATCAAACATACTTTTCGTCATGGGTTTTCGAAAACACCGTTCGACAAACCACATTATATCAAGCAGGCGAATGTCTCATGGAAAGACTCATTCAGGGACGCGAAATCGTGGCATAAATACCGTATTCGAATAACAAATGACGCTCAAAGAGCATTTAATAGTTACCAGTCTCTTTGCAATCCTTATGATCCTCAAAAACCATATGTTTTTTTCCCACTTCATATGCAGCCTGAGTGCACCACTGTGCCGCAGGGGGGAGAGTTCGCAGACCAGTTAATGACGTTGAGAATGTTGCGCTCAGCGCTTGACAGTAATCAGTACATTTTTGTTAAAGAAGCTCCGGGTCAATTTCGCTGGCATCGCGGCTCCTCTGCCAGGTACACGTGGATTTATGAAGAGATGGCTTCCATGCACAATGTACACCTATTACCGATGGACACCAATCCTTTTACGTTGATTGATAATAGCGAATGTGTTTTTTGCATCACTGGCACAGCAGGTTGGGAATCCATCGTCCGGGGAAAGCCCGTCATTGCGATGGGTTCTCTCTATTATTACAAGGGTTTCGATGGTGTATATCAAGCCGAAACCACTGAAGACATCAGGAACACTCTTTTGGATATTAAGTTGAACCCTGAAATAAGCTGGGAAACCACATTACGTAACATACATGCACTGATTAATATCTCCCACCCTTGCACCCATCAGACAAAGCACCTCAAACTACATCAAATACCGCCAAACGAAAACACCAACATATTGACCCAAGCTATTGTGTCTTCCTTATCGATCAGCCTGGAGTAATTGATTCGACATACTGACTCTTACGTGTGGCCAAGTCAGTGTTTTCTATGTTTTTCAATGGCTATTATGTATAATCCACACGAGGGCTGTCTCTATGAATTTTTTCCCTACTTTTCAATTACCTGGCTATTTTTCAAGACCAAAACATGCGTTATGCAACGGTGGTTCGCTATCCGTTGAGGCCAACATTTCAAAAAGTAGTGTATCTTCATTTTATCTGAAGGATGAACGTATTTTCCAGAATCCCATTCCAATACTATCAGAATCGTCAGGATCTTCTGTTTTTTAGAGACAACTGCTGGCCACCTTACCCGTGCACGGCGAAGCAAATTTTCTTTATTAGATCTTCTTTATTCAAGGCTAGTTTTGAATCCACGTCCTTACAAAAGTTCAACAGCTTTTAGAGCATGAGAAATGAATCCGCTATTAGTTACCGCCGAAAACCTACTAAAGTACAATAGATTGTCCTTGTTGTTGTTTCGTATTTTGGGATCATCTCCTAAAACTTATGCTAGAGACAAACTAGTAAGATATGATAAAAATTTTACAAGGTTTGATCTTATCAACCACCTGATAAAAGAAAACAGTTTTTCCCGATATCTGGAAATTGGTGTCAGTATTCCAAGCAAATGTTTTGACCGGATTCAGGTGCAAACAAAGATGGGGGTTGATCCAGACGCTTCAGCAAACGCGTCTCATGTAATGACTTCGGATGAGTTTTTTGAAAAAAACAAAGAAAAGTTTGACATCATTCAGAACAAGTTGAAAAAGATATTTTAAACTCTCTGGAAGCCCTGAATGAGGGAGGCTATATTATATGCCACGATATGTCTCCCGAGAAAGAAAGCCACCAAATTGTCCCACGAGTAAACAATCAACCAACCTGGAATGGCGACTGCTGGAAAGCCTGGGTCAAGCTCAGAAGAGTGAGAAGTGACTTGAGTATGCGAGTAATTAATGCCGATCATGGGCTAGGTGTGATAACAAAAGGCAAACAGCAATTGTCCGAACTTCCCGCATCAATTCCTTGGCCCCTGTTTACAAAATATCGAGAAGAAATACTGAACCTGATATCCGTCGAGAGTTTTTTGGGTAAATCCGGGTAATCCCAGTCAACTGGGCTTATGTTAAGAACGTATCTCAACGAAAATCAAAGAGACCGCCTACGTTTTCTAGCATCCCGTTTTCTCCAGCATAAACAGGAATTCTTTCGGTTCATTGCGCTTTTTACTTCCGCCACTTTTCTTCGAAACGCGTGTCGATCCTTCAACTTTTGGCTGAATACAAGAAGAACACCAAAAACCCTCTCATCAGGAACGGACGTAAATATTGAATTTCTTCAGATTTGCCAGGAAATAAATATTGAGGATGGATCCAGTAGAAAACTACCGAAAATTGGTGTTAAACCTCAGTTATACGGCAGACCAAAAATTTGGTATCAACCCGTTAGACCATCCTGGCTGAGGGATGTTTACATCGCAAATGCCGATAGCATTTATATCACCAAATCAGGTCGAATCTTTGATTCCGGTTTTAGGTCTCTTTTTAAGCTATGGAATAGAAGGGAGTACAAGTTACTACAGAATTTACGTA
>JAAHTG010000675.1_pt3 | contig 10985 bp, 9 predicted proteins | sample 6116081 | NCBI WGS metagenome assembly JAAHTG01 (sample SAMN13939989, study PRJNA603662) | sponge metagenome | isolation source: marine sponge | host: Mycale hentscheli | place: New Zealand | collected 2005
GCTGCAAAAACAAAACCTATTATAAAAAAAAACAAATATAGAAGATAGGTAGAAGGCATTAAACCAAATCAATCTGTATATAAAACAGCTAAACAAATAGTAGACAATTACAAATCTAACAAAGCTATAGCTATCCATAAAATTAAAAGACAAGGAATAAGACTTAGCGAATCGGAAGCTTTTCAGGGAAACTTCAAGGGCATTGAAATAAAAGAAAATAATAAATCTTTTGAGTCGCGAGATAATAAAGCCCAGTATAATCCCAACACTAAAAAAATACAAATAGATATATCTCAATACAAACCAGGTGTGCTTGGGCAGGAGGTTGGGCATGTTATGATGGGTGCAGCTTTTGCGAACAACCCTGCTTTAGCTGGAAGGTTTAAAAATAAAATAAAAGATTTAGTTGAAAATAAATTACAAGGTGATTTTTTAAATAGCAAAGGGGAAAAAATAAATTTTGAGGAGGCTATAAAAGAAGCTTACCCTAAAAAATCCCAAAGGCCGGAAGAATATGTAATGAATGTTGTTGAGTTTTTATCTCAGCCTAAATATAAAGAGTTATTGCTAAAAGACGGTGTGTTAAATGAGTTTAAAAGGTCTACGTTAAACTATGCTAATAAAGTTGGCTTAGATTATACTAATAAAAAGAACTTTACAGAAGGAAAAGATTTGATGGAATTTTTATTTAGTATTGGTAAAGTTGCTGAGGGCGGTTCTACAAAAGCTATTAAAAATAAATTTAAAGCTTTTGAAAACATTGTTATTGATGGTAAAAAATTATTAGACATAAATACTGGAAAAGAAATATCTACTAAAGATATAACTGCTTCCAAAGATTTACAAAAATCGATAAATGACCTTTTGCCAAAAGAAATAAATACAAAAGATAAATACGACGCTTTTTTACGAGACCCTTCTACGGACGCCAAAAGCTTTAGAGAGTTTTTTGAAAATAAAGGTTATTTATTAAATGAAAAAGCTCCTGGTAAAGATTTTTCAATTATAGAGCTTTCTGAGTTTAGCAAAAAATACAGAAACGAAAGAAAAAATCTTTTGGAAGCTACCCTAGATAATGGAATGATTTCTAATTACGCAAAATCTAGGGCTATTGGATCAGAAGCTCAACAAGTAGTTGATAACATAAGAACAAAAAGATTATTTAATTATGATCCAGCTAAAGCAGTTGGTACAGATGGGTTTGTTAAGGCCATGTTTTCTGGTGTTAAATTTGAAACCTTACAAGCTAGAAAAGATATTGCTAATAAAATAAAAACCGAGGACGTTGCAGAAAGCAAAGAAGCCAATAGAATAGCGGATAACATTGTAAAAACAAATATTAAATCAGATAAAACAGGCGGAACTCCTTCTATTATACAATCAAATTTAAAAGTTAACAATAAAAGAATATTTGAAAGAAAAGAAATTGTTGAAGAAGTTGACGGTAAAAAAGTAAAAAGAATTCAAAGAAATGAAATTGCTAATGATTTTATTAAAGAGGCGGATTTAGTGTTACAAAAAGTTGCCGACTTGGGTTTTAAGCCTGCTGACAAAGGGTTTAGAAAAGCTTTAGCAAAAGAAATAACCACAAATAATCCTGAACTTTTTGAAAAATTTAAAGAATCTTTAGGCAATTACGATAATTTTATTAATGAAAATTATGCAACATTATTAATAAATAAAAAAGCACTGCCATTAGAATTTTTTGTACAAGCTGAAAAATTTAGAGCAAACGTTAATGAAAATATATTTGTTAAAAAATCTAATAATCCTCTTTATAAAAACGGAAGAGCAACTAAACAAAATTTAATACGTGAAGCCATAAGGAAAGGAAAGGCTAGCTATACTGAAAACGAGGCACAGGGCGTTAACGTTTATGATCGATTAACTCCGCCCAAAGCAAAAGGTATTAGCTTTTTTAAAATACCTAACGTTAAAAAAAGACTTTTAGAATCTTTATACAAGGCCAGCGTTGTCGATGCTACAATTAACCAGAGCAGATCTAAAAAAATATACTCCACCGCCGAAATAAAGGAAATAAGTGTAAAACTACAAAAAGAATCGGATTTATATTTTTCTAAAGCTATTACATCGGCAGATAAAGCTAACCAAATAATAAAGGAATCCATCATATCAAAAGGATATGGGGCAAGAGGAAGATACAAAAACGCGGAAGAGCAAGTAAAAGATTACAAGGCTTTAATTGATTACGCTAAAAGCATAAAGGACCCTCTTATTTTAAATTTATTAGAAAGAGCAAATGTTACCCCTACTTCTTATGACGTTAGGAGATCTAAAGATTTTTGGGTGTCAAATGGTGTAAAAAATACGGAACTAAGAAAAGAATTGTATGATGCTGGTATTATTGTAGACATTGCTACAATACACGATTATGCCACATCTAAATTTAATGTAAAAAAATTAACTGAAAAACAATCCGAAGCCATAGCTTTTGGTAAAAGCGTTCAAAATATTAACACAACTAAAAAAGGAACAGGTGTACAGCAGGGTAAAAAACTTGTTGCTAAAAATGCCAAAAACGAAACGCTAAGAAAAAATGCAATTTTAGAATATTCTAAAAGCGTTATTAAATTAATGAAATTTAATCCTAGAGCAACATTTAGCCTAATCTATAACCAGAGTGCAAGAGGAGGCCAGAACAGGCAATTAAGTAAAGTTATGGGCTGGGAAAATGGCATAAAAGTTGGAATTAAAGGGAAAAGAGATGTGCATTTAGAGCATTTATTACAAAATGGGGAATTCAATTTAGTATTAATTGATGCAGCTAAATCAAATAGCAAATCAGGAGTAAAACAAGTGTTAAAATGGATTTCCGAAAATTACAAACAATACGCTGTTAAAACAACCACGGCAAATTTAGTTGATAAAACTGTATTGTTAAAGGATGGGGTAAAATGGAAAGCAAAAAGTGAATTACACCCTGATATAAAAGTTGCTATTAAAAAAGTACTTAAAGGAGAAAAAAATATTAAAATACCCGATGCAGACCTTCGCTTATTCAATGAATCTTTAAAAGCGAATCCTAATATTATTAATTTAGCAAAAGGCACTTTAGCTGAAAAATGGGGAGTGGGAGTTGCAAAAAGATTTCATAATGTTAGAAATGTATTTGAAAAACAGGGCGAATTAATTTTTAAACAAATAAAAGGTGAAATTACAGCTGCCCAAGCTAAAAAAGAAATTGATTTATTTACTAATAAAATTGCACCATCAAATATAAAAGCTGCTTTAAAAATATCAAAAGGTAAAATAAAAGATATAAACGAAGCTATAGAAAAGCTTAAAGAAGCAGATAAAGTAAATGTTGAAAAACAAAAAGAAGTTTTTGCTTCAAAAGATTTAAACACGGAGTTTAATAAATTTTTAGAGACATCAACCGGTATTGGTGCTGAAAAAGTATTCTCGGAATCCAAAGCAACAGTAAGAGGCAAGAAAGTTAAAAAATCTTTTGGTGATTATTTTATACCAGTTGGAGCAGAAGATTTTGCTGGTTTAATGCATAAAACTTTAGCTAAAGGTAAAAAAGGAGATAAACAATTAGAATTTTATAATGAAAATTTATATAAACCTTTCAATGTAGCCAACGAAAATATGACACGTGAAAGTGCGGCTCTAATGAATGATTTTAGAGCCTTAAAACAAAATCTAACCTCTGTACCTAAAGATTTAAACAAGATGACTAAGGGTGGAGATTTTACTATAGAACAAGCCTTGCGAGTTGCTGTTTGGAATAAACAAGGAATGGAAATTCCAGGCTTAAGTAAAACAGATAAAGCTGAATTATTAAAAGAAGTTAACAGCAATCCAGAGTTGAGCAACTTTGCTAATGAGTTATTAAAAACAACAAAGGGTGATGGTTATGCTAAACCAGAAAACAATTGGGAATTAGGAACTATAGTCACAGACCTTATGTCGTTACTTAATGGGCCTAAAAGAGCAAAGCATTTAGAAGTTTGGAGTAATAATGTTGAACAAATATTTTCAAAAGAAAATAGATATAAGTTAGAGGCTGCCTACGGTAGAGACTACGTTCAAACATTGGGTAAAACTTTAGAAAGAATGAAAAATGGTTCTAATAGAAAATGGGGAGGTAATCCTACTGTTGAAAAATGGTTAGACTGGGTTAACGGCTCTGTGGGGGCTATCATGTTCTTAAACACTCGTTCTGCCGCGCTTCAAACGATATCTAGTATAAACTACTTAAACTTTAGTGATAACAACCCATTGGCTGCTGCAAAGGCTTTTGCTAATCAACCACAATTTTGGAAAGATTTTAAAGAGCTTTACAATTCGGACTATTTAAAAGATAGAAGAGGCGGGAATAAAATAAACGTAAATGAAAGTGAATTAGCTTTAGCGGCTGAAAAAGGAGGAATACAAGGCGTTATTAGTCTTATGCTTAATAAAGGTTTTGTTCTTACAAAAGGAGCTGATAGTTTTGCAATTGCATCTGGTGGTTCTGCTATGTATAGAAACCGAATTAAAAAATATGAAAAAGAAGGTTTATCAGAAAAAGAAGCTAAAGAAAAAGCATTTTTGGATTTTAAAGCTATAACGGAAGAAACACAGCAATCAAGCAGAGCGGATAGAATATCTGAACAACAAGCATCGAATGCGGGTAGGTTGCTATTGGCTTTTGCCAACACACCAATGCAGTACAATAGATTAATAAAAAGAAACGCTCAAGATCTATTAGCTGGTAGAGGTAATAAAGCTGAAAAAATGACAAGGATAACTTATTATAGTACTATTCAAAATTTCATATTTAACGCATTACAAAAAGCTTTATTTGCGGTGGGATTTGGAGATGATGATGAGGAGACTGTTAAGAAATATTCAAGCATTGGTAATGGAATGGTTGATTCATTGTTAAGAGGTTCCGGACTAACTGGAAATGCGGCTTTAGCTATTAAAAATGTAGCGGTAGACGTCGCTGATAGATTCGACAGACCAAGACCTAACTTTCAGGATGCAGCATGGAAAGCTTTAACGGTATCACCACCAATATATTCTAAAGTATCAAAATTAAGGGGTGCGGGTTATTCTTTAGGTCATACAACTAAAGATAATATATTTAAACCATCTTTAGATAATCCAGCATTATCAGCTGGTGCACAAATTACTTCAGCAACATTAAACTTGCCTTTAGATAGAGTATTAAGAAAAGCTCAGAATATTGAAGCGGCAATGAGCGATGAAGCAGAATGGTGGCAAAAATCAGCTTTGCTAATGGGATGGGGAACCTGGGAATTAGGAATGGATGATTCCCGTAAAAAAAGTAAAAAGAAAAAAGAAAAAAGAGACAAATTCGGATTTAAAACAAAAACATTAAAATTTTAAATTATGCCAAAAGATGCGTGTTACTACAAAGTAAAAAGACAATACAAAGTATTCCCATCCGCATATGCGAGTGGAGCTATAGCTAAATGTAGAAAAAACAAAGGCAAAAAGAAAAAGTAATGGCTGTAAGAAAAACCAAAAAAGGCGCCTCACTTAAACGTTGGTTCAAAGAAAAATGGGTTGACGTAAGAACAGGAAAAGCCTGCGGCCGTAAGAAAGGTGACGGCAGAGGTGTACCATATTGTAGACCAAGCAAAAGAGTATCAAGTAAAACACCGAAAACATCAAGCGAAATGTCTTCGTCTGAAAAAGCAAAAAAAATCAGAGAAAAGAAAAGCTTGGGCCAACCAAAAGGAAAACCAAGAAGGGTCAAATCAGTTAAAAGAAAAAAATAAAATGGATACTCAAGATTTAAAAGTGTTAGCATTGAACACATCAGCATTTACAGTTTCAATGACTTCGGTTGAAGATATACTTAAAATAATATTACTATTAGTTTCGATAGGCTTTACTGTTCAAAGATGGTATGAAGTACACAGAAGGAATAAAGATAATAAGTAGTCTACTGTTCTGCGTTTTTATATCAGCACAAAATATTAAAATAGACAATATAAAAAACTCAATTCAAACAGGTCCGTTGGTTAACAACAGAAATGTTGGTTTTGGGTTAAAAAACATTTTAGAAGAGTTGGTTCAAGATTTAGATTATAATTTAAATGATAAAGCTACTAACATTTTAACTGTAGAATTACTTTATTTTGACGTGAAGCGCACTCAATCAAATATTGCATTGTATAGCAAATCATCAAGTGAAACCGAAATAATTGCTATTGCTAAATACAAAAAGAAAAAAGTAAAAGTAAAAGGAACTTCAAAAGACATTACAACATCTTTAATTTTATTAAATGAACAAGGGCAGTTTACGCAAAATAGTGTAAGTGTTGCATTAAAAAAACTATCTGAAAACATTATTAAGAAATTAAAACTATGAGAAAACTATTGTTTTTATTATTACCATTATTCTGTTTATCGCAAGATTTAAAACTTGATCACAGTTATACAAACGCTGCGGATTTTGAGGTTGGTGATACCATAACAATAAAGTTTAATACCATACAGGTTACAGAGGGAGCGAATCCTAATCTCTACATGTTTGATTATGAGTACAATAATAAATTATTACAAAAAATAACACATCGGTTTAAAGTCACGGATAACGAAGCTAACACGAGCGCACAAACTTCATTAGCACATTGGGATGGCTATAAGTTTAAAATTTTAAGCACTTACGATGAAGATAATCTTTCTGCACAGTATTTACACGGTTGGCAAAACAGAGCACAAGTAGAAGGGGATACTAATTCTTATCCTACGGATAATGACTGGTCTGTTGAAAGAATAACAATTCAAGATGGTGTGGGAATTACATATAACAATACATTGATTGAAGTTGATTTTAAAATTAAAGATAAAATAAATACAAACTACAGTAATTATAGTGATGTTACACATCTTAATTGGATGAAAGCCCACGATAATTCTGATGATACAGCTTACGACGTTGATGCAATGCAGCAAAAAATTACTTTAGCTGGTGTTGAAGGTGGAGACGCCGGGAGTGTTACTATAAATTTAAATACAGAAAACGATAAACCAACACATTATAAATACAACATATTAAGTAATAATAGTAGTGTAGCTAGTGGTAATTTTGATGCTAATTCACAGGCTATAGTTACAGGCTTAGAAAACGACGTTAAATATACTATTGATATAACAGTTGACGATGAAGCCGCTAGCGATTGGCTAGATGATGTTGTAACTGTTACAGATGTTTTTTTAGTTTTCAAAGAAGCTATTAAAGCCGGAAGTAGCCCGAGCGGGCAAACTAATACTTTTACACACAGTATACAATTTTTATTAGGTGAAGTTAACAACAGTGGGAATGTAGATTTTGATGATTCTTATATCCTGCTAAGTCATATAATGAATGAAAACGTTAGTGAATATTTTACAAGCTCTACGAATGGAGCTAAAAATGTTTGGGGTGAAAAAAATCAGTACGGGTATTCTACAAACGATTATTACTTTGGACAAAGAAAAGATTTTACTCCTACCGATTCTAATAAAGTTTTTGATTTTGGTCACGGACTTATTGGCGATGTAGATTTTTCACATTCATTTGAGCCTATAGTTGTAAACGAAGATAGCGGTATTGCGAGGGGCGTTGTTCAGAATTCATCTGAAAATTTAAATTTAGATATTTCCACAAGTTTAGTTAACGATAAAGTTGAATTAGTAGTTGAGCTCGAAAAAGAAGATTTAGCGGGCATGCAATTTGTAATTCAATTTGACGATGCTTTATTAGAATTTGAAGAAGTTCAATTCAATACCGGCAATTTATTAACTAATTTTGCAACAGAACGAAACAATAAATTATACTTTGGTAGTCTAAGTGTTGAAAACCAAGAAAATATAAAACCTGGCAAACCATATAAAATTATATTTAATCCTAAACAAACAATAACTAATACATCTGGTTTAATTTATTTTCAAACTACAGATGCTGTAACAGAAGAAGGAACTAAAGTAATTTTAAAAATACAATAATGAAAAAACTATTTATACTATTATTATTTATAAGCTGTTCAGAAACTGTATATATTGAAAGACCTATACAAGAAGTACCAGAATCTTTGTTCATGCAAGAAACTACAGGACTTAAATTAGAAAGTTATATAGTGCAAGACAAAGTTAGGATAAACACGAAGTTACCATCCGATGGTAAATACAGAATTAAGATATTAGATTTTTCAAATAAAATAATAAATCAAGAAATAATAACCGGTAGAGAGGGGGATAACATATTAAACATATATGTCAACTCATTACCTGTAAGTTCTTATACGGTTGAATTGTATACTAATACAAATAGCTTTATAGGTAGACAAACATTTTCAATGAAATAATATGAAGGAATTAAAAAACCAAATAATAGCTACTGTAGGATTAATTATAACAGCAGCGGGTGGAATATTTATAGCTAATATGGAAGCTATATTTAGCCCTGAAGATGATTCACCACCACCAACAATGGAACAAACAATAACAATACCACCAAGTGTTGTAAAAGATACTTTGGTTATAACTAAAACAGTTATAGAAAAACCAAAGAAAAAAGAAAGAGAGATAGATTGGTAACATGAAAAAATTTATACTATGTGCGATATTTGTATCGGCTGTGGCTTCTGCTCATAGCCAAGTAATTGGAAAAACAACCACCGAAGATTATGTCGGTAGCTTTGAGTCAAGAGAATCTATATGGAGTGTACCAGAATATAATGGGGACCCTGTATCTGTGGCCCTGCTTAACATCGGTGTTACTGAAGAAATATTAAATCAGTATCCTGAATTAGGTGATTATAGAGTTGGATTAGGTTTAACTAATATAACTGTAGCGTTCTTAGATGAAACGTTTCGTTTTGAATTTGTAGAAACAAGAGACGAAATAAAAGATAGAATGATTAAGCAATTTAAAGCAAGCGAAAAAGGTTTCACCGCTAATGTTATTAATCCTATAGGTAAAATAGTATTGGCTAAATACTTTTGTTATATAGAGGTATACGATTTTAGTATATCAGAAGATGAAACTATTAATTTAAAAGACGGCATTAAAAATAAACTTGTAACAAGATTAGGCTTACAAGTTAAGCTTGTTGATTCAGAGTCTGGATTATATATGACAGGGTCTGGTTTAGGTAAAGCTACAACCACAAGAGAATTAACTTTACTCAACAATGAAAATTTAGAAGATGTGAAATTTAACCAATCATCAATTGGAACATCGACTAAGAAAGCTTTAGAAACTGCGGTTGCTAAAGTGGTTAAACGAATGATAAGAAAAAAGATATTTGATCATTAATGAAAAAAATAATAATATTATTATTATTTTCCTCAAGTATATATTCTCAAACATTAGTACAAGTATTTGCAGACAGGTGCACTGGAGAGATTAAAACAGTTTCTATAAAAATGGAAGGATACACCACGGTGTCTTTTTATAATAGAACAAAAACTTTTACTGCTAACGATTTCTACAGTGGCGCATTAAGAACTTGGATGGAGCAAACCTACGCTTGGTGGTATGCTTTATCCGCATGCTCAACTGCACAAACAACACAAACGACTACACAAACCTCTACATCAAATAGTAACAGCGGTTCTGATTCTAGTGGCGGATCTTCCGATAATTCAGGTGATACTGGAAGTGACAACAGTGGAGATAGTGGTGGAGGAGATGACGGCGGCGGAGACTCTGGAGATAATGGTGGTGATTCTGATGACGGAGGTGGCGACTCAGATGATGGTGGAGGTGACAGTGATGATGATGGAGGCGGAGATAGTGATGATGATGGTGGTGATAGTGATGACGACGATAGTGGTGGAGATGATGACAGTGATGATTCTGAAGAGGAAGAACAGCAAGAAGAAGAAAAAGAAGAAGAAGAAGAAAAGGAAGAAGAAAAAGAAGAAGAAGAAGAGGAAGAGGAATCTGAAGAAGAATCTGAGGAAGAAGAAGAGGAGGAAGAGGAGAAAGAAAAGAAAAAAAAGAATACAAATCCTATAATAATATCAGCCAATCTAATGCGTATGTCTGGATTAGATGGTGCTGCAAACCAAGTTATAGGTTTAGGTTTCGCGCAATCGTCAATGAATGGTGAGTTTAATTATTCTGCTAACATGATGGTATGGGATAACTTAAAACAAATAAGTTTAAGTGGCTCAAGAGGCCATACATTTCATAGGTATGATAAAAAAGTTCCTGTTATAATTAAAGAGAACGGTGAAGAATATGTATTTGGCCATTTTTATGATAAAGGAAGTATAGCTAACGTACAAACATTATCTGCAGGATTAATGTATATGTATGGAGTTTATAATGCTTCATTCGGAATTAGCAATGTATATATTGGACAAAAAGAAAATAAATGGAAAGGATTTGTAGGAGGTATATCTGCTTCAACAAATGTATTATATAGCCAAGGCGATTGGAATGTAATGCCTGCATTTGTATTTTTTGGCACTAAGCCATTCCCTTTTAAACGTTTTACTGTATCACCTATGTTAGCTACCGCTTTAACACCAGTGAGCTACAGTACATTAGATAATGGTTTTGTTTTTAATGAGCATGCATTATTTGTCGGAGGTGCTAATTTTGATTTTGCTATAACTAAAACATTCAGAATGAATTTAGGTTTTAATGTAGCTAAAAGCACAGATGCATTTCCATTAACATATTCAATAACAATTGGCGGTAAATTTAAATTATAAAAATGATTAGTGAACACATTAGTAAAAAAGAAGCAACGTTTAGCGCAACAGCAACAAGAAAAGGCATAGAGAACGAGCCTGGAGAATACGAATTACAAAATATGGAACTTATTGCTGAAAAGGTATTTGAACCATTAAGAAAAGCTGTAAATGGCCCAATAAAAATTAACTCATTTTTTCGCTCAGAAGAATTGAATAAAGCGATCGGCGGGAGTAGCAAATCACAGCATTGCCAGGGGAGAGCAATGGATTTGGATGACACCTATGGCTACATGTCTAATAAAGATATGTAC
>JAAHTG010001776.1_pt1 | contig 10974 bp, 26 predicted proteins | sample 6116081 | NCBI WGS metagenome assembly JAAHTG01 (sample SAMN13939989, study PRJNA603662) | sponge metagenome | isolation source: marine sponge | host: Mycale hentscheli | place: New Zealand | collected 2005
GATGCTTTAAGGTGGCTTGTAAAACAAGGCAAGGAGGTAGCACCAGAAATACTTAAAATCGCTGGAAACGTCACTGGAATTGAGGCTCTGGAGCAGTTAGCAGATAAGATACTTGCCAATAAAACACTTTCTGAAACAGACAAGCAAATGTTATTAGAAGAGTTGCGTTTTGATATGATTGAGATGCAAGAAGTTACTAAGAGGTGGCAATATGATATGCAGTCGGATAGTTGGCTAAGTAAGAATATTCGTCCTCTAAGCCTCGCTTTTTTAACCCTTAGTCTGTTTATATATATAATATTAGATAGTTGCTTAGAATCCTTTAAAATAGCTAAGGAGTGGATTAGCTTACTGTCTTCATTACTTCTACTTGTATATGGCGGTTACTTTGGAGCTAGATCAATGGAGAAAATAAGTAAACATTGGAAAAAATAAATTTTTCAAGTGGAACACATATGAGACTATAATAGCCTAGTCTATTAATAGCAAAGTCTATAACAATATAATATATATATTTATTCTATAATAGTCTAGTCTATAATAGACTAGTCTATAATAGTCTATAATAGCAAAAAGAGAAAAATTTTTCAATTAAAAAAATATAATAGCATCTTTTTTATAACTTTGTAATAAACATAAATAATGGCAAAGAAGAGTAAAAGAAAAAAATTAATAGAAAAACTAGATACCGTATTCTCACAATATATAAGGCTAAGAGAGGCTAACAATGGGATCGTGGAGTGCTTTACTTGTGGCAAGCAAGAGTTCTGGAAAGGCAAGGGAATGCAAAACGGTCATTTTATGAGTAGAAAAAATTTATCTACAAGGTGGGACGAGGTTAATTGTCAAGTGCAATGTGTAGGTTGCAATGTTTATAGATACGGAGAACAGTATAAATTCAGTATAGGATTAGACAATAAGTACGGAGGAGGAACGGCAGAAGAGATGCTTATAAAAAGCAGAGAGACTAGCAAAATTATGGACGTTGAGATAGAGGAGAAAATAAAACATTATGAAAATTTGGTAAAAGAATTAATTTAACGTAGATTTGCTTAGCCAGTTTTCTGATTACTGGTTTGTTATCATTGTTTTAAAAGAGGTTTGACTAATAATCAGCCTCTTTTTTTTGGTTAATAACTTTATTTTATATATCTTTGAATTATAAAACACTAAAACAGATAACATTATGAAATTCTATTCACTTTATGAGAGATTAAAAAAAGATTACAGAGAACCATTTGATGCTTACTGCAAAAAATATCCAACACTTGGTGCAAGTCTAACGGCAGAGCTTAAAAAAAGCGAGTTTGTTACAAATATGAATTACGGAGATGTAATTGGATTAGGCTCTGTAACCGGATTTTACGGAAGTCCGTTTGATTTATTTATAGACTACGATATTTACGAGGCAAATATGGAGAAACTTCAAAAGGTATAATATGACTTATAAAGAAGACGTTAAAAGAGCAACTAGTCCAGATACAATAGATTACTTAAATGCTAGAGTCGATGCACTACAAAAAAGAGTTGAGTTTCTGGAGGCTCAGTTAGAAGTATCAAAACAAATTAACTTTAATAAATAAACAATGAAAAAAGACAAATTAATGGAGTTGTACAAAAAGTATAGCTTAGACAAAGACGATTTTTTTAAACATCAACACTACACAATTATTACTCGCCAAGGTATTGATAAGATACAGGCTTTAGAACAAATGAGCGTTTCCTATGAGGTGGTACAGTGTGCTCCTAACTATGCCGTTTTTAAAGCGTATGCAGAGAAAGATGGTAAAAAGATTGAAACTTTTGGATCAGCCTTGAAAGGAGAAAACTACAAAGACGGAAATACTAATAGCTGGTACGTTGCGGAAATGGCAGAAAAAAGAGCTATGAGCAGAGCGGTACTTAAACTTACTGGTTTTTACGAGTTAGGAGTTTTTGGAGAAGACGAAAGCGAATCATTTAAAAGAACTTAATATGAATAGCGGAACTATAAAATATATTGACGAGAACGGTCAATGGAACGGAATGAAAAAAACTAAGGTTACTTTCAAAGACGGAAGAGCTTACACTTTTTTCTCAAAAGGAGAGTTTACTGGATCTATTGGAGATACTATAAAATACACAGTCACTAATGAGGATATGTATAATGCTAAGTTAGTAAGGGACGATTTTAAGAATAAAAACTTTAAAGACAGTGAAGTAATTACAGAAAAAAAGAAGAGTAAAAATACTTTTTCTTATATTGTAAAGCAAAACTGTATAAAAGCATCAGCTAATTTTCACTCAAAAAGAGCAGCAGATATTAATGATGTAATAAAAGATGCAGAAAAAATGTATAATTGGATTAATAAATAAATAAATAACAAACATTATGAATGAAAACAACAACAGTGAATTTATGAATTTCTTATTTGCTAGAAAAGGCAAGTTTGATTTTATCGTAACAAATGTATCAGTTAAAGCTGATGAGATGATTGCTTGGCTAAAAGCTAACAAAGAACAAGCAGAAAAAAATAATGGGTTTTTAACTTTTGATATCTTAAAAGCTAAGAGCGACCCTAACAAAATGTATGCTAAATTTTTTAAGCCTACTGAGGGTTACCAAAAACCAGTAACGGCTAAAGAACATATGCCAGACAGAGAAAAAGCTGACCTACCATTTTAACAATTAGGCTATCGAAAGGTAGCCTTTTTTAATACAAAACAATGACAATAAACTACCCAGAAACAATAGAAAAACTCAGACAGATACGAAATGGAAGTATCAAAGAGGGATTAAAATTAGATATACCAGACATAGATGAGCATATAAGATTTAAGCCTAGTAACTTTAATGTAATACTAGGACAGGCTAATGTAGGTAAAACCTCAGCAGTCTTATTTTTAATGCTATGTTATTCAATAAAACACAAAAAGAAATGGCTTGTATTTAGTAGCGAGAATGAGCCTCACTCTATTGTGCGTAAGTTAGTTGAGTATTTAGCTAAGAAGCCTATTAATTTAATAGAAGAGCTAGAGTTTATAGAATACACAGATTTTATAGATGATTATTTTAAAATAATTTCTCCAGACAAACTATACACTTATAGAGATTTACTGGGGTTAGCAAAAAGCTACAAAGAAGCTTGGGATTATGACGGTTTTATGATTGATCCCTATAATTCAATAGTAAAAGATCCAGAGTTAATGAAAAGCATAGGAGGTCACGAATATGACTATCAAGCTACTACTGAGTTTAGAATTTTTTGTAAACAAAGCAAAATAAGTATCTGGTTAAATGTTCACGCAAATACTGGAGCTATTAGAATGTTACATAGAATAGATCATAAATATGCTGGATTTCCTATACCCCCACAGTCTGGAGACGTAGAGGGCGGTGCTAAGTTTGTTAACAGAGCTGACGATTTTTGGGTTATACATAGATACGTACAACACCCTACTGATTTTATGATTACTCAAATTCACATTAGAAAGGTTAAAGAAGTGGAAACAGGTGGCAGACCTACTCCAATAGACTTTCCTGTCTGCTTAAAGTCTGTTATTAATAACGTAGGTTTTGGTATGGATAATAAAAATTTGATACAAAAAATAGAGGAGGAAACTAAGGCTAATAATTTTTTAAGAAGTATTTAAAAAAAATGACGTATATTAGTCAAAAAATTACTAATGATTATATATACACTTTTCGTTTTTGTGGTTTTACTCATAGGGGTACTAGCCATAACAGATAAATTTAATCCAGCCTTACAGTTTTCTTTTATAACTGGGCTGGGTTTTCTTTTTTTATATGATGAGGATAATACAGAAGAGGGACAACAAATAACTTTTCAACTAATGATTGCGGTTGTTTTAATCACAATAACCTACATAAAGCCAAATGCTGGAAATATTACATAAATACGATAGACTCTGGATTAAGTATGTTTTAGAGCTTGGTTGTAATATTGATACGGCTAAAGACGTTGTTCAAGAATTTTACCTTAAAATGTATGACAAAGATGCAAATTACCTTTTTAACAAAGACGAGCCTAATTTTTACGGTTGTTACGTTATACTTAGAAATATGGTTTTTGATTTAAAGAGAAAGGAAAAGCGTTTTATTTTTGAAACAGAGGATAGTATAAAAGAGAATAGCGAAGAGATTTATAGTGAAAACGAAGTGATTGAAAAAATTGAGTGCGTTTTTGAGTGGATTAAAGAAAATGACATAGACTTAGATAGTAGCATAAAAAATGCTAGTGATATGAAAAAGCTATATTTCAGCCAGATATTTCAAGACATATTTTTAAATAAGGTTAGCATAAGTGCTTTGAGTAGAGAGTCAAACATTGGTTATTATTCACTTTATAATACAGTGCAATTAATAAAAGAAGAGATAAAACAAAAATATGAAAATAGGGACTTTACTAGAGAAAGTATTTAAAGCTATTGGTGTTCAATGGATTGTTAAACAGATCTGGGGAGACGATTGTGGCTGCGAAGAGAGACGAGACAAATTGAATAACTTTAAATTTAAGAGAAAATGACATTAGAGCAATACAATAATTGGGAGGAGTTTAGAAAAAAGAAAGAAAAAAAATTAACTAGAGCTGAGGTTAAAATGATAAATCAATACTATGCAGATGTTTATAAAAAGAAATATAAAAATCATTGCACTTGTAACAACAAGATTTACCAAAATATGATTAACAAGCTAAACACTCATTTTGAGAGTATAGAAAAACCAAGGGAATGAACATAATTGACAAATATGAAAAAGCAACAGTTGACCTCTTAAACTTAGACGGTTGGGTTCTGGAGTGGTGCGGAAAGGATAATACTTTTTACGATGCTAAAGGCAAAACTCCGAAAGGTAACCCTTGCGTTATAGAAATGAAATTTAGAAATAAATACTATAAAACTAAGTTATTAGAAAAAAAGAAGTATGAAAATCTAATGGATATGCCAGAGGAGGTTGTAAAAATATATTTTGTTAATGATCCAAAAGGTAATTATATGTATTGGCTTAATAATCTAGTAATGCCAGAGGGCGAAGAGTTGTTATGCCCTAAGACAACGATGTGGGACAAGACTAAGGTAAACAAGGAGACTTTTATGCTTACAGAGAAACAGGCTAGTGTTATAAATTGGTACGAAGTTGAGCCAGTAAAGTTTGGAGTATGGGATAATTATTTTAAAAGCAAAGAGAAATAGTTATTGTGTATTTGGTTAATAACTTTATTTGTATTATATTTGTGTATATTAATAATAAAACAAACAATTATGACACACAAAATTTTACCTAGCGGAGTTCACGCAGTAATTAGAGAAAGCGGAAGAGTAGAAATCTACACAGAAGCAGAATGGCAACACTTAAGTTGGTGGGAGTTTATTAAGTTAAAATACTTCAGCTAATGGACGTATTAAATAAACAGTTATTTGAGGCTAACTTTTCAGCTATAAGCCAACAGTTTATAGAATGGAAAGAAGCTAAGCCAGACAACAAGGTACTGGATAATTTAGCAAAATGTTTATTTGAGATATACATATACGCTAATGACTTAGAAATGAGAAACCATACTATAAGCAGACAAGTTAGTAAGTTTAGACACGAAAATTTGGAGTTAAAAATTAAATTACAAAACAATGAGAAATAATTATTACGAAGAGCCAGAAGAGTATAGCAGTTGTTACCACTGTGGAGACGAAACAAATGGAGATACATACTGTTCAACCGCTTGTAAACAATATGACTTAGAATGATGTCGGACTGTTGTAATGCAGAAAACCTATGGGATATGGGTATCTGTGCAGAATGTGGAGAACACGCAGAATTTACAGAAATAGATTAAAAACAAAAACAATGAAAACAATTAACAGAGAAGTATTAGAGTTTATACACGAAGAGCTAGAGCTTAGTGTAGACAGAGACGAAGCAAGGGAGCTTGTGCAACAGTTAGAATTTGAAGAGGATTTTTACCAAGAAATTGACGGAGAAGAGTACCGATTCATTAAAGACAGTGTAATCTGGGACGTATATGTAGACGAGATACAAGAAGTAGCAATGGATTGTTATAACATAAAAGCTCCAGAGTGGATAGCTATTGATTGGGAGAAGACCGCAGAAAATTGTCACGTTGATGGATATGGGCATCACTTCAGTAGTTATGACGGAAGCGAGATAGAGTATGATTTTGACGACGAAAGCTGGTGGATATTTAGAACTAATTAAAAAATAAAAACAATGAAAGATTCAAAAAAAGTAAAATTAGGGGATTATTTTAATTTTAAGTTAACAGATCAGTGGGGTTTGCAAGATTTTTATATTTATGAAGAGAGTACTGCTGATGGATATTCAGTTTACATTGCAACTCACGATACAAATAGTATTTGCGTAAATGAAAATGTGTACTATTATGATAGTGACTTAAAAGATGTGTTAATAGACCATATAATTGACAGGTCTAGTTTAAACGAGACTATTATTTACATAGATGACATAAATGCTTATTTTGTAAATGAAGCAATAGAGGAGCTAAAAGACTTAATGGAGGAACGAATTGAAGAGGCTGAAAATGATTAAGGCAATAGGTTGGCTAGTGGTGGCTTACATAGTTGGGCAGCTAGGTTTGATAATAGGAGAAAAAATATTTAACGATAAAAAATAAAAGCAATGAAAGAATTTTGTATAAAAGCAACGACACAATTACACTCTACTAATGGAGTAGTACACATACAAGCAATAGGATATGATCCAGAGGACGGATACATCGAGATTGAATGGGACGCAAGAGAATTACTAAACGATATACCCTCGCTTTACGCAATGGCTAAACAGGGGTTGAAAGAAGAGGATAAATACATAAAAAATAAATATAAACGATTTAAAAAAGAACTATGAAATTTGACTTAAAAATTACTCACTTAGGTAAAACTGACAAAAAAGAAGAGAAAGATGTTTATCAGTTAATATTCAAAACTTACAATGCAGAAATACAAGGTAAATTTGAGAGAAGCGAAGTGAGAGATTTAATACAACAATTAGATAACGCAATAATATGAGAAAAGCAAAAGCTTCACAAGTACAAAGGATAGCAAACTTAGAGAAAGTTATCTCACAAATGTACTTAAAGATTGAAGCATTTAAAACAAGGATTGACGAACTAGAAAAAATTATAAAAAATGAAAATAAAATTACTGGATAATACAGAACACGAGGTACAAGAGTTAATAGACAATTCATACTCTGACGATTTTTACTATGGATATTTAGGTAAAGCTGCCTTTTCGTCTAGTGCTTTAAAACTATTGTTAGATAGTCCAAAGACATATCACTATGTGACTCAATACGGACAAGAGCAAAACAGTCAAGCGTTAAGAGACGGCTGGTTATTTCACACTATGATGCTAGAGCCAGAGAAAATAGACGACGTTGTTTTTGTAGATGTGCAGAGTAAGAATACAAAGAAGTTCAAAGAAGCTAAGTTAGAGTACCCAGACGTATTTACAATGAAAGAAAAAAAAGACTCAGAGCGTTTAGTAGATGCTATGAGTAAAAACAATACGGCTATGGAGTTAATGAGAAATAGCGTTACGGAAATACCAGCTATTGGTAATTTACAAGGATACCCTTTTAGAGCTAAGGCAGATATACTAAAAAAATCTGGTGGACTTGTTGATCTTAAGACTACGATTGATGTTAAGAATTTTGATAAAAGTGCTGCAAAATACCGTTATTATCTACAAGTATACATTTATTGTGAGTTATTTAACGTTGATTACAAAGATTTTAAGTTTTTATGTATTGACAAAAAGAATTTAGACATTGCAGTCTGGGACGTATCAAAAGACTTTTACGAAAGAGGAGAGAAAGAAGTAGCCAGAGCTATTAAAATATATGAACATTACAAAAGCGATGCGTTTGATATTAACGATTTTATAATTGAGGGAACACTTTAAAAAATAAATATGACAAACAAAGAATTAAAAAACTATCAATGGTTAAGAGAAAGAATACTATACCATACAAAAGCAGATGTTTTAGATAAAAGAAGAATAAGAGAAAACGTAAATGCAAGAGTTATTTTTTGCAAAATAGCTAGAGAACTGTTTGGGCATACTTGGAGAAAAATAGGAGAGTATTTAGGTAAAGACCACGCTACTTGTATGCACTCAGCTAATGGGTTTGATGTTATTAAAAATTATGAGCATAAATTTTACAATGCGTTTAAAATGATATTAGTAGAGCTAGAGGGAGAGGAGCTAATAGTTAAATATCACAATTTTGGTTTAATTGATAATCTTGAAGAGTATATTATACATTATAGAGAGTCGATTAAAAAAGTAGTTGAAAAAATTAAAAAAGAATCACAAGAAACAAAAGAATTACAAAACACAATTTAATGGAGCTAGTAAAAATAACAGAGGTTAAAGGTAATAAGGATAACCCACGAATAATTAAAGATGCTAAATTTAAAAAGTTAGTGCAAAGCATAAAGGACTTTCCAGAAATGCTTAAAATTCGACCAATAGTAGTAAACGGAGAAATGACTGTACTAGGTGGCAATATGAGATTAAAAGCTTGCCAACAGGCTGGACTAAAGGAAGTCTGGATATTAAAAGCGGACAATTTAACAGAGGATCAACAAAAGGAGTTTATAATAAAAGACAACTCTGGTTTTGGCGAATGGGACTGGGACACATTAGCAAACGAATGGGACGTAGATAAACTAGAGGATTGGGGACTTGATGTACCGAGCATAGAAGACTTTACTGGAGTTGAGGAACAAGAGATTGAGTTTAGCGAATATTTAGACGAGTCGCATAATTACGTTGTATTGCTTTTTGATTCAGAGGTTGATTGGCTATCAGCACAGACACATTTTGATATTAACTCAGTACATTCAATGAGAGCGAATGGCAAACCTTGGAGCAAGGGCATAGGAAGGGTTTTAAATGGAGCTAAGTACCTTAGAAGTATCAAAGATGAATAACATATACATACCCTCTTACAATAGAGCTAACAATGTTAGAACATACGAGTATCTGGGTTGCGGTAAAATTATAGTACCTAAAAGCCAAGAGAGTGAATATAAAAAAAGATACGGAAATGCAGTTCAAAGTATTGAGGATAGCAGAGACGGATCGGTAGCTAAAAAAAGAAATGCTATTTTAGATTTAATAAAAGAAGAGCAAGAGGACGGTTACGGCTGGATTATTGACGATGACTTAGTAAAGGTTAAAAGAAAGAAAGAAAGCAATGATCTGGAGGGTGACGAAACATTAGAATTATTAGAAAAAATATATATAATGGCTAAAGACTCTGGTATCAAATATGCTGGAGTAGATTACTCGCTTGATAATATGAAGTTGAAAGATTATCAGCCTTTCTCGTTTACTAAAGTTATTTTTGGAGGCACTTTAATTTGTGAAAATGATGGACTGAGATATGACGAGAGATTTAAAATAAATGAAGACGTAGAGTTCTGGGTACAAAAGTTAAACTCAAATAGAAGGCTTTTAAAGGACAATCAGTATGCAATGGTGTTCTATGGTCAAGACGGCGGCAAAGATAGCGTAATAGGCTATACAAATGACGATAGGAGGGTTTATGCAACTATGTTAAATAATAAGTGGGGAGAAAAAATAATGAACTGGAATAAAACAAGGTTTGAATTTAAAATACCAATTAAAGGAGTATGAACATATACGCACCAAGTTACAAGAGAGCTAAGGGGGTTAAAACTCACAGAATAATAAAAGATATAATTTACTGCGTACACGAGTTTGAAGCAGATGACTATAAGAAACTAGGGTACAATGTGGAGGTTATGCCAGACAGTGTAAAAGGAAACATCGCTAGAGTTCGAAATTATATGCTTGATAATTATATAGGGGACAAGGGTTTGATAGTTGACGATGACCTTGAAGCAATTAAACGTTGGAATATAAAAGAGGGTAAGCCGAAACAAGAAACAATAAACAACATTACAGAATGGATAGAGCAAGGCTTTGATATGTGTGAAGAGGTCGGAGCTAGATTATGGGGGGTTAATATTTTAGGAGACAAAGGTAGTTATAGAGAGTACTCGCCATTTAGTTTGACTAATACGGTATCAGCATCTTTTATGGGTTTTCTAAACAACGAATTAAGGTTTGACGAAAGACTGCCATTAAAAGACGATTACGACTATTGTTTACAGAACTTAAATGAATACAGAAAAATATTGAGATTTAACTATGCTTGTCTAGTAAAGAAAGACCACGGAAATTTAGGAGGGTGTGCCGATTACAGAACAATGAGTAGAGAGAAAGATCAGTTAAAGCTAATGCAAAAGAAATGGGGTTCAAAAATTGTAAAGCTAGACACTACTCAGAGAGGCAAGAAAAAAAAGAACTTTGACTTAAACCCTATAATAAAAGCACCAATAAAAGGAATTTAAAATGAACAAAACCGAACAACATAAAAAGGCAATACTAGAAGCGCTAGAAAAACATTTGGGAATAGTAACAACGGCTTGTCGAACAGTTGGAGTAGGTAGGACTACTTTTTACGGCTGGTTAAATGAGGACAAAGAGTTTGCTAAGAAAGTAGAGGACATACAAAACATAGCTTTAGATTTTGCAGAGAGTCAATTACATAAACAAATAGGAGACGGAAATACATCAGCTACTATATTTTATTTAAAGACTAAAGGCAAGGGCAGAGGTTTTGTGGAGAGGCAAGAAATAACAGGAGCTAATGGAATGCCTACTAATTTTCAAATAGAAATAATTGAGAATACCGAGGATTAAAACCAACGTAGTTTATAAACACTTACTCAATAGTAAAAGCAAAATTGTAGTTGAGCAAGGGGGAACTAGGTCTGGAAAGACTTACAATATAATTCTATACATAATTTTTCAGTATTGCTTGAAGCATACAAAGAAGACTATTACTATCACTAGAAAAACGTTTCCTAGCGTTAGAGCTTCTGTAATGAGAGATTTTATAAG
>JAAHTG010002338.1_pt1 | contig 10970 bp, 6 predicted proteins | sample 6116081 | NCBI WGS metagenome assembly JAAHTG01 (sample SAMN13939989, study PRJNA603662) | sponge metagenome | isolation source: marine sponge | host: Mycale hentscheli | place: New Zealand | collected 2005
AACTTTTTTTAATTTGTTTTTCATTTTATTCTCCACATTTTTTACTTGGATCACCGACTTGTCTCCAATCTTGTTTAACCCAATCTCTTAAATTTTTACTAGCAGTACCACTAACATTACTTTTACTAGATCTTTTATATTTACCTTGACTAGCCGCAGATTGTTTAGCATTAACAACAGATCTTCTTTCTGATGAGCTCATACTGGCAATTTTAGCTTTAGGTAAACAAACTTTTTTAGTTCCACCACCTTTAGTTCCTTTTACTGGACCACAACTTTTTTTAGCAGGTCCGCTACTTTTAACACAGCTACCTTTAGAAAATCTACTAGTACCTGGTTTTCTTTTGTAACCTTTCCAACAGGTTAATGGTGATTTATATTCCATTAGCATTTACCTTTACCTTGTTGTTTTGATGCCCACATATTAGCATAAGCCGATGGATATACTTTAAATTTTTTCTTAGCTGCAGCTTTGCAACCAGCACTTAGCTTTCTAGTTAATGGTGATTTGTTCATAATTAAAATTTTCTTAATTTTTTTGATTTTGTTTTACCAAAAGTTCTTAATTTTTTATTTGATGTTTTTGTTTTCTTTTTCTTTTTAGGTTTATCTTTTTGCCAATCTAACTCCCACTTTTGCCAACCAAGAGCGTTAGCGATTCTCATCCACTCTTCGTTTTCAGCATCAGAAGCATCTTTTAAGTTTTGTAATTTTCTTATACCTCTATCAAGTGGTACATTTGTAGCAGCACTAATAACTTGGCCAGCAGCTAAATAAGCTGGGTTATCTAAAGACCAACCTTTTTCTTTTATTTCTTTTTTATTCCAGTCCCATGTTCTACCTGCAGATTTTAATTTACCTATTTTAGAAGATATAGGAGGAGAAATATCTAACAACTCTATTGCAGCGTCTTGAGCTTCTTTACCCTCAGCTAGCTTCATTATAGTATTTTTAAGTGTAGATATAGCTGCACCATGAAAACCAAGACCTCTTAACAATGAATCAGCCATACCATTAGCAATACCTGTATACTTTTTATTTAGTTTTTCTTCATCAGGTTCTTCGTCTCCAAATGCCATAGCAAATAAAGCTTGCTGTAATGCATTAAATATAACGTTTTGTATAGCTCCGTAGTATAATATCTTAGATATATTAGTTTTGTCGTCCCCTCGGCGATTCTTAAGATCACTAGCGGCTTTTTGCATTAATCTAGCATATTGGGCTGGGGTATTTGCAAAAGCTAATATAATACGTCCCATTGGACCCGCTTGTTGTTGACTAATTCTATCAGGTCTACTTGATTGTTGTGACTCTTCAGCTATTTCTCTAAAATCTTGAAACGCTTGTGCTTCAGCTTCTTTGTCAGATAAACCTTCTTTCTTTAAACTTTTATATCTATTTCTATAAAACGTAGCACCACCTGAAGCAATAGCAAAACTATCTGCTATTTGTGTAGGTAAAAAACCTAGTTTTAATATTTTACTTATAAAAGCTTTAGCTTTGTTTTTAGACTCAGCAGCAATCTCAGCAATATCAGCTTCACTAACATTTATTTTTAAACCATTACGTCTTTCAACTAAGTAATCAGAGTTCATAAGTTTAATTACATCACTCCAATACTGTGGTTGATTACCAAATGCAGCCGCTGCTTTTAATGGATTATTATCAGACCAGTTCACAAAGTTAACAGCTGATATAGTTTGTAACACAGCAGATCTCATATTAAAAAACATGATAGCTCCAACAGAATTATTTATCCAATCAATAAATCTACCAGTTAATGTATCACCTTTAAAACCTCTATTGCTACCAGTTTTCATACGACCAAGCATGTTTTCTAAAGCATCTCTGTAACCTTTACCATAAGCTGCCTCAAGCTTGTTTAAGTTAGTTTCATTAAACACTTCATCAACATTATTTTGCCATTGTTTTAAATACTTAGCTCTTACTACAGTGTTTAAACCTGATAGTAAATCTGTTGTAATAGTACCAGCCAACCAACCATCAGTAGGTTTAGGGTAACCATTATCTTTATTTATAGCTATAAGCTCATTAGCAAATGTAACTAAGTTTTCATCTGCAGTAACGTAATCTTCTAATATTTTTTGATCAGTCTTAGATAAACCTGGTATAGTCATACCTTGTTGTACCCACGTGTAAACTCTAACAGCGTTACCTACAGTATAAGGTTCACCAGTTATTTTTTTATTTAAATCTTTAGGGCTGACACCAAGTAATTGTTTTAAAGCTTTAAAGTCATTAGCTAAAGCAACTCTAGCGTTTGATATATCTATATTAGCTCTAGCAAATGGATCTAAAAAGTTTTCTTTTACCCAAGCAATCGTTTCATCGCCTTTTTTACCTTTACCAGCAAAATACCTAGTTAAACCTACAAAGTCTTGAGCAGACGGTGGTATGCCTAATAAATCAAATCTACCTTTATCAGCACCTACAGCACTAGCTTTTGTTCTTCCATATTGTTTTTCTTTACCAATGCCTGTTGCTCTTTCGATTATTTCATTAAAATCTTTATTTAAATCTTGATCTTTACTAAAAGCTATTCTAGCGTCATTAGCTTGTTTATCAAGATTTTGCATTTTATCTAATACAACATTGTTAGGAAATATTTCACCCTTACTAAAAGCGGCGACTTCAGGCAGTATGTCGTTGTTTACAAATGAAGTTTTTTCTATTTCAGGTGTTACACCTAATATTTCATTCATTTGTTCTCTAGCATTTATATCTTTACCTAATAATTGATCTAATATTAATAGTTGTTGAAAAGCTATATTTTCTTTATTTATAAACTTTTTATCAATACTAACATTAAAAATTTCAGCAATTGTTTTTCCATCTATTGTTATAGTGTTAGGATTAAAACCTCCATTATTATTGTTTACTAACTTATTAAAATATCTTATTAAAGAAGGAATAGCTATGTTTAAATCTCCTGTTTCAACAGCTTCTTTTAGTTTTTCAACAAATTCATTTGTTTGGTTATTTCCATAATTAAAAACAGGACCAAACTTACCATTAGTATCTTTTAGTTTACTATTATTTTTTGCAGTTAAACCTAACATAAAATAACTTTCTTTAAATATAGGCATATATTTTTTAACTTGATTACCTAATATACCGTCTAACATTAATTCAGTAGCGCCATTTTGTTGCCAAACATGCTCTTTTTCTGTTTCAAACTTTTTTAATAAGGCGTCTTTTTTTAATTTAATATTTTTGTATTTTTCACTTTCTACACTTAAACCTACGGTAGAACGTTTAAAAGAATTTATTGCTTGTTCTTTTTTTCTTTCAAAAAGCATAAAATCTTTATCTACACCTTTAGGAAAAGAAAATTGACGGGCCATGTGACCTGTGTAAGAAGAAGAAGAACTTAACACAGCATTTACAACAGTAGCGCTTTGAGGGTATTTTTTAATCATTTGAGCAAATTGATCTAAAATAAATTCCATACCATCATAATTGGCATCTTTTAAATTAAAGTATTCTTGACTACCAAATTCTATAGGGTTTCGTTTAGCTGAAAATCTATTCCATAAATCTTGTGTAGCTGTTAAAGCTATATAACGTTCTCTTTCTGTAAAATCTTTTTGATTTTCTAAATATATACCGTTAACTATCTTTTTTCTTTCATTTCCAGTTAAATATTGATATTTACCTCTTTTGTTAGCGTAAGCGTTATACGTTCCCGACCCCATTGCTTCTACAGGGATAAATTCAGGAAATATTGTTTCAATAACATATCTAAAAAATTCTCTATCTTGTTCGTTGTTATGATTTAAAACTCTTCCAGAAGATTTTTCATTTCCTTTTGCATCTTTTTTTCCCCAAAGCCCCATTTTTTTTAAAAATACCGTAAGTCTAGCGTCCATATTGGCTTTAGCAAAAGCTATATCTTCACCCTTACTAAATGCTAAATCGCTTATACCATCTCTTACTTGTTCTTGAGCTAAAGCTTTTTGAGATGTAGTAAGATTAGGTCGTGAATCAATCTCTTGCCTTATAGCATAGTTAGTTATATTTCTAGATGTTATTTCTAATAAACCTTTTATTGCTTGTGCTGCTGATGTTCTAGTATCAAAAGTTTCATCTTGTATACCAAAAATATCTAAAAAATAATCTCTAGCTATTTGTGATCTTTTATCATATTGATTGCTTTTGCTTGTACCAGCTTCATTGTCTATTTTTACAGGTTTACCATCTTTAAATTTTTGAACATAAAACGCCTCTCTTATTAAGTAAGGTAAACCTACATTTTCACCACCTCGTTTTATAATTTTAAATGTACCATCTTTGTTTTTTCTTTTAGACTGTAGGTCAAAAACAGTCATGTTACCCTCTGGTAATAACCTTATTAATGTGTCAGCATTTTTTTTAATCCACATTTGGATTTTTTTTAAGTTTTTTACATCACTTAAATTAAAAGATTTATCAGTTATTACTTTAACATCAACTCCAAATATATCAGCAAAAGCCTGCGCGGCTAATGTTTGCGAAGATTTATAACGCATGTCTAATAAATCTTGGTCGCTCATAGCTTCAACAGCGGCTTGAGTTTCATCTAAAAATGTTTGTGTTTTTTTATTTTGTGGTAATACTTTTTTAGGATCAACAGTTCTTTTTACTGTTTTTTTGCTTGAAGGTTTTTTAGGTGTAATTTCGGTAGATGTATCAGCAACTTGCTTAGCTCTTTCACTATCTAAGCTTTCACCTTCTTTTGTCATCACATCTAGTTCTGCAGCTCTTTCTAGTATTTCAGCCTGTCTTAGCTTAACTAAACTGCCTAATCTAGTTGTAACTTCTCCTTTAGAAATATCAAAATCTTGTAATAATTTTGACTTACCACCTCTTTGACCCGTACGACCTTTAGCAACTCCAAGCATTTGTTCTTGTATAGCATCTTTTACAGACTGAGCTGATATACCACCTGGTCTTTGTTGAAAGCCCATTGCTCTTGAAATAACTCCAAAATTATTTTCAATTAATTGATTAACACCAAAACCTAAAGTTCTTTCATCTACATTAGGATTATTTATTAATTCAACTAATTCGTTGTTAGTTGTGTCTTGAGAAAAAGCTTGACCTTTTTTATTATCAATTCCAAAAAACTTAGATTCTTTCAACTGTTGACTTAGCTTACCTTCTTTAATACTTTTTTGATATTCTCTTAAAAATTCAGTTAAATCGTCTTTAGTTGCAAAATTAAAATTCCCTTCATATCCTAAAGCTTTAGACATATTATTTAATATATCTTGAACTAAAACTTTTACTTTTTCAAACATACCTGGTTGATCTATAATTCCAGCCTCATATATTTGAGTTAAATATTCATCTGGTCTAACTTCTAAATAACTTTTACCACCAACCTTCATTGTGTTGTAACCTCCTTGTTCCATTAATCCTTCTACAATATCTCTTTGACTTTGATTCAAATTAGTTTGCATCCAATCTTTCATAAAGCTTTGAGTAATTTCTGTACCTACAGATTTCATTACTATACCATGTAATAATTCGTGTGAAGATGTTTTTACAGCATTACTATTTTTTAAAGCTTCTTGGTTTAAATATATAGTTCCTTTTTTAATAAAACCTAAAGTTTTATTATCAAAATTTTTACCTGCTATTTTTCTTAATTCTTCAACACTTAAATTACCTTCAAATCCAAAACCAAGATCAGTAGCTATATCTTTAGTACTTCTAGTGTCTTCTTCTCTAGCAATTCTAGTTTTTTCAGCGTCTTCAGCTCTTGTTTTAATTCTTTTAGGATCAAAAAATCTATCGGTAGTAGCTAAAGCTTTTAATCTATCGCCAATATCCTGAGACTCTGTTTTAACACTATCAGGTATTAAATTATTATCAACCCCTTTGTATTGATTTTTTATTTGTTGTTGTCTTACTAATAGTTTTATAGCATCACTTTTTACTTTGCCACCCATGTTTTTGGGAACTTTCATGTTCGCTGATCTAACTTCGCCTAAAGCTATAATTCTTTGTCTTCTGGTTTCTGGAGTTAATCTACCATCTTGTTTAATTGATGTTTCTATTTTTTTAAAGTAATTTTCTGTAGCTTCTCTATTAAACTTACCCGCAACTATCGCTGCCGTATTTTGAAACTCAGTCATGCTTTGTCTAGCAATACCACCACCTAGTGGAAATACTGTACCTAATAAAGCACCTTGTCCAGCACTTTCTAATACTTCATCAAAATTAAAATAATTTCTAGAACCAGTCACTGATTGTCCAGCTTGTGATACCGTTGTTTGTCCTGTTTCTGTAACAGCTTCCCACATACCAGATTTAACTGCTTCTATAGTTGTTGTTCCAGCAGCTCGTAAAGCTTGTTTAAACTCACCTCTTAATAAAGAACCAATGGCTTTCGTACCGCCTAAAGTAGCGCTTAAAACTTTTTTAGCACCTAATCTTTCTAATTGACCTGAAACAATACCAGAAACTATTGCTATACCTCTTGAGTCTTTACCTTCGTTAATTATTTGTAATAACTGTTCTTCGCTAGGTTTTTCGTTTTCAGATAAATTAAACTCTTTTCTTGCGGCAGCATATAAGTTATCCACATAGTTTCCACCAGCTTCTTGCCCCATCACACCTATACCATATGGCAATAAAGATAAAGCTAATTGAGGTATTTGTTCTGCTACCATCATTTGAAACTCATCAAAAGTCAAACCATCTTCGTCAAATAATTTTGCTTTTTTAAAAAATTCTAAATCAGCATTGATGTCTTCAATCTTACCTATTCGTCTTAATACACCTTGATCTTTTTTATCAACTTTTCCTATTATTTTTTCTAAAACTTGTTTAACAGTTTCTTTTTTTGTTCTAAATCCACTTGTTGACAATTTAGCAGCAGCTTTTTTAAGCTCTATATCATTAATATCAGCAAAAACAGTATCACTAGTTATAACACCTTCTTTTATTTTTTGATCTATTAATTTAGTAAATTCATTTTCATCAACATTATCTCCTTGTAAAATTAAACCTAAACCTATCCAAGATTTGTTAAGATTTTTTTTAAACTTTTTCCATCCTTCAGACATATCTGCATTGTCTTCAAGACCTAATCTAATTCTATTTATAGCTCTATATTCTGATTCTATTTCGTCACCAACTATATTTTCATAAGCATTTAATATTTGCTGATATTCAGCATTTTTACCTAATGCTTCCATCATCTGATCATTATAGAATTTATTGTATTCTTCTTCGGCTTTTACCCATTCTTCTGATGTGGTACCGTTGTATTTTTTTCTTAATTCTAATATTTTAGCCTCAAAAATAGGTTGTAATTCTTCTGCAGTTTCAGGAATTAACTCTTTGTTTATAGTTTCATCAGTTAAAACTAATTTATTAAATAACTCTTCACCTTTTGCTAATGAAGCTTTTTCATCAATCTTACCTTCGTCTTTAACATCTAAAACTGAAGCATCTAATTCATATTTAGAATTAAAGTTTTCTATTTTTTCTTTAGACTCTATAGATAAAATTACTTCATAAGGACTTGCGAAATAATCTCTTTCTGTTTTTGCTTTTTCTTTTAAATCTTCTTTATATTCTTTTTTTATTTTTGGAAAATCTTCTTTAGTCAAATCATTTCCAGGAAAAATATCATATGGAGATAGTTCTATATCAACACACTCTCCAAGTTCATTTTTTTCTTGACCAGGGGGACAAATATTTATAGAATTTTCTATAACTTCTTCCTCTATTGGATCTGCCATATTATTTAACTTTTAGATATTATATCTTTAATTAAAGCTAGTTTGTTTTTTAATTGTTGTACAATTTTTTCATCTTTCGCAGAAACCGCCTTTTCAATAGCCATGTTTAATGATGTATAAATTTCTTCTTTAGAAGTCTTTTTTAATTGCTCTTCAATTTTTAATTTAGCCTCAGAATAAGCTTTATTTTCTAAACTTCTTCTATTTCTTCTAGGTACCATTCTACCTCTGCTATTTGTTAAAGTATTAATATTTTCAATATCATCTAATTCAATTAAAACATTTTGAATACCTGCTATATTTTCTACAACTTCAGGATCGTTAGTTTTACTTTCAACATAGCCTTTTATGTTTTCAGCTTCAGCTAGTAGATAGTCTAAAACACTTTTTCCTTTATCATTTCCAGTAGAATAACTTTTATCATATTCGGCTAGCTTTCTTACGTATCTTCTAATATCAGAAGGATCATCAAGATTGTAACTTTGTATATCTTCAACTATTTCTTCTGTGTCAGGATCTACGATGTCTGTTGTTATTTTAAGAATTCCGTTACTTGTTTTGCTTTTACCTTCTACAATAATATCTTCTTGACTATCAAAATCTAATATTTCTCTAGTAAATTTTTCAGGATCAGTTTTTATTCTTGCTATAATTTTATCTCCTTTTATAGATGGATCGTAACCAGTACCACCACTCTTTTGTTTATTAACAACGTTTCTTCCTGTTATTTGGTAATAAACTATATTGTCATCACCTATATCTATACCTTGTTCTTCAAAATATTTTTTATCTGCAGCAGTAGCTTCTCTGCTACCCATACCAGGTCCAGATGTTTTTTCTTGTATAAAATTATCTGTTAAAAGTTCTTGTATTTGACGCTCTTGCTCTTGAGGTGTTTTTTCTCTAAACTCTTGTATTTTAAAGCTACCTTGTTTCATTTTATATCTCATAAAAGCACTTAATTCCCCGTCTTCCATACCTACTAAGCCCTCAGCTCTACTTTTTATATCAGCTTTAAAAACATCATCATTTCTTAATTTATTAATGTTTAAAAACCTGGATGTAGTTATTTCTTCTTTATTTCCAATTACCGACCTGGTTTCATATTGATTACCTTTTTCACCACCTACAATGTAATTAGGGTTTAATCTACCATCTTTTTGAAATTTAGAATTTTCAGCAACTTGATTATAATCTAAGTCTTCAGGAACTTCACCTACAAGCTCAGTAAAATTATTCATGTCTCTTTCCCATGTTAATTCGTAATTATTATTACGTAGATGCTCTTGGGTTTCAGCGCTTAAATCATTCCATGTTTTAGAGCCTTCTTCAACTTTACTTGTAACTTTTACAATCATTTCACCGTTAGGACCTGAATAAATCTTTTTATCACTTTTTACTCCGTCAGCTTCTCTACCATTTAAAGCATAAGCTGTTAACATTGTGGTATCTCTTTCTGTATCATTAGAACCTGTCCAATAATGTGTGCTACCAAAACCTTTAGCCGCAACCTTATCTATATCTTGAAGATCATTAATTATTTGACCTCCACCAGCTATAGCGTTGTTTTGAAAAGTTTTAGCTCTTTGAACAACCTCTCTATAGTACTGTCTTTCTTCTGTTGTTAAATCGTTTTTAGTATCTAAATATGTTTGGGCTTTTATAGCACCAATTTGATAACCTTCTTCACCTTCAATCCCAACACCATTTAATAAATTTCCAACTTCATTTTGAAAACCTTTTAATAAGCTTTTATCTTCTTTAGCAACTATAGCATAATTTCTATTAGCTTGATCGTAAAATTTACTTTCAACTTGATTAGCTATTCTTTGTACTCTTTCTATTTCTTTATCAGCTTTCTCTTGCTCAGCTTTTTGATTAGCTGCATAGCTTTTCATCATATCACCAAATTGCTTCCCAAACGTAGCTATCGCTTGACCATATATTTGGCCTGAAGTGTCTCTTATTATTCTTGGATTATCGTATGCTCCCATATTTTATTTTTTTATAATTCTGCATTAGCCATATAACCTCCAGCTATATTTCCAATAGCGCTTGTTCCACCCGCTATTATTGCGGCTTTATTAGCATTAGCGTCAGCTTGCGATTGCATAGCTTGCTGCTGCAAACCAGCTGCCCTATTAAGATCTGAATTAGTTCTATCTTCTTGTTGTTGAAATACAAAAGTTTTACCAGCAGCGTCTGCAGCTTGAACCCTTTGTCCTTCTGAAATAGCTATATTTTGTAACCTTTGTTGTTCTGATATTTTTTGTTGTTGTAAAGCTTGTTCACCTCTCGCTCTCATTTCTTCATTTTTAGCTTCTTGTTGTTCTATATTTGCAGCAACTCCTTTTTTGCTTTGCAATGCCGCTTGAGCCAATGCAGTAGCGCCACCAGCGCTAGCCCCTGTAGCTCTTAATGTGTCTAATGTATTTGCTAAAGCTATATCTGTTTGCTCCATTTGTATTTCAGCAGCAGATGTTGCAACGCCTAAGCTAGCAAAAGGATTTGACATTTGACCAGAAAGATCTTTCGCCATAGAGCTCAAGTCTTTGGTTCCTTCGTAAGGATTTACAATAGCTTGCCTTGATTTTTTTAGAGATTCTATTTCTCTTCTTTGTAATTCTTCTTTACTTCTAGCTCGTCTTGCATTTTTAGATGCACCTGCGGCGCCTACAGCTGTTGAAACTAAAGAAGCACCTGCGCCAATAATAGCTGCTGTTACTAAACTCATATTATATTGTTTTTGTTATCTTTTTTGAAATTTCATAAGAAGGTGTTTTATCTATAGTATAACCTAAGCTCTCGTGAATATTCATTAAACTTTTATTTTTACCTATACTTATCACCGCTTCACAACCGCTAATTTTAGCAACATGCTCAAGGCCTGATATTAAAAGAGAAGTAGCTTCTTTTCTATCATCTTCTCTATAATCTGCGTTTGAAACTATCCATTCCATCCAACCTATTTTTGAATTTGTAGTATATATGAAACCAGCAATAATAGGTTTTCCATTTTTTTCAACTATAAGACCACCTGTTCCGTTTTCTGGCAGTATAGACTGTGTAGGGTGAGCCTGCCAATCAGGCCACATTTTCCATAAATCAACTAAAGTATCCCAATCAGATTCTTGTAGTTTACGTATATTTAACTTCATTTAATTTAATTTAATATGATGATTCTACAGTATCTGATGATACTGAAAATAATTCTTG
>JAAHTG010002340.1_pt1 | contig 10960 bp, 18 predicted proteins | sample 6116081 | NCBI WGS metagenome assembly JAAHTG01 (sample SAMN13939989, study PRJNA603662) | sponge metagenome | isolation source: marine sponge | host: Mycale hentscheli | place: New Zealand | collected 2005
CAGTGTTGTTATCATAATTACCCCACCCAGTTATATACTGTTTGTTACCAGGCATTTCTTGAATTCTTTGTAATTCATCTTCTGAAATATCTGGAAATTGTTTTTTAAGTTCAGGTATTGTTATAGACTTAACCTCACCAACATAATATATATCTTCAAAGTTTGGATCTTCTGTGTAAGAGTATATTAAATAAGCTGGATCTACATAGTCTAATGTTATCCCATTAGCTTTATTAAAATTAGTTTTAGCGGCAGCTATACCACATACAACTAAATCTTCATTTAATCTTCTTTTAGTTAACTCCCATTTATTGTTTGCTAACGTTGTTGAGATAGCTTCTTCTTCTGCTATTTCTACAGACTGTTTATATGACAGCTGCATGTGTAGCTCTAAGTCTTCTTTAGTTTCAGGTAATTGATCCTTTGGTACGTTAGATGAAGACATATTTATACCTAAATCTTGTTGAGCTTTTTGAATTTGCTCAGCTGCAAACATATCTTTAGCAACATTAGTTGCATACTGTGTTCTTTTCTTTACTGACTCAGGATCTTGTGAATAAGCTTTTATATCATACTCTTTACTAGAAATACCATTTACAACTATATCTACAAACTTAGCAAGTATTGGTACTGGCTTCCAATCAAGATTTAAATAACTTAAATCTCCATTAATAGATAATTCATCTTTGTATTTTTGAACGGACTGTTCTCCACGAGCATATAAACGAAGATGATGAAAGTTATTAAAACTAGTCAAGTATCTATTACCGTTAGTTCTACCCGCACCAAACCATTCTGTCTCAATAGCAGAAGCTACTTGCGAACCGTATTCAAACGTAGCTTTTTCTGCGTCTGGTACTACCTGACTTGGAAACGCGCTATTTGAGTTAGTGTATATTTTCATTTATTCAATTATTTTTGACATAAGACCGTTATTACTGTATTTTTTTATTCCTAGATCAAAAACTTTTTTCTCTAGACGTGCTACAGGTCTATACTTGTTTTTATTACAAGCCATTATTGCTAAACCAGAGCTTATAGAAGCATCATGTGTTGTTCTATTATTAATATTAAACTTGGCCCAATCCTCTAGTGTTCTTTGAAAATACATTTCCCCATGTTCACCATTGTTTTTTATGCCAATAAAATCTTCAATATATGATTCAATTGCAGCAGCGTGTGCTTGTTTTATATCCTCACTAGAGTTTGGTATTCCACCTATCTCTCTTTCTGTTACGGATAATTTAAGTTTATCTGGCCTGTTCATTGCAAAACCTCTATATCCTCTTCTCTTAAAATGATATAATAATCTAGGTTTATTATTCTCTGCAAGTATAGGCATACCATAAAATATGCAAGCCATTAATACATCTTCAAAAAATATTTCTGCAGTTTGAGGTCTAGCTATATATTCTAGAAAAAAATGGTTAGCTGGAGCATCTTCCATGCTAAACTTGGTTAAACCATGTAAAGCTCCGTTAGATCCTCTACCGTCTACTGTTCCTGATATATCGTAACTATCACAACCAAAAGCACCCATATGTTCATTAGCTGGGTATTTTAAACCTCTTTTTATTATAATTTTATTTTGCAAATGCGGTGATGGTATCCAAGATACATAAAATCTACCCTTATTATGAGGGACAAAAATAACTTTAGTATCTCTTATTCCATTTTCCCACTGAAAATTACCTTGAGTTACCAAGTTGCTATGTCTTAAATCTCCGTTCCAATCTATTTGCTCATATATTTTAGTTAGATTAAATAAAGATTGTTTGGCTTCATCTCTAAAAGCATGCTCCTCTGTTCTTGGAAACTGGCGATAAAATTCATTTAAACCGTCTTGATCACCTTTTAATCCTTCAACTTCATTCTGCCAATACTCTATTACACCTTGCCTTATCTTCGTGCCATGCGGATCTGTAACTGCTTTCTGTGGTGTGTCGAAGACAGGTATTCCATAAGAATCAATGTATCCTTCGTAGTTCCATTCCATAGGAATGAACAAAGAATATAATCCTGAGCGAGTCTGTCCATTGGCGTTTCTTTTTGTAACATCTGAATCGTAGTATAATTTTTTAAAATTATCTCCTCCTTTATCTAAAGCGTTTGATGTTGATCCCATCATACACTTACCAATTACTCTACTACCTAATCTAAGGGTGGTTTTCGTAACCCTCCAGTTGTCGAGGATGTTGTTCGGCCTTTCCCACTTTCCCGATTCATCGTGGACGAGGAGTTTGAGTTTCTCCCCATCGTAGGCGTTATCACCCGTGTTCTTCCAGTCGATGGTCGTGTCCAAACCTTCAAGGGCTTCTTGCTTGGATCTATCCTTGGAATCGAGTCGTCTCCTGGTAAATTTCGAGGCCGGGACCCTGTAGGCAAGCTCGGTCTTTGGACGGTCCATTCCGTCCTGGATGGGTTTGAAGAAGAACGGATAATTAACAGAGATTGGTACCACCTTGTCAGTGAACATCTTCTTAGCATCTTGTCCAGATTTGGACAATACACCGAACCGTGAATCCGAGGATATTGTTGCAAGATTAACAATTTCAGCTGATGACATGAAAGAAAATCCAGATCTACGGTTCTTAAGGTAGCACATCCCATAGGATCTAATATCGGCCTTGCAAGCTTCCCAGAATATAAAGAATAATCTGTTTGATTCCCTAAAGTCTGGTTTCCCAACATCAATCTTGGACCACTGCAAGTACATGTAATGAGTACCAGTAATATAAGTAGGAATGTCCTTATTAATGAACCAAAAACCTTTTTCTCTTTTATTAAACTCATCATTGATGTAATCATACCATTTTTCTTTAAATTCTATAGGATAATCCTCCCAGTCGAATATTGTTTTTATACTCTTAAATTCTACAGGTGGATCAACCTTGCTCCATTTTTTATTACCTAAATTAACAACCTTTTCTGGAGTAGATGGTAATGCTATTTTTAAGTTATCTATTTCATATACATCACCTATAGTACCATCTTTAGATATTATAACAATATCATGCTTTTCATTATAACCATACTCCCACTTCTTGTACTTATTATTTCTTTTAAGAATTTTAGCGTTAATATAATTATCTAATATTTTATATAAACTTTGCTTATACATTTTTAGACCTTCCTTCAGCAAAACCTTTAAAAGCTTTTTCTTCTTTCACTTCTTTAGGTTTTTCATTTAATATATCTTTCTCCTCTTGAATTCTTGTTAATATTTCAAAAGCATCAAATATAGCTAGTTTTTTTGTTGCTGCCGCGTTTTTTAAACGATCTGCTGATATGTCATCACCAGAGTCTACAATAGGTTCTTTAGCTACCTTTATTAATTCATCAACCGCTATTTGCCCAGCTTGGATTATATTCAGTTTGGTTTTCTTTATCTCCATATTTAATTACAATATCATTTGATTTCATGCAGTACAATCTTTCATCGTTGATGATGAAATCATACTCTCCATACGGGGTATAACCAACAAGGTCTCCCTCGCGCACACCGGCGGCTTCTAACGAGCTATTACCTATTTTTAATATACCAATAAGCTTTTGCTCTTTATCTACGCTAAACTTGCGTTTTGATTTTAATGGTTTTATAAAGCATCTATTGTTTATAGATTTAAAATCATCGTCTTTTTTATTCTTATATAAATAAACTTGATCTAAAGAACAAAAATACAAATCCTCTTTAAACCAAGATCTGCTTTTTTTCTTTTTACCTTTTATATCGTAAAAAGTTCTAAACACATTATGATGTATAACTATTATATCGCCAACATTAATATGTGTTTTATAAGCTAGAGGAATTGAAACAACTACAGCTAAGTTATTTACAAACTTAAAACTTTCTATCTTGGTGTTTAAAATTAACTTTATGCCACCTATATTTATATCGTTAGAATATTCTTTTCCAAGAGGTCTAACTATAAAGTCGTATAATGAGTTCATTAATACTGTAAGTCGTACTCGATGGATATTGCCATGTTAGAATTAAACTTCTTCCACGGCAATATTTCATCATCTTTCTTTATATGAATATTATAAGAATTATCTTCAGTATCTTCTAATATATGTGATATAACGTGACCACCATACACTTGCTGACCTAAAGAATAATGCATTGCATCATTCTTATAATCAGATCCAATACTGATTTTTCTAATAATATTATTCACCTTTATCTTCCTGTGATTCTATTTCAGAATAAGTACCGTCTTCTAAATTAATATTAACTGGACCGTATTTTTCTTCTAAATCTTTCTTAACTTTATCTAGCTTTTCAACTTCTTCCTCAGCCAATTTAGATAAACTGCACTGTCTTAGTTGGTGAAAACCCATCTCTGTTAGAATCCCATTATATTTAGAACTAACTTCTTTTATGTTCTTTAATTCTTCTTCTGTAATCTTTTTTACTTCTTTACTCATTTGATTTAATTTAACTGTTATTAATTTTACTTATTATTATTATTACCTATACTTTTGAATTTTTCCGCTCCTCGTGAACCAAAGTATGCAACATACACTGTAACTAAAAGAGTTTGCAATAATGAAACCCATCCTTCAGCTACATGAAACTCTATTTTAAAACTATCTAGCAATATAAGTATTACCATAGATACTGTTAAAAATATCAATGACATTGGACGGGTGTTCTTAGAAAGCCATGAATCAGATTTCATGTCACTTGCCCAACGCTTGGACACTTCCTGCATCTCTACTTGATCTTGTTCTAATAGTTTTAAAGCAGTCTCTTTGTCTTCAGGTTTGATAGTTTCGTCTTTTATTATTAAACCTTTAACAACGTTTAATAAGCCAGCGTCTGGCAATAAGTCACTTGCTACACCTAATATTCCTGGCGCAACACTACCTAAAAACTTACCTACTTTTGTTTCGGAGAACTTCTTTTTTGGCATTTTATTTTAATAATCTTTTTTAGCAGATCTTCTTAAGTCTCCTTCGTTACCACCATATTTTTGTCTTGACATACCACCATCTGCTTTGCTAGCGTGTACAGCTTTTCTTTGAGCATCACTTTTAAATCTAGACATTCCATCAGATGCAGACTTCATTGATTCTTTTTTATCTCCATCACCATCAATATCTATATAATCTGGCTTAGAACCTATTCTTGATAATCCTTCTGATTTTTGTATACCTTTTAGTTTATCAGCTGGTACAGCATAAGAGTCTCCTTTCATATAAGATTTTCTATATACACCTGAACCTTTAGTGCCATCTTTAGCTCCTTTCATTCCTTTAAGATGTTGAACAGAGTTATCTAATGGACTCACTGTATCTGTGTTACTCATGATTCTTGAAATCATGTCTTTTCCGTGCTTAGCCCCTTTTCTACTTGGACCAAAGTTTTGTTTATATCCCATTGTAATTTTTAATATTTGTTATAGTTATCAGTTTTACTGTAAGCTTCTTTTTCCCAAGGTAAATTAGGATTACCCTCTTTCATTTTAGAGCGAGAGTATTTTTTTCCTTTCCAATAGACATTTTTACTATCGTAATCTAAATCACCTCTTTTTATTTGATCTATATGAACTTCTTCATGATCAATTATACTTTTAGTTTGTTCAGGATCTTTAGCAATGTCTTCTGAAATTAATATAGTTCCATTTTTATTACCCTTACCTAATATACCCTCTGGTAATTCTCTTTCATATACTGGAGTAGTAGATAAAGCAAACGGTGATTTCATTTTAAAAGCCATATTAATCTTTGTAAGGGAACATTTTGTTTAACGTTGTTTGCCTTTGTTTACAACCACAGGGAAGGTTAAGCCCGCTAGATACTCTATCTACAACGGACTTAATACCTGTTTTTTCTGTAAACTTAGCAACATCGTCGCCTAATCCCTTAGATTTCATAGTTATGCTATAACTAATGCAGTTATCTTAACGCCTGTACTGTTTTGTACAATTGACATAATACCTCCTGGATTAGCAGTAATTGCTTTTTGAACAGCTTCTGCCCATTCTTTAGCTTTTCCAGTTACAGTAAACAAGTAGCTTTTTCCGATACTGTTGTAAACTGTAAATTTGTTTAGGTCTCCAGTACCGTTAACTAAACCTTGTTGTACTGATACGATTCCTCCTAATAGTAAATCTCCTACGTTAGCCACACTTATGTCTGCAGCTTTAATTTTAATGTAATTTGCCATAATCTTTTTTTGTTAAATGTTAAATGTTAAATGTTAAATGTTTGTTTTGATTTGTCAGTTTACTCTGTTTATTATAAATCTGTATCAATCTCACTTTGATCAATAGATGGGTTGTCGGAAAATGCCGTACCTAAAGAAGCAATACCTTCTGCTATTGTTTGAGACGGTGGTGTTGGTAATTCATTTTGAATTGGTTGTTGTGGATCAAGAGATTCACTTTCACCACCACCTAGTTCACCTTCTATTCTACCTAAAGCATCCATTACTTCACTATGTTGTCTTAGTCTACTTCTACTACCTTTTCTTCCAACTAGTTTTCCAGCAGCTCCAAAAACTCCACCAAGAAAGTTTGCGGGTGATTCACTACCTGTTGAGTTATGACCATCGTAATTGTAACTACCATGAGCATCATCAAATAAAGCTTCAGCGTGGCCTCTGTGACCTTCTTTCATTTGTTGCTTACCTCTTTTCACATCTTGCTCTTCCCACGAATTAACCATGTGATGTTTAGAGTGTTTAGCGTTTCCGCTATATTTACCGTAATGTCCTTTTTGTTTATATGCCATAATTTATTTTTTAAAAGAATCCCCAACCTTTATAACCAGAGCTTTTTGGTTTACTTTCTTTAATATCATATTTATCTGAACTAAAGAAATTATGAATTTTGTTTTTAGTTTTTTCTCTTTTCACAGTACGATCCATTTTTCTTTCGTTTCTTTTTTCTACTCGTACAGCTCTTTCAGACTGTCTTTTTTCAGTTCTATTTATTCTACCTTTTAATCTAGCTTCTTTAGCTTTATTACCTCCACCATCTTTTACTTTTTGTACTTTATTATTTAATCTACCTAACTTAGTAACACCGCCTTCATTATCTTTTTTTATACTAGTCTCTTTGCCACCACTTGGTTTTCCAGTAGCACCATCAATAGTCATACCACCACTAGGTATATTAGATTCTTGGACATAAGCACTAGCATCTGTCGCTTTTCCTTGGTAATTTGAATACGCGTTATCAGCAGCCCCACCAATTTCAGCACCATATGATTCGTTAGTTATTCTTGAAATGCCACACATGGATACAGCTTTACCAGATTTTCTTGAGGGGCCAAAGTTTTGTTTATATGCCATAATTTGTTTTTTAATCTAGTTTATCTAATAATACTATGTCAATAGGAGGTGTAGGTGAAGAAGCAAATACCTTTACCACTTGCAAATCAAGTATCTTTCCAGCTGGAATGTTATTTATAGTTGTTGTATTTCCTGAAACATCTGTAATCTTAACATCACCTGTAGTTCCAAAGTACAAAGAATAACCTTCGCTACCAGCTACATTGCCTTTGTATATTTCATACACATCATTGGTTGCTATTGCAACGCCTGCTGTAGCTATAGTTATAGTTGTGTCACTTACTACGTTTTTAACTTGATAGCATTTGCTCTGCGTCTTGTTATATATAATATCACCACTGCTTATGTTATACCCCAATGCGTTTGTTTTAGCATTTGTAAACTCAGCAGATGAATCAATTAAAGTTGTAGTATTAGAACCCGCAGCCGCTGATCCAGTTTTTAATAACCCAGGTTGAGGTAAATTATAATCGTCACTGGGTATAACGGTTAATGATGCGTTGTATGTACTCATTTTTTTTATTTTTTATGATTCTTCTTGTGCAAGTATCACAGGGCTTGTTCCTTTGTAAGAAATAGGCGCTTTTAATATTTGCATTCCAGTTATACCAGAACTTGAACCCATACCGTGAGCTCTACCTGACTGATCTAGAGGTCCATCCCATATGTGAGATTCACCTACTATACCTACGTGTTTTCCTGGCTTTAATTTTTCCAATGATGGATCGTATTTTAAATCGTGCATAATTTAGTTTTTATTTATTTCCTTGTTTATATCATTTATAGATGTAGTTAATACTTTATCCATATATGTTTTTCTTTTCATTATTTTATTTCTTCTAGTGCTAGTTGGTATTTCTTCTTCTTGTAGCATTATTCTATACATCCTACTAATTAATTGTTTGCCTTTAACAGAAACCTTATATATATTATAAGTTTGATTAGTTCTATTTCTTTTTCTCCAAACAACTATCCAGTTATCTTTTATTAATCTACTCCATCTTCTATTATCCCAACTATAAGAATAAACACCTTTTTTAAAGTCTTTAATTGTAAATAAATCAATACAGTCTAAGTATATTAGTAACTCTAAATCAGCTTCGTTTAGGTCGTTGTTTTTGGAAGCCCATTTGCGGATTATCCGGTAATGTTTAAGCAAGTTTATATCTTTTAAATCACTTGCTGATAGCTTTTTCATAAAACAACGACCACGTCTTGTAATTTTATTACGTGGTATGACTTATCTTTTAATTCTATTTTGTGACCTGAGTGCCTGTCATAAAAAATAACATCACCAGTATTTAGTCCCTCAACTTCATCACCTACGCTAATAACATTAGCTTTTAAATACCTAATGTCATCTTTATGTGATTCAGCTAAAAGTAAACCACCTTTTGTTGAGGTAGTTCCTTCTTTTATTTTTTCTATTATTAAATTTCTACCCAGCGCTTTCATCTACTCTTACGTTATTGATTACACAATCGGTTGACATAATAGTTGTAGCTACAGAAGCCGCATTTATAAGGGCACTTTTAGTAACAAGAGAAGGGTCTATAATACCTTCTTTTACCATATTTACCATATTTCCTGTAACCACATCTAAACCATAGCCTTTATTAGAAACTAAATAATTATCTTGTTCTTTAGTTAAAGACAAACCTGCATTATTTAGTATTTTATTAAAAGGAGCCTTTATAGCATTGTATAAACATTGCTGGCCTATTGATTTAGATTTTAAATTATTTGAAGCGTTTAATAAGGCGATTCCTCCACCTGGTACTATACCTTCTTTTATTGCGGCTTTAGTAGCGCAAATAGCGTCCTCGACTCTATCTGTTTTTTCTTTTAATTCAATATCAGAATTAGCACCAACTTTAACTATAGCTACTTTAGCTGACAATCTAGCTAATCTTCTTTCTAGATTTATAATTGTATGTGGTTTATTTTTTTGCTTTAATTCTTTTTTAATGCTTTTTATAATGTCTAACACTTCGTCACTTAAATCATCTACCGTTATAATCGTTCTTTCATTGTCAGAAGAAGCTTTAATACATTGACCTAAGTAATCTAAGTCTATAACACTTAAGTCGTCTCCTAGGTCTTCATTTACAATCGTAGAATTTGTTAGCAAAGCTAAATCATCTAGTATTGTTTTTCTATTTAAGCCATAAGAGGGAGGTTCAACAACGTTAAGCTTTATATTACCTTTCATTTTATTCATCATAAGAGCTGATAAAACAGGTGGTTCTATTTCTGCTATTAATAATAATGATTTATTATTTTTTATAACATGTTCTAAAACTGATTGTATTTGCCTTATTGAATCTACTTTTGATTCCATTATTAAAACAACTGGATTTTCTAATTCAGCGGTTTTCTTTTCTTTATTAGTTGTAAAGTTTGCGTGAGAATAACCTCTATTGTATTCAACGCCTTCTAGTATTTCAACTTCTGTGTTACCTGATTCAGAGGCTTCCATTGTTACAACGCCCGTTGTGCCAACCTCTCTAAAAGCATCAGCTATTAACTTACCTAATTCTTTATCATTATTAGTTGATATAGTTGCTACATTATCTATCATGTCACCTGACACTTCAATACTGTTTTTATCTATATAACTTATAACGTCATTGACAGCTTCTAAGATGTTTTGTTTAGTTACTCTTATACTAGTATCTTTTTGTTTAGAACTATAAACCTCATCTAATATAGCATGCGCTAGAATTGTTGCTGTGGTAGTTCCATCACCAGCTTCTTTTACTGTTTTACGTGCTGCTTCTTTCAAAAGCGTGGCACCCATGTTGTGAATAGGATTTTTTAATATAATAGAATTAGCAACTGTAACACCATCTTTTGTTATTATGGGATCACCATTACTATCTTCCATTATCACACATTTACCGCTGGCCCCTAATGTGGAGCCAACAGCACTTGTGAGTTGTTCTATTCCTTTAAATACTTCAAACTTAGCCTTGTCACCAAAGCTTAAGTTTTTGACTATTTTGTCAGACATAATTTAATTTAATTTAATTGGATTGATTTTATTTAAAGGTCTTAACGACTTGTGGTCCGCGAATATAAGAAAGTTTTTTCTCATAATGGTTGATAGAAGCATCAATTGCTGATTCAGCACCTTCCATTGTTTCACGTCTCGTCACATCGATCCAAGAATCTTTTTCTTTAGGATCAAGGTATTCAGTTTGAAAAAATCCATTCGGTAGTTGAACAATTCTCCAGTTTTTTTTCTGAGTTATATGTTCCCATACTTTCTTGGTTTCATCTGTAACTTGTGGTTGACTATTCCACGAACTAGTCTGGTAATATAATGTCATTGGTTTTGGTTTTAGTTAGACATTGGTTAATGCTCTTCCCGAGCAGGGTATATTTGTATTATCACTTGTTTTTAGTAATATTTACCTATTCTTCTTCTTCCTCTTCTACTGGTGGTACCGGTGGAGTTGGATTTTGCCATGTAAAGTATAAGTCTTCGTTTACTGGTGTAATCTCAGATTGAATAGTTGCAGCTATGCTAGCTTGCATTGCAGGTACATCTAATGATCCTTCTAACCATCCGATAACTACGTTTTCAAAAGCCTCTGTATCTGCGTAAGGTACAAAAGGATCTCCAGCTACGTAAGTATAACTTTGTGTTCCAATTTG
>JAAHTG010001704.1_pt3 | contig 10930 bp, 11 predicted proteins | sample 6116081 | NCBI WGS metagenome assembly JAAHTG01 (sample SAMN13939989, study PRJNA603662) | sponge metagenome | isolation source: marine sponge | host: Mycale hentscheli | place: New Zealand | collected 2005
ACCCCGCCCGTAGCGTGTGCAAAGGTGGTGCAAGACCCGCGGACTATTGGGCAGGCACTTTGGGAAGAGCGACACAGCGCCGAGAAGTACTTAAAACGTAAGCGAATAAACCCTACAGGCTTTGCATCTTTAGACCAGCAACGGCCAAGTGCTGAGGAAGGTAATAAGATATTAGCCGAGTGGTTCAATGTTATAAAGGCTAAAGAACTGCCCTTTAATCCTTCGCAGGTGGTTTGGGATTGTTTTATCGATGGAGCTTGGACGGACAAGGTACAAAACGACGAAACGGCTATCTTATATAGCTATTTTGATAAAGCAAGCGAAAATTTGTATATTCGTAACGTTACAGGCGTGCGTAAGGAGCTTTATAAGTTCTTAGAGTTCTATGCAGAGCACGCACCCGCGAACGGCATAACAAAGCAAAGTAGCGTATATATAGAGCTTAAGGCCTCGGGCAGGGCGTTTAAAACGTTCCTACAAAGGGGCGGTTATAACTGCCGAGCGATAAGCGAAAAGGCGATTAGATACGGTAAGTATAACCGCGTGGAGAATGCGGAACCGTTTTTGGCCTCAGGCCGTGTGTTCTTAGTGGAAGGGAATTGGAACGCTGACTTTATAGAGCAGTGTAAGGCCTTCCCGAATGGGGTACACGATGACAAAGTCGACACGTTAACATACGCAATCGACCATTATTTCATTAAGGACAAGCCGAGGCGGGTCTTTTACGATTAACAATATGCTAAGACTAGGACATAGAGGGCGCGCAGTAGTGGACGCGCAGGCACGACTAAAGCGGGCTTGTTATCCTGCCTTAGAGGTGGACGGCTACTTTGGCGAACAAACCTTAATAGCTGCTAAACGGTTTCAGATTCAAAACGGATTAACTATTGACGGCCTAGTAGGAAGCCAAACAAGCGCAGTATTAAACAGCCTAACAAACGAAGGGCTACTATACTTGTTTATTCATTGTACGGCGTCGCCCCTATCGGCTATACACGTAACAGGCACTTGGGTAAAGGAATACCACACCGAGCGCAAAGGTTGGAGCCGACCAGGCTACAGCGATGTTATCGAACTAAACGGCAGGATTACGAATATATACGAGTACGACCACGACACGAGGGCAGAAAAGGACGAATACACGTGGGGCACTAGGTTACTAAATAGGAACTCTAGGCACGTTTGTTACGTTGGGGGAGTAGATGCGTACGGCGATGCAGAGGACACGCGGACTGATGCGCAAAAGCAGACCTTAGCAGCCTATGTTAAAACGCAGATAGCTTACAACCCAACGATAATAGTAGCAGGGCACAACCAAGTACAGCGGAAGGCCTGCCCGTCGTTTGACGTAGTAGAGTGGGCGATTAGTGAGGGAATAGAGTTACATAATATTGCACTTTGGAACAACAATTTTAAACTAAAATAAAGCTATGCAGAATATTAAAAATAGTCTACTTTGGGTTATCGAATTAACCAACGAATTAACCGAGGCTCTAGGCGATGGCAAACTACAACGCTCGGAAGTGTGGGCGCTTATTCCTAACGCCTTTAAACTGCCCAAGGTAGCTGCGGGCATTCCGTTTCTAGCTGCTGAGTGGGACGTACTAAAGAACGACGAAGCACAGAAGAACGATGTTATACGATTCGTAGCGGACAAGCTAGACGTAGACAACGACAAGGCCGAGCAGACCGTTACAGCTAGTTTAAAATTCGGAGTTGCAGCGGGTTTGTATATTGAGGAAATGATTAAAATCTATAAATAATGGCGTTTAAATTATTAACCCCTTACGGCGATGTTGAGCCCTTAAAGCTTATCAAGTTGGCAGCCCTTAAACAGCTCGCTACGACGTCCCCTTTTAGCGTTGCTCAGGCGAAAACCGATATAGAAACAGGACAAGACGAGGCGTTTAGTTCTGCGTCTTGGTATTCGTACCTAAATAGCCTGTACGTTATGCAAGCGCAAATAGACATAACACATTTAACTACAGCCGAAAAGGACATCTTTAACCAGTTACGCGAGTTCTTAGCCCCTGCCCCTTTTCAGGGCAATTGCGCCGACAACGACCCCGAAGCGGGCGGAGTTGTATTGAGCGCAAACCATAAGGCGGGAAGTACTTACGAATACGAACTAAAGACCACCTTTACGGCGTTGTATAAATGTACCATTGTAACTATAGAGGCCACAAAGACGGCGGGCGATTTAACCCCAACCGTACTGCCTACTATGGGAATTATAGGAGCAATAGGAGGAAATAATACTTATTCGGGTTTATGGCTTACCTTTGGGGACGAGCCGAGCGGTACGTATAGTTTCGACCTAGTATTTAAAGACATAGCGGGCACCGTTATTGGTAGCACTATAAATAAGAGTATCACTTTTTAATTAATTAAATTTTTTATTATGAGCAATTGCAATTGCCCACTACCAACGCAGTTAGAAGATATAGCGGCGGCGGGCTGCCCGTTTAACTTGGGCCAACTTCAAAGAGTAATTATTACACGCGCTTCAAGTACGACGTTTCCTATTACAGTAGGAACAAGTAATCCTAACGCCCTTGCGACGTGGACACCTTTACTAACTGCTGCCGATGACACGAAGGTAGTTAAAACGCCTCTTATCGGTGGTAATCCTGCAATCGTTGGAGGTTCTGCAATTACGCAGGGCGGTAACGATAACAGTACACTAAACGGCGAAGTTGAGGTAACGGGTACAGAGTCGAGTGTATTTACTGCCGACTTTAAAGACCTAGAACCTGCAATCGCACGAGCTATTAAGTTCTTGAAGTGTGAAAGCGTTAAGGTATTCTTTGTAAATGATTCGGGGGATATTATCGGTATTTCTAAGGATTCGGGAACAACGTTCGACGGTATCACAGTAAACGGCAAATCGTTTTTCTTATCGGATAGAAATAACAGCGGGTTTGGCCAAAAAGACGTTAATACACTATCGTTTAACCTTGCGCCAGGTTGGGACGACTACTTAATGAAAGTAACGCCGACAGACTTTAACGCGCTTACGTTTTAATGGATAGTATCAAGCTAATTTATAAAGAGCGTGTGCAAAGCTTTGAGTTTTCGCACGCTCTTAAATTACTACGTTTGGAGGCGCAACTAGGCGTAAGTAATTGGCAGATTCACAAAGACGAACAATATAAATTTATAGATAATGAACTTGTCAGAAAACGAAATACTAGAGCTCGTAAAAAGCAAGGGAAATAGCAGCCTAATAGATGCGGGGGGGCGGTATCATTCCCGTTTACGTATGCTTACTGAGCCACTAAACGCCCACCAGTTAGAAAACGAAACGGCGTTCGACGAGCTGCGGGCGCACCTAGAAGACACGCTAACAAGTAAGAAGTACGCAAGGGTAATGCAGTTCTTTACATATCCTTTAAGCGTTGTGAACGTTACCAACGACGTACTAAGCGACTTGTACAAAGTGTTTGATGCTCGAAACTCTAACTTTAATATCCAATACCCCAACGACAGGGCGGCGGGTGTGATGGGCGAAATATACAACGCAGCTAACTTGCGCGGCTATATGGAGCGCATCGGTAAGCGAGTATTAAAAGCTGAGCCTAATCTAATTATAGTAGTAGATAAGGACGAAGAGGGTAAGCCGTACTTGGTGGAAGTAGACGAGCACAAACTAATAGACGTAAGCTTTACGGCCTGCGGTAAGTTCTTCGAGTATGTTATATTTGAACATAGCACAGGGGCAGACGAGTTGGGCGAATATACAAATATCGCTTTGTACTGCGACGAGTTTTACACCGTAGTACAGGATAGGGACGGCGTGGCTAGTGTACTGATGCAGAACCCGCACGGCTTAGGCTACTGCCCTGCTAGATTCTTTTTTGACAAGCCCCTATCTAGTCGCGATAAGTTCAACCGATTCAGCTACTTTGCGCCCGTATTAGGTGCCTTGTATGATTGGTTAAAGTTCTATTCATTTAAGGAGTACGCAGACCACTACGGCGCGTTTCCTGTTATCGAGCAGGCTTATAGCGAATGCAGTAACGAGCATTGCAACAACGGTTATATATCCTATCCCGTTTCGGAAGACAGCGTAGTAACTGGATACACTACCCCTACGGCGTGTACTGCCTGTTCAGACCGTAGCTTAATAGGACCAGGAACAACGGTACGCGTAGAGCTAGACCCCGAAGGCGGGAACGATAGCCGAGGTGTGCTTCGATTCGTAGCGCCCGACCTTAGCGGCCTGCAATACGTAGCCGACAAGCTAAACGAAAAGGAAAACTTTATTAAGGTTAACACCGTAGGATATAACAACGTACTAAGCAAGGAAGCTGTTAACGCCGTGCAGATTCGCGGGCTGATGGAGTCTAAAAAGAAACCATTACTAGATATTAAAGCGTGCTTAGATAGTACTTATAAATGGATAGTGTACACGTTTGCTGATTGCTACGGCGTGCAGGGTATCGAGTGCCACGCGGACTTTGGCACGGAATGGTTTATACTTACAGAATCGGACGTATTAGAGATGTTCGAGCAGGCCAAGAAAGCAGGCCTTCCTGATGGGGAGTTGCAAAGTATGTACACGCTATTAATCGAAACGAAGTACAAGACGAACCCCGCAAAGGTGGAGCGTATGAAACTACTTGCAGAATTAGACCCATACCCCTACGACAGCCTATTGGATTTAAAAGAAAAGTTCGGCTTAGGAATGGTAAGTACAGAGGGTTTAAAACTTAAAGGAAATTTCGTATCTTTAATAAATCGATTCGAGCGCGAACAGGGCGACGTAGTAGCATACGCAGAGGACTTGCCCCGCGAATTGAAAGTAAATAGAATTTTAGAAACATTAAAAAGCTACTTAAATGAAAGCGAACCTATTAGCCCAAGCGACGAAGGAACTAGCAGCGCAGGGGGTGGACTTCAAAACGCTTAACGTAAGCGACGAAGTAAAAGAACACGACGCAAAGTTTTATCATTACATTTGTATTGAGGCAGTACAGCAAGGCCTTAGCGTATCGTTACAGGCGCGCGTTGTAAAAGTTAATCATTTGGACGTAGCTAAGGGAAAGGCTATTGATATGAGCAACTTTAAAAAGGTGGTAGTTTTACACGACCCGACTAAGAAGGCACCTGCTAAGAAAGTAGCACCGAAGGCAAAGGCCGAGTAAATTAATTAACTAATCAAACGAAAGAGGGAATGGAGTTTGAAAATATAATCGAAGCTTTGCAAGGGAATGCAGAGTTAACAAATAAGACCTTAATAGCACTTAAAGAAACGGAGCAGGGCAAAGCGTTACTTAACAATTACGCTGATGCTTACGCGTCGAATCGCATTAAGGAAGTTACTAAGGAAACTTATACCAACGTAGATACGTTATTAAGTGAGGCAGGCTTTGAAAAGCAAGGCGGCGAAAAGACAACTGATTACCTAGCTAGGTTCGTAAGTACGTTCCAAGACGTGAACGGTAAGAAGGGCGCAACGGCACGCGAAAAGGAATTAGCGCAGCAGTTAGAGGCGTTAAAGTCGGACGGTTCGCACAATGCCCACTGGAAGCAAACGCACGAAGAGGCGGCGAACAAGTGGAGCGCCGAAAAGGAAACCTTAATACAGCAGCTTAACGATATACAGCAAGCGCAGGTATTAAATTCTATTAAAGGCGACCTACAGGCAGCGACAAGCGGTTTAAGCTTTAATCCTAGTATTCCCGCCGAGGCGGTTAAGGCTATGGAGCAAATGCATATTAATAGCTTGATGCAGTCGGCTAAGGTTGAGGGCGGCAAAGTTGTATATTACGACGAGCAGGGAGCCCCAATACTTAACGATACGTACGCGCCCGCAGATGCACAATATATATTAAAACAGCGTTTGGCCTCAGTCTTGCATAACACGCAGGCAGGCGGCAACGCTTCAACTATAAACAAAGACGGTTCAGCAAGTAGCCCCGTACCAACAGGGCTGCAAATCCAAACGAGGGTAAGTTTGGTTAAACATTTTCAGGAAACGGCAGCGGCCAAAGGGATAGCGCCAAGTACGCCCGAATACAATCAATTATTTATTTCATTCAGGGACAAATACGACTATTACAGTCTACCCGAAAAGTAACTTATTATGAGTTTAGTAAACACGCGATTACTCGCAGCACGCGCGGCCTATCCAACGCTTTTAGACCGTGACCAATTAAGAAAAGACCAATTCGGACTTATCGACGTAGCAGTACGAGCTAATTCAAATCCTAATAGTATTATTTCGGCACAGGTTCGCCAAATGCTTAAAGACAACTGGAAGTCTGCAAATATGCAAATACCAGTTATGAACCGCGCAACGTACACCGTAACAGATGGGCGTTCTTGTAACTTCTCGGACTTAGAAGCAAACAGCGCGTTGGTTACACCTACGTACATTACAAAGACAACGGGTTTCTCTATGGTTCCCGCTGCTAATATGGATAATACTATCGCATACGAGCAGGAGTTCAGACGCCTTTACGAAGATGCTGAACGCGCTTTGGCTATCCAAGTAGAGCAAGCGATTTACGCAGCTTTAAATACTAACAAGTCGGCTGTTTTCGGTTCGCCTTTAGTTGGTGCTGGTCTTGATTACCCACTTGCGGGCGATGCTTTACAAGTATCTACGGCTTTACGTACTGAGTTTTTCAACCAGTACCAAGCTATCGCAAACGCGGACGAGTTTTACGGTAACTTCGATGTTATCGGAACACCTGTATTAAAGGCTGATGTTAACAAGTTTATCAACCAAGGCGCAGGGAACAACGAAAACCAAGCGTACCAATTCGCGGGTTATAACTTCTCTTACTCTAACTACGTAACGACTACGGCTTCGGCACGTTCTACGGGCTTTATTATGCCTGCGGGTTCGATTGCTTTAGAGTCGCGTTTAAGTCCTGAGGAAAAAGCAGGAATGGAAACGACTACAGGCGTAGAGTGGGACAACGTAACTTCGGAATTAATGCCAGGCCTACAAATCGGCGTTAAATACAAATCGGATTGCCACGACGCATACGACGGCGGAAGCGGACGCAGCGGAGTTGCAGGCGATACAAGTTCTTTAAAAGAACAATGGACTTTAACAGTAGACTTCTGTATCCTTACACCGTACAACCTTAACGGCGCAACGCTTGCGGGTTCTATACATAAGTTTGATATTCTATAAGATTCTATTTTTAGCTTTATGTGTTTTGAGGGGTGGACGGTTTAACCGCCTACCCCTTTTTAAATTATAACTATGTTTGATAACTCAGCAGTTACGACTTTAAAGGGGCTTATAGGGTGGCGCGACCACTACGACCCAACAGAGATTCCCGCCCTTCCTGCGGCACTTACAGCGACGGAAACGGGCGAATACTACGACCAATACCACCCCGCTTTGCGACTTGATTATATTAACGCTATGATTCCGCCTAACTTTGCTTTAGATGCGTTCTTAGAGCAAAAGGAAACCGAAGCTATCACACAACTTTTGAACGACGTTGTGACGCAAAAAGAGCTTGCGAACTTTGGCAAAGACGTTGTGAATAATACCGTAATCGCCAACCCAGGCAACAGGGGACAAACACACCTAAACGAGGGCAGGTTTGTTGGGGTGCGTTTTAGTATGAGTGAGGAAATAGGACTAAGGGCGGTAATTAATCGCTTCGCCTTCCACGCAACAGCAGCACAAACGGATTTAACCTTTTACCTTTATCATTCCCACCAAGCGGGAACGGTTGCGACCTTTACTTTTAACAGTACGCAGGCCAACGCGCAGACGTGGCAGCAAATCGACCAAACTATAAGCTACGATAACGGCAGCATAGTTGGGGGCGAATGGTTCTTTGGCTACTATCAAAACGACATAGCAGGCAACGCAATAAAATACAATAAGCTTAATTGGAGAACAGGATATTGTAATAGCTGCGACGGTGGCCGCAAGACTGCGCAATATCAAAAGCTCAACAAGTACGTAAGTATGTGCGCGTTTTATGTTCCTGCCGCCTCTTTGCCTGCCGTGGGTACTATGTTCGATACTGACGACACTATAAACACCACTACTGAGAATTACGGCCTTAATTTCAATATTAGTATTAAGTGTAATCTTACGCAGTACATTAAGGACAACCGCTTTCAAATTAAAACAGCGATAGGCAAAAAGGTAGCCGTTTCGATTCTTGAAATGATGAAGTTTAGCGGGCAGATTAACCACCTAGAAGAAAACCTAAAGGCTTTGATAATTAGGGATTTAGAGGGCGACGACGTGACGCAGGCACAGCCCCTTATACACCAATTAAACGATTCTATTAAGGCGTTAAATATGGATATGGGAAACCTAGCTAGTGTTTGCCTTCCTTGCGCGCGTAAACCCCGCACGTTTTATGGCTCAATCTAAGGAAATGAAGGCCGCTATTAAGCGTTTAAAAGCCTTACAGGACGGTATATACGAAGAGATACAAGAGGCTTTCGACAAGAAACAAGCTGAGGTAGTAGACTACAACACGAATAAACAGCTATTTAAAAAGGGGGAACGCAGCGACGGCGCCCGACTGATACCTAAATACGCTGAAAGTACAAAGCGTATCAAGCGCAAAAAGGGGCAGCGCATTTCTAATGTAACCCTAAGAGATACGGGCGCTTTTTATAAGAGCATAAAGGTAGATGCAAGAGAAGAGGAAGTCGAAATTAAGACAGACGGCAGCTTGGATTATTCCGACCACTTAGAGAATAGATACGGCGCTAATATATACGGCCTTCAACCTAAATTCCTTAGACAGTTCTATAATAGATTTATAAAAAAGCGGGTCAAGCGACTCGTTAAAAAAGCGGTAAAATGATAAAGCTACAAAACGACACACAACCCACGCCGACAAATGCTATCGAAGTAGATGCGGCGATACTAGATATACAAGCCCGCCTTAACTTGTCGCTCGCTTGGCTTACGCACGGCTACGGCAAAACATATAGGAACGTAGATACAAGCCGAGGGGTTACGGTCTACTTTCCCGAAATCTTTTTAGGCGCCAAGAACTATATGCGCATAACGCCCGACAACGATAAGACAGGGCAAAGCTTTATGTTAGTAAGCGATGAGCAAATAAACGACTACGAGGAAGGCTATACAAGCTTTTTAAGCTATGACTTAGGAATAGTTTTTACTGCTAACTTAGAGCTAATAAACAAAACGCTTTTAGATACTGATTACTTTCAGCAGAACCTAATACAGGAAGTGCGCAGGGTACTTGGCACGCAGCTTGTCGGGGGGAATTACAAGCTAGAAATAAACGAAGTAGTAAGGGAGTTTAGCGACGTCTACAGCGAATTTAATATCGAAGAGAAACGCGGGGTAAGTCATTCGCCCCTTACACACTTTAGGTTCAATTGCTCGCTTACTTTGCGGGAGTACTGTAGCGACGTGCCGTTTGACCGCTGCGCAACTATCCTGAGTTTAATTAACGATTCCGAGCGCGATTGCTTAGCGGCTGCCCTTGGTGGTGGTGCGCCGTGTGATTACAACGATTGTACTACCCTACTCGCGAACCTTACAGAAACCACAAAGAACACTTGTATATTACCTACGTACGTATTTACAGCGGGGAACGATGCAGCTTTTAGCAATCTAACTGCCACGCAAATAAACGACCTTACAGCGCGTTTGTGTGTTGCTAGTTGTGTTGCAGATTTCAGCGTAAGCACTTTGGCGCAGGCACAACAAATAACGTACAATGTAAATGATACAATTTGCATATTAGATACAAAATACAAGGCGGTTGATGTTGGAGGGGTTACGGGTTTTTCTAGTTCTGCACCTTCATTTTCGGGGGTAGACTTCTTTTATAATCATACTGCACCAGATACGGCTATTTACAAAGTCACACCTTCTGGAGCTTTGCCGTTTTATAATCTTACACAGGCTAATAACTTAGGGTACAATGCTTTCGGGCAAATACTTATAGATGCGGGCTTTATGTATGTAGAAACAAGCGCAGGGGCGGCTAATAACTTAGGTTCTGTTTTAAAAATTAACCTTACAACGGGAACAGCTACAAAGCTTTTAGATTTTACAAGCACAACAGGCTTTACATCTTATATTCTAAACCCAACAGGTAACAAAGATAAGGTAGTTATAAACGGCAAGCTGTATATCAATACCGCGCAGGGTGGCGCAAATGGATTAGGTACAGTTTTAGAAATTGACATAAATACAGGTGCGCATACGGTAATATACGACCTGTTAAATACACCTTCATCTTCTTCTGCGACAAGCTTTTCAAAAGGATTAGCTATTGAGTATGGCAATGATTATGTATTAATAGCGCATAACGTGCTGTTTGTTTACAATACTACTGCGCAAACCTTTACTACTCAAACGCTTTTCGTAGGCGTGGCAGCAGTTAACGACTTTCACTTATTAGGAACTGACTTGTATATAGTTTATAATTCAGTAGCTCGATTTTTAAAGATAGATTTAACTAATTATTCGCTTACCGTAAATCAAAGATTAGATACTTTGGCAGGCTCGTTTTTTGGAGCTAATACGTACTTTTCAACAACTTGTTTCTACGACTCGGCTTTAAATAGAATTGTAACCAAAAACTATATTGACTTGAAAATGATTAGTTATGATATAGCTACAAATACATTTGTTCAAGAAACGAATCATAGTACTTTATCCTTACCTGCTTCGATTACTTCGGCTAAAACACAAGTAGGGGATTTCGTTTATTTTACGAATGGAGCAACGAGTAACGACCAAAATTTTATAGTGAAATATGACATTGTAAATAAAACAAGTACACAGCTTACGAATACGCAAGGCTCTAGCTTCTCGCCTGATGGAGTTAATTTTTTAGAGGTAAACCAAGCCCCAATTTATTTAGAACTATGCTAGACAGATTTATATATAACAATTGGGCGTTCTTTTCGTATAGCAATAGCGCGCGAAACTTTGTATATTTATGTA
>JAAHTG010002346.1_pt1 | contig 10920 bp, 6 predicted proteins | sample 6116081 | NCBI WGS metagenome assembly JAAHTG01 (sample SAMN13939989, study PRJNA603662) | sponge metagenome | isolation source: marine sponge | host: Mycale hentscheli | place: New Zealand | collected 2005
CTATTCTTAAGAGAGTTCCTGGTCTCGGCTTTGCAATTGACTTGGCTCTTAATAAGGGAGTTGCCGGTCAAAGTTGGACAGAAGCTATTATTCGTGCACTACCATCATCTATTGCTGGTGGTATTGGTGTTGCTGCAGGTGCTAAGCTTGGTGGACTAGCTGGTGCTGGTGTAGGGGCACTCTTTGCTGGTGTTGGTGCTATTCCGGGTGGAATGATTGGTGCCGGTCTAGGTGCCCTTATTGGGGGCATGGGTGCTGGAGCACTTGGTGATATGGCTGGTGCAGCTACATATGAGATGGTGACTGGTAAAACTGCAACCGGCAATGATGTTATGGGTGCTAGTGCTGTTAGTAGTATTACTGGAGCCTTTGATTCCTCTCCTGAACTGGATCTTTCTGATACTAAAGGTACTTCTGACCACAGCCCAGCTAAATTTGATTACACATTACTAAGTGGTCCTAGTGGAGCAACTGGTGGTGGTGATCTTGGATTGGAATCACCTTCAGATGCATTCTCCGACTTTGCTACTGTTGTACAACTTCCCCCCACAGTAACTAAAGTAAATACTGATAAGGATAAGGAAGCACCATCAACTGAGCTTACTCAAATTAAGGAGTACTTATCCTTTGATCCAGATATGGATATGTATAGGAAGATGGCTCTAACTGAGTACCAATTAGTAGGAGCATAATATAATGGCGAATCCTATTTCAGCTAACGCATTAAATATTGGTAAGAAACTTGTACTAGGTGCTAAGACATTTAGGAGTGGACTTGTATCGTCCCTAGATTTTGGTAAGCAGACTATTGGTAGGACTGCAGAAAAGATCAACAAAAACTCAAAGAAGTTGAAGACTGAGGAGAAGCGACAGGTAAAACTTGATCAGCAGATTGCTGAGACTAAGGATAAGAAGGAGAAAGAGAAGTTAATTGAAGCCAAGAAGCTAAAAGGTCCTGCAGGTAATTTGGTCAGGAAGACATTAACAACACCACTCAATGCAATGTGGAAGTTGATTCAAGGTTGGTTAATCGCCAATCTTCCAAAGATCCTGGAAGAAATTAGAAAGTTTACTAAAAAGGTTAAGATTGTTGTTGCTGCAATTAAAGAGGCAGTAAGAACTGTTGGCACATTGTTTAAATCTCTGGTCAATATTGGTAATGCATTCATTAAAAACTTACAGGAGTTTGATTTTAATGATAGGTCAGGTAGGATTAAAGAAGCCAAGTTGGAATTGGATGAAGGATTGGAGACCATGGCTACCAATTTTGATGAAATTAAAAATGTTTGGGGTAGGAGTGAATCTGAGCTTGATACTATCTTATATGAGTTAGAGGAAGGCTCTACCATGAAAGCGGCGTTAGAAGCTATTGATAAGGTTGATGTTGGCGAAGAAGCAAATTCAACCACAACTGAACCACAAACTTCTGTTGTTGGGGCAAATTCAACTGGAGGTAGTGCCGGTGGTGGTAAGTGGAAAACGATCTTGGAACTTATTGCTAAGGCAGAATCTAGGGGAGGTTCCTATGATTCAATATATCCAAACTCAATTAAGCCAGGTCTATCTAAAATGACTATTAAGGAAGCTGATGCTTGGCAAGAGCGGACTTGGAAGCAGAGGGGTTCTGCTGCTGCTGGTAGATATCAATTTATGGAAATTGGTAGACAGGCTAAGCAGGCTGGTATTGGTGAAAATGAAATCTTTAGCCCAGAAAACCAGGATAAGATGGCTATCTGGTTGATTGAGAAGAAGAGAAAGGTTACTATGGATATGATTGAAAACAATCCCGTAGAGGCAGCTAAGAGGCTTGCTATGGAGTGGGCTGGTCTTCCTGTGTTGGAAGCAACTAGGGGTGCGAAAAGAAATGTTGCTAAGGGTCAAAGTTACTTTGCTGGCGACGGCAGGAATGCTTCACATGCAACACCCTCGGAAGTCACTGCAGCATTTACGGAGACTCTCGCTCCTCAGGAAAGTAAGAAAACTACTCAAGCTCCAATGCCTGCTGGTACAGCATCTACTGAGCTAACCGACAAAGTCCCATTTAAAGATTTCTCCAGGACTAGCTCAGAAGGTGGTAGGGGTAAGGTTGGAAAGACTGATGGATATAATAAAAACAGGGGTGGCGGTAGACTACATAAAGGTATTGATATTGGAACGAGTGGTGCATATGGTTGGTATGTTGCACTCAAGGTAGATGGTACAGTATCATATGTTGGTGCACCAGATGGTCTGACTAGTGGTGCTGGAAAAATGGTAATCATTAAGGATAATAAGGACAAGTCTAAGGAGTATGTCTTCATGCACCTAAACAAATTTACTGTGACTCAGGGTCAAAAGTATAAAGCTGGTACTCCTATTGGGGAGATTGGAAATACTGGTACTTCAAGTGCTCCTCACTTACATTATGAGGTACGTATTAATAATCAGCATATTGATCCAGGTCCATACTTGAAGTATATTGAGATTGGTAAGCTAAAAGCTAAAGCCACTTCTACTGCATCTAATACTGCTGGTACTGCTAAAGAAAGAGCAGCTAGTACATCTGATGCAGTTGCTTCTAATAGGACAGGTAGTGGTAAGACGAAGACTAAGACTGTTGTTGTTAAGCAGCAAGAGATCGTTATGGTGACCTGATAAATAAGATATAGTGATAATTTTGTAATGTCCGCTATTAAGCCATCAATATACAGCCAAATGCTGATTCAGGCTTCCGATGGTAGGGTAGCTGACTTTAGATTGGGCGTAGCGTCTGTTGATATATACGAGGATATTTTCTCCCCATCAATGAGTGCAAAGATCCAGATTGTTAATGCTGGTGGGGCTATTAAGGATGATCAGGGAGATTCTGTTAGCCTCTATGAAGGACTAAAGATTAGATCTGGTGAAGCAGTACAAATAAAAATTAGAGGTAACAGCGAGAGCAACGAAGATATTGATTTCTTAAGTGAACCACTATATGTTAGAGGAGTTAGTGACTTAATTAGAGGAACTTCTGATGAATTTTTTACAATGTCTCTTGTTCCTAGAGAGACTATGCAGAATGAGTACTCTTTCCTCAAAAAAACATATTCAAAGGATGCGCCAATTAGTGATCACGTTAAGGATATTCTTAGTGAGTTTTTCCCCACAGGCAAAATTGGAGAAATTGAGAGAACAACTATCCCCCACGGCTTCCAAGGGAATCAGATGAAGCCATACCAGGCACTAATTAAACTTGCAAGTAAGTCTGTTTCTGGTAATGCTGGTGATAGTAAGGGTGGATCTTCATCTTCTGCTGGATTCTTTTTCTATCAAACTAGGGATGGTTTTCAGTTTAGGTCAATCGACACCCTGGTTGGTCAGTCACCTAAAGCAACATATGTTCAGACTGAAGTTAACTGTAGCTCAGTTAATTATATGCCTACACCAGATCTCCCCTCTCTAGACTATAAGATTATTTCTTATAAGCTACTACAGAACCAGGATATGGTGTCCCAGATGAGTCACGGCGTGTATGCATCTAATAGGAGGTTCTTTGACCCAATCACATTTGCAGTAACTACTGCTAAAGATGCATTCACAGGTAAGGATTACATTGGTGGTGCTAAAAATCTGGGACAAGCTTTTGATCCCAAACAGATTAAGTTCTCAGATATTCAAACTAGCTTCACTGAATTGCCTTCTCAAATCCTCACAGAGACTTTTGACTTTGGAACAATAACTAGTGAAGTTGATCAGAAGTTAACGCAAGATATCTTCCAGTTTATGTCTCAAAGGAAGATGAGATATAACACATTATTCACTCAATCTATTAAGATGCAAGTGCCTCTCAATAGTTCTTTGAGGGCTGGTGATGTTATTGAATGTAAGTTCCCTAAAATTACATCTTCACAGACAAATTCGTTTGATAGGGATCAAATTAGTGGACTATATATTATTAAGGAACTCTGCCATCATTACGATTCCATAGGATCTTACAGTATTATGACTATTATTCGAGATACATATGGGAGGAGAAAGAAATGAGACTTTATTTTGGTAGAGTAGCTCCCGTAGACCCCCAAGTTGATCAAGTCAATGGTGGTGGATGGTCATGGAGATACAAAGTACGTATCTTCGACAAGCACACTGAAGATAAGCTCATCTTACCCGATGATAAACTTCCTTGGGCACAGGTTCTATTGCCCGTAACAGCGGGATCTGGTGCAGCAAACTATTCACAGAGCCCACAGATTAACCAGGGTGATACTGTAAGTATTGCATACTATGATCGTGATGAACAGATGCCGATCATCACAGGCATCCTACCTAGAACTGAAAAAGTTTCTACAGCAGAACCTGCGGGGGATTCCGGTGAAACTGGTTATGTTCCTCATACTGGCTATACTGAGAGGAAAGATGAGATTGAGGAAGTTCCTGTTGATGAAACTAATCAATCATCTAAGGATAGTCAGCCATCCCCACAAATGGCTAAGTTTAGTTCTGTAATTGGAGACACCACAGTAACCGCTAATACATGTGATCCCAATGAGTACAAGACTATTGCAATTAACTCTGAGATCAATAACTTATTCAACCAGATCAATTCAGTAGCTGATAATGCTGCTAAGGTTGAGAGTCTAATCTCTGGTTCTGTTGATAGGATTCACGCATTAGTTAACCCATACGTTGGTCAATTCTTCAGTGGAATCTTTAATGCTCTTATTCCAGTATTGAATGCAGGATTAACGGCTCTATACAATTCAGTCTTTGCATCTGTACTAGCTTCTACTCAAAATCCTCTTGTGGCTAGACTTGCCGCTGAGGCAGTACTTAAGGCACTAATGCCCCCTATTATGATCCTGCAGGAGGCTATTTCACTTATTGCTAACGAAATTGTAAGTCAGCTATTCAATAAGGTTGATGATCTAGTCAGAGATACTGTAGCAAATAATGATAGATTTACTACCTGTGCTGGAACTCAGTTTAATGGTGCATTAGTCAACTCTATTATTGGTGAGATTGATGCAAGAGTCAGTCCTCTATTGAGTGCTGTTGCTAAAGTATTGTCTGGTGGATTTGATGTTGTAAACCAAGTTAGATCCTCTGTAGACATTGTTAAGGACTTAGCTGGTGGTCTATTGTCTAGCAGTCAGAGTGCTAACAAGTGTAGAGGTAAAGTTAAGGAGTATGCTTTTGGTATTGGTCCCCTGGAAACGGCAGGTGATATCATTGAAGATGTTATGCAAGCGGCAAATGCCGGTGCTGGTCTAGTTAGTTCTGGGTTAGAGCTTGCTGCTGACGTTAGTGCATTGACTGATGAAGCTAAAAAAGCATTCCTAGAAGATTTTGGAGACTTTCCATTCACTAGCGTCAGTACAGGTCAATCTTCTGATTTAGATAATTGCAATACAGATGAACCAGAAGCGTGCTTTGGACCTGAGGTTTACATCTTTGGTGGACGCGGATATGGTGCTAGCGCTCAAGCTATTGTCGGTGACTATGTGGTTAGTAATGATGATAGAACAGTATCTGACGTACAGGGTGGGGTTGTCTCCATTGAGGTACTTGATGGTGGTGTTGAGTATAGCTATCCACCATTCGTTGAGCTTAGAGATAACTGTGGTCTTGGAGTTGGTGGTGTAGCTAGAGCTATCGTAGAGAACGGTTCAGTCACTAGGATCTACATTGTCCAACCAGGTGAAGGCTACGTATCAGATCCAGGAGAGCAGCTATTGGTAGTTGGTTCCGTTGAGGTTATTAAGGGTGGTAGAGGTTATGTTCCTGGTATTGTGCGAGATCAATATGGTGGTGAGTATGAGATCGTCACTGTTGATGATGTGGTTACCCGGATCATACCCATAAATATTATCCAAGTACCTGATATTCCAGTCTTGAAGATTCCTAAGTATGATCGAGACATACCTCCAGGTGGAACGGTAATCCAAGATCCCAATGGTACTGAAACTGAGCTACTAATCGTTGACGCTAACGGCAACATTTTGGGTAAGGTTAAGAGGAGTATTGGACTCAACTACAAGCCAAATCTAGTAGTTCTACCAGATGCAGCTGAGATTAGATTGGGTAATATCCCAGATGAAATTGCTAAGCGCATTCCACAAGATCAAGTACAACAAATCATCGACTGTATTGAGAGTTAACTATGGCTGAAAAGAACTGGGAAAGAAGAACGTTACAAAGCCACGGATCACACTTCCGTTTGGATGTAACAAACCCACAGGTAACCCCTGGTGGTGCAGAAGTCTATACATTCTTCTCCGTTACGGATGAGGGTGATAAATGTGCTGTTGGGCAAGATCAGGCTGGTAAGTATAAGATCCACAACGATCAAACAGTTGAGATTGTTGGTGGATCCAATAGTGCTGAGAATGGTGTTGATGTTATCATTTCTGGTAGGGGTGGTGATGTTGTAATTACTGCCGATAAGAATGGAAACATCAGCCTTCGCGGCAAGAATATCACTATTCAGGCAGATGAAGACATTGATATGCAGGCAGGTAGGAATGTTAGTATTGCTTCTGGATCTGGTAGAATCTTATTAAAGGGAAACACACTAGAGAAGTCTGGATTGAAAGGAAACCTATTGGATCCGGCACAGGAGTGGGCATACAAAGTATTTGAGGGAACTGGACTTCCTGGTGGAGCATTTGCGAGTCTAGTCTCTCCATTTAGTGGTATTGCAGACATTGCAGCATCTATTGCAGCTTCACCTTCATCATTTGGTGGACTGGTTGGTGATGCTATTGGTGGTGCTATTAGTCAGGCTACTGGTGGTATTGTTGGACCAGGTTTGGTTGGTGATGTTATTGGTGGTAATGTTGGTGGATTGACTGACTTTGCAGTTAATTCAGCTAAGTCTGCAGCTAGTAGTGCTACTGGTGGACTAAGTGATACTGTAATTGATTTTGTAGAAGAATAGGGTCTCTGATACTCTGCTAAATATATCAGCACCCATAATATTATTGTCTAGTAATGGCTATACAATTTCCAGCAAATCCACAAATTGGCGATCAGTTTACTGACGTTAAAACAAATATTACATACGACTGGACGGGAGCCTATTGGCAATCAACTGGTCCTGGTACAGGCATTGGCGCGACAGGTCCCGAAGGTGAGACCGGCGCTACTGGTTTTGGTGCCACTGGTGCGACAGGTATACCTGGTCGTTCTGGTACAAAAGGTGTTTCTGGTTCTACTGGAGCAACTGGACCTAGAGGATTCATTGGTCTAACCGGATCTACTGGTCCTGTTGGTCCCCCTGATGGAGCTACTGGTGAGCAAGGTACTACCGGAGCAACTGGACAGACGGGTGCTACTGGTATTGGTGCTACTGGTGCAACTGGTCCTCAAGGTCCCCAAGGTATTCAAGGACCACCCGATGGTGCTACCGGTGCAACCGGTGTTCGTGGTGAGAAGGGAGATATTGGTTCCACTGGTCCTACTGGTCCTGTCGGTCCTCCAGACGGCGCAACAGGTGCTACAGGTATTCAAGGTCCTGTCGGATCTACTGGACAAGGTGCTCCAGGAACAACGGGTGCGACTGGTATTCAGGGACCCAGAGGCTTCTCAGGTGATCCCGGTGGTCCTCCAGGTTCTACTGGCTTAGTTGGAACAACAGGTGCGACAGGTCCTCAAGGTGCTACTGGACTTGGTGCAACTGGTGCTACTGGTTTGATTGGTTCTACTGGTAATGTTGGACCTATTGGTTCTACTGGTCCTCAGGGTGGTGCTGGTCTTCCTGGTGCTACTGGAACTACTGGTCCTCTAGGAGCCACTGGTGCTACTGGTCCTGACGGTTCTACTGGTTCTACTGGTCTTCAGGGTGATCCTGGTGGCGCAACTGGTGCTACTGGTGAGGCTGGTGCTACTGGTTCTACTGGTGCGACTGGTCCTGATGGTCCTGTTGGATCTACTGGTCCCCAAGGTCCTCAAGGATTCCCTGGTACTACTGGATCTACTGGAGTCATTGGTCCCTTGGGATCCACTGGTGCTACTGGTATTGGTGCATCAGGTGCGACTGGTTCTACTGGTCCTACTGGATCTAGGGGTTCTATTGGACTAACTGGGGGAACTGGTTCTACAGGTGCCGTCGGTCCTGCAGGTGGATCTAACAGACTTTGGAACAGACCTACCGTCAATACGTTGGCGTCTACTGCTCAGTTTATTAATGCTGATGGTAATGATAAAGATATCCAGCTATTGAAGGTATCTACATTCGGTTCAGGATTTAGTCCAGAAGCAGCATTCCTAAACACAATTAATCGTGGGGACACCATCACCTTAACTTCTGGTGGTACTACGCTTCAGTTCACAGTCAGAGCAACCACTAAAGAGACTATTTCAGCTGGATTGCCTGTATTCGTGTTCATTGTATCTGATGGATTTGGTGCTGGTTCACTACCAACAACTTCACCAGCAGCGCCGATCACATTGGCTAAGCAGTTAGGTGGAAGTGCAGATTATGGCTTCACCTCAGCAATAGTTGATAAGCCCGCTAGTAATGGTGAGCTAACTATTGACTACAACTTTGAGTTTAACAACTATCCAAAGTTCGTTATCTTTAAGAATGAGGATGCGCAAGGCAGAACTGATCAGGCACAATACTTCTTTGATCCTCTTGCGAATAGCCCAGACATTAATTCATTCGGATTTAATGTACTAACAACAAACTCATTTAGATTTGAAACACCCAACGGACACCGTTTCAGTAATAATGACGGTGATTACTGGATCTTTGTTGGTAATACAACTGAATTGTTTATTGATCCCAATAACCCCACAGATAACTTAGGAAGTAGTTCTTGGGCAGTTCAGGTTGTTGGTATTACAAGTACTTTACCATCTACAGGTGGTCCTACAGGTCCTATTGGACCCCAAGGTGCTACTGGACCTGCTGGCGGTGCTACTGGTGCAACTGGTCTTGGACTCACTGGTGCTACCGGACCCCAAGGTGGTGCTGGTCTCCAAGGAAATCCTGGTGATCCAGGTGGTTCTACTGGTGCTACTGGTGTAAACGGACCTATCGGAACCACTGGTGCTACTGGTCCTGACGGTGCGACTGGTCTCACTGGTTCTCCTGGTGGTGCAACTGGTGCTACTGGTCCCGTTGGTGCTACTGGTGCTGGTGCTACTGGTCCCCAAGGTCCTATTGGTGATCCCGGTGGAGCTACTGGAGCAACTGGAGATACTGGACTACAAGGTCAGCCTGGATTTGATGGTCAGACTGGTGATCAAGGTACCACTGGAGCAACTGGTCCTGGATTTACAGGTGGAACATATAGTTCTGTAACAGGTATCGTATCATTCACTTCTAATGATGGTATTGGGTTTGAGACTGATGACTTGCGTGGTGCTACTGGTCCCGAGGGTCCTGTTGGCGTAGGTATTCAGGGTGCTACCGGTCCTATTGGATCCACTGGCTTAGGTGGTCCTTCTGGTCCCCAAGGTACTGCTGGCGTCCCCGGCACCAATGGCGGTCAAGGTCCTAGTGGTATTCAGGGGATCCAAGGTCCTCAAGGTAATATTGGAATCCAAGGTGCTACAGGTCTACAGGGACCTGCTGATGGTGCTACTGGTGCAACTGGTGTTCCTGGAATCCCTGGTGCAACTGGAGTTAAAGGTAATGTTGGACCCACTGGACCATTCGGTGGTGCTCCTGGTCCTTCTGGTGCTACTGGCGCACCTGGTCCTGCTGGCGGTGCAACTGGTGTACCGGGTCCTGATGGAGCTACTGGTCCTCAAGGTATTCAAGGTATCAGTGGTGTTCAGGGACTTGTAGGTTCTTCTGGTGCTACTGGTCCCCAAGGTCCTATTGGTGCTACCGGACCCCAAGGTCTCTCAGGTATCCAAGGTATTACTGGCGAAGTGGGAGCCACTGGTCAGCAAGGTATCCAAGGTCAGACCGGTGCAACTGGTATTGATGTACGTGCTACCGGTGTTACTGGTACATTCACTACATTAGATGGTAAGTTTATAACTGTTACTGACGGCATTATCACTGGAATCGCTTAATTATGGCTAAAGCTGAAGCAAACGGCAGCTTTCTTATAAAATCTACAGGAGCTGTTGAGTACATTGGATCTGGTGGTGGCGACAATCAAATCGTCACCTTCAATCCAGAAAATTCATCATTTGAAGACACTGACTTAGAGGAGCTATTTGGTGGTGCATGTGTATCACAGTATGTGCCGGATCCTCCTAGTGAGAGACCAAATGGTAGTGATCTTGAGATTGGTGACTTTTGGACTAACTCCAACACACAAATTCTATCCATCTGGTCTGATGACGAACAGTGGGTGTATGTGAAGGCAATCAATGGTACCCCTGTGGGAACTATTATTCAGAGTATTATAACTGGATTCCTCGCACCTCCCCCTATTGGATACCTTGCCTGTGACGGCACCCCCTGTCCACCACAGTTTACTGAGCTATCGGCACTGTTGCTAACTTATAATGGAGATACTGATCTACCTAGCCTCGGATCTGGATTCTTCATAAAATTCTAATCCATGCTATAATTGGGGGATCTACCCGCCATTCGTATGCGATTTCATATTCTCGGTCTTCCCCATACCGTATCCAGTAAGGAGTACGTTGCCTGTGCTTACACCCAAAAGGTTGTTAAGTTCGGTAAGATGATGAAAGCTCGTGGGCATGAGATCATTCACTATGGTCACGAAGATAGTGATCTGGTGTGTGATGAGCACGTCACTGTAACTACCAATGCCGACCTAGAGAAGGCATACGGTTCATATGACTGGAGAAAGAACTTCTTCAAGTTTAATACAGGTGATCACGCATATCAAACATTTTATAAAAATGCTATTAGAGAAGTAGGACTTAGGAAACAAGAAAATGATTTTATTTTACCATTTTGGGGATCAGGCACTCGCCCTATTTGTGATGCTCATCCTGACCTTATCACAGTAGAGCCTGGTATTG
>JAAHTG010002347.1_pt1 | contig 10918 bp, 19 predicted proteins | sample 6116081 | NCBI WGS metagenome assembly JAAHTG01 (sample SAMN13939989, study PRJNA603662) | sponge metagenome | isolation source: marine sponge | host: Mycale hentscheli | place: New Zealand | collected 2005
CTCTTTTTCTAAATAATTCTAATATAGCATCTGCTATTTGGGCATCATTTCCTTTTGGAAAGAATTTTTCAAAATTGTCTTCAACATATTTAATATATCTATCCATGAAATAAGATAATTTTTCTATACCTTTACCATCTTCTAGATTATAAGAATATTTTTCATCTTTGTATAAATCTTCAACTGGTGCTTTGTCTATTCTCTTTTTATAATTTTTAGTATTATATAATATAAGCCAACGTTTTACTATAGTACCAAAATAAGAATAAGCTTTAGCTCCCCTACTAGGATCAAATAAATGAATTTTCTTTAATAAAAATGTTATTATTTCATGTTGGAGATGCTCTATTTTATCTACCTCAGTATAATAAAATTTAAAAGTATGAATAATATTTTCTGTAAGTTTAAAAAATGGATAATGGATCTCATCACCATATATTTTACTTTTTAATTCTGGGTCTTCACTATTATTATATCTAACTATAGCATCCTCAGTGGCCTGAGTGAAATAGTTTTTTGATTTAGGTCTTCTTTTCTTGACTACCTTTTTCTTTTCTTTTTTTTCACTCACAATTACTTGATTCTTTTTACTTTAAAATCATTAAGGATATTTTGAATTTGTTGTATAGCTTTGAAAAAATGTCCTACCTCATCATCAGATTTAAAGGTTCCAGCATTATCAATTTCCTTAAGTTTCTTATCAGAGGCCTCAATAGTTTTGGAAATCTGATCTAAATATTGGATATAACCCATAAGGATATCTTCTTGTTTTTCATTCTTTTTAAGGAGGTTAATAGTTGTAAATATTAAAATTACAGCTAAAACCGATAATACTGATATTATTACTATTTCAATCATAGACTATTCAACATATTCTTTAAACCTTCACTCTTAATAGAACCAAGAGCTTTTGATTTGATGTTTGTTTTAGATTTTTCTTTTACCACTTCCTTTTTACCAAATTTAGGCAACCATTCTTTTTCAAATTCAATTCTAGCAGCCATTAAATCAGCTTGATGTACTATATAAATTAAAGATGTTCTTGGTTTTAATTCTGGCATAAAGGCTTTTAAATAAGGCTCATTAGCAGGGTCATATAACCCATCATGTAATCTTATTGCTAACCATTCATTTTTAGTTAATTTAATGTCATTGTCTACTAGAAGTTTTATACTACGTTCTGGTACTGACATAAAAGGTAATGCATTATTAAATTGATACATTTCACCTAAATTCTTTTTCCTCCATTCATCTTTAGATGGTATATGAGCATAATTATCTTCATCTCCTAATTTTCCCAAGTCATGGTTTAAAGCTGAGAATACAAGTTCCTCAACTGTATAATTTTGTTCTGCTCCGAATTCAACCCAAATTTTATTAGTTGCTAAGGCACCTTCAATTACGCGATTAACATGATCTACATAACCACCTGGAAATGAATTATGATAAGCTTTTTTATGAGAAGCAGGCATTAACATGATTTCTTCTTCATGTTTTTTATAAAACTCAATTAATTTTTCTCTTCTAGGATCTGAGATGTAGGCATTAATATAACCTAACATTTTTTCCCAATTTGATTGGATTTGTTCTGCTTTTAATTCCATATTAATCATTTTCTCTATCTACAATATCTCTTAGATCTTGAATTACTTCAACAATTTCTCTTTGGACAGCATTGATTGTTTCTCTAGTTCCACCTCTATGAATTTCCATATCTAATTTCTTAAATTTTCCATCCAATGTCTGTAGGCGGCGTTGCATTAACTTTTTATTTCTCATATCAAATTTTATTAATAAAAAACAGTGAGAGTATCCTACTCCCTTATATTCAATCGAGTCACGTTTCTCATTTCTCGTTTTTGTTTTTATTATCGTTTCGAGTTTATTAGTTCTTCTTTAAACCCGTATCCATAATATAACATCTTAGTTCTTGGGGGCCAAATTATCTTCTAGAAAAGTTATAATTTTTTGAATAAAGGCGCACTTTTCGTATTCTTCTATGGATTCAAAGAAATTTAATGTTGTAGAAAGTGCCTCTCCTAACTTCTCAGGGTCTTGTATTCTTACACAATCACGCCATATTTCTTTATCAAGGTTTGTTAATTTTAAATAATCCCAACCTCTATAAAAAGCCATATGTTGACCTGCTTCCTCTAAATCACCAAAATCACCAATCTCAGGATCTGATTCTTTAAATAGTTTAATCAATTTCTTTTGAAATGTCATATGATTTAAAACTACTTTTTGAAACATTTTTAAATGATAAGTAGGAGTAGTTCTAAATTCATCAAATCCAATTATTCCTTTAATTTCTTCTTTAGAAGGTTCAGGATAATTTTCATTAGGATCATCTTTATCAAACATACCAAATATTTTATCAATGTCTATCATTGGTTATAAATATGTGAAAGAAAATTTGGGGGGGCAAATTTAGTTTAAATTGAATTTTCTTAAAGTATAAAATTTACTTTTATCTTCAAGATCATTTTCTTCTAAATCAATTAAAACATCTTTAAGAGATTGTGTATAACCCCTCATATAAAATATTTCACTCATCGAATAATTTTCAGCATTCTCTTCAATTTCTTTAGTATTATATTTAATAGCTTGTTTTAAAATATCAATGTATGCGTCCATAGTTTATATCTATGGTTATAAATATTAAATTAGCGTTTTAAATCGTTTAATAGACGTGTTTATACCAAGAAAAAAGCCCCATATTTGGGGCTAATTTATAATTTAATTTTAATATTAAACTGCATATTCTAAAGCTAATTCAAATAATTCTTTATTAACTTTTTGATCTTGTCTAAAGTTTTTAATTTGTCTAGCTTTTCTAACTTTCCCACCCGCAATATAAGTGAAATCACCATCAATAACTTTTTCTTGAACTACATTAAATATTGACCATAAATCTTTTCCACTATCTTCAACTCTAACTGGTGTTAAAATATCTTTAATATTAATTTTAATCCTTTTCATTTCTTTTTCATTGAAACGAGTTGTTAAAGCTTTTTTAGCAAATTCAACTGCTTTCTTTTCATTCAATTCAATATTTTTCATTTTATTCATTGACTCAACAGTTAAAGGTAATTTTTCAACCATTCCTTTAATTTTAACTTGTAGCTCTTCAAATGTATAACCCATATGTCTCATTTTAACATCTTCAAATTGTGTAGTTGAAATAACCAATCCATTCTCACAAACCATTCTAAATAGACCAGCTGTAAAAGTAAATGCATTTTTACCATCATGACTATTTGTTAATAATACTTGTGGAAAAACTGTATCTCCATCTTCACCATTAATTACAACATCATTATTTCTAAATACAACTAAATGTTTTTGATAACCTTTAGTGCTATTTTTTCTAGCTTTAACAGATTTTGCATCAACAACACCCCAACCTAATGTTGCCATATCATCAATAACTTTACTTGTTGGAATATGCGTGTAATGTTTTGAAACCTCATCTGATGCCTTTTCAGCGAATATAACTGGGCAAATTTCTCTTAATTCTTTTTTACTTAAAAACTCACTTTTTTCTAAATCTAACATAACTTTTATTTTTTTAATTTATTTGTTAAGTATTTCTTAACTCTTACCTCATAAATATAACGTCTATTCTACCGGAAGCCAAGCACCTGTACAGTAAAGGTTAAGGGAGGTTACTTAGATATGTCTTTTTTAGTGTTAGTGACATCATCATTAATCGAGTTTAAACAATGATTATCATCGATTAAATCTAAAATCCAACGTAATAAATCACCTGCTAGAGATAGTGTTTTATCTCGTTGATTTTTACCCAATACTGACGAGATAGTTTCCTTAGGATTACCAAATTTATAACCTCCATTTATAATAAAAATTGCATTAAATAAATCAGCACCAACAACATTAGCAAATACATCAATTTCTCTAGCACTTCTAAAAAACCAAACTTTTAACTCTCTTTTATTCCCTGTTAATAGATATTTTATTATATAAAAAATTACTACTACTGGTAGAAATAAGTAGAGTAATATGATAGCAATAGTTAAAACAGTAAATTCTCTCATTAATCCTTTGGTGGGTTCTTATAAGCTTTAATAAATACAATTATGAGAATAGGCCAAAATATAATACCTAAAATACTTTCTAAAATATTGAAATAAATTCTAATATCTTCTGGTAGAAATTTATGGTTAATATATTGCATAGTGAACATAATAAACCAACCAACCCCCAAATATAGAGTTATATAAAATAACATTTATTATAAATATTACTTTTTTCCAATTTCATTTAAAATTTTACTATACTCTATTTTTTCTAATTTACTGAGGGATTTATACCAATTAATAAATTCACCACCCTTTATTTGTAATAATTCCTTTTTTATGTTTCTCATTATATATAATTTTTACCTAAATCAACTATTGCTTCTTTAGCTTCGCTAAGTGTTATATCAAAAAATTCTCTGTTTTGATTTACTCTGCAATATTCTAATTTACGATGAACCTCATGTTCTAAAGCCTCACCATTAAAACATTGAAAAGCAAATTCAACTTTATAAGGAAGAGCAACACCTGTAGACGTCGAAATTTGTTTAGCTCTAACCTCAGGTTCATTTTTAGTATACCCTATTTTATAATGACTATGAGATGGATTTGATAAAATATATACCCATTGGTCTGCTTTGCCTCTATTTTTATAGATATCTTTTCTTCTATTAGTATAGTAAGTTACTTTATCCCACCCATCTTCATCTTTTATAACTGAGTAAAATCTAATAGGAGCGTCTGTATAATCTTCATCTATACTAAAATGTTTTTTTGTTTCATCTAAACTTATTCTTTTCATAACTATCTTATTTTTTGAGATTTATTTCTTCTTTCATTTAACAAATCTGACTCTACTATATTTCCTTTATTTGTCATTTTAACTATTTTATTAGTACCAAACGCATATAAAGGTCCATCATAATCAGTGGTTTTAAATGGTATACCAACTATTTCTCTATGTTTAGTCACAACTTGTTGAGTTATACGTCTTTTACCATTAAATGACCTAAAATCTAAACAGGTAACCCTAAACCATTTTTCTAACTTAGGTAAAAATACTTCAAGATTAGCTGATGTGTTGAAAGGGTATTCTAATTTCTCAACATGACCCGTTTTTTCACTCATATTCTTCTTTTAAAAATTCAACCTCACCTGCAAAAAATGATAATTCTTTATTTTTAATAATATCCTCAACATTCTCTACGAACATTTCAACTAAACAATCCTCAAAATAAGCATCTTCATATATTTCCTCATCAATAAAAAATGAAGTATCACCATATCTAATTTGCTCCTTAAAATGCTCAGCTAAATCATGATCATAATAATATACATCTTCACATACACTAACATTTTTAATATCATTAGTAATAATATAAACATCATAACCATCAGCTGTTGATTCATTATAGATAGTACAATCACTACTTTCAAAATCATTATAGTCATGTGATATAGATAAGTTAAAATGAGCTTTAACTAATTCAATCATTCTCTTTTCAGGCATATTTTTATCTTCCATTTTATTTATTTTATTTTGAAATTTCATAAAGTCACCATCTTTATCGGCACTTAAACCTCCTACAGTATGGATTTTATCATCTTCTTCAGACCAAGGACCTGGTTCATCTGCATGTTCTAAAAATGCTTGTATGTCTGGGTCATTTACCCAATCATTCTCTTCTTTTTTCTTTTTACTCATATTACTATAACTTTTATTTGTTCTTCAATAATTTCTTTAGGTGCAGGATTATTATGCCCATGATAAGTTACACCACCCTCAGTATTAAAAACTGATTCAATAAAAATATTAATAGTGTCTCCAACCATTTCATTATCTAACATAACATTTTGAGTTGGATGGTAATTATATTTTGAATGTGTTCCTATAATAGTTTCAGCGTATGGACATTCAGTACAAAAATATTTAGGCAATTGATAACCTACAATATTATGAGGTGGGTGAAGATCTATTAAATCTTCCATTGTATAAACATGAGGACCTATAGAAATGGGAGTGGTTAAACTTTGATTATTAAACCAACCAAGATAAGAATACATAGGTGTTTGGAAACTTAAAGTATCAAACACAATCCAATAATCTGAATCGAAATTTGCTTCAACTAAAGGTACTCCATTATTAACATACTCATCATTTAGTTCTGTTAAAGAACCTTTAATTTGAAAATAATTTAAACCATCCCATTGTATTTCATAATAACCATTAGAATTAGGAAAAATAGGTAAACCTTTATAAACAATTTCATAATTAGTATCACAATTTCCATTACATAATGAGGGATAAATAGTATCTTGTTGTTTAGTACAAGAAGGAGCTATTATTAAAGCAAAAATAATTGCTAAAATAACCAAAATAATTTTATTCAAACGTTTCATAACCTTAATTTTTAAATCTTACGATATAAATATAACAAAGAAAAATCCAAAAGCCAAGCAAACAGTCAAAAAGCTGCTTCTTTCTACATGATTCAATATAGAGATACGTATATACAGCGATTATTTACATACCTTAGCATAGATTCCATTGTTTTAAACCTAGGTAAATCAAATGGGTAGGAAGCATAATTTAGAATGCACCGTTATGATATTGGTAGCGCTGTAAATCAACTAAAAACACTTGGGTTAGATACATATGTTATGCTGAATATATAATAGGGGATGAAGCTAGGTTCTGTTTTCGGAATCCTTATATAATAACCAAACCATATATGTTATCGCTATTATTTGTATTTCTAGTATTATGTAGACCTCATTCATGTTGATACACAATACTAGTGTTTTTTAATTTAAAGATTTACTACATTTCTAATCCAAGCTTTATTACCTGTGTAATCACTTGTACTCTTAGACCCTCCATCTAATTTTTGGATTGGGAAATTCAAGTTATAGGTTGTATTTCCGGTAATAAAATTTAAAGGTGAAGATTTTATACTATTATCTACTTGACCTCCTACTCCATATACTGGTTTAATATTTGGATATTTATTTCTATTTGGGTAAGGTGACCACCCTGCCATTACTACTAGCTGATTCTCGATTGCATAAAAATTTTGTGTAATCACTTGGACCCCATATTGTTGTGTGGGGTAAGGAATGTTTCTTTCTATAATTGTAATAGGGTAAACTACACTAACTGATGATACTGGAGACCATCCTGGGACTGATCCACCTGTAGGTGATCCTGTTGGAAAGTTTGCAAATGTTTGCCATGGTGGTTTTGCTCCACTTGAATTATCAAACCCAACATCAACAATTCCTCTTGTAGGGTGGATTAAATTTAGTTGTCCCTGAGAACCACCTGTTCCGTTCCATCCATCACCATATGAATCACAACAGAAGAATGTTATTAAAAGATCACCCGTAGGATTTCCTCCTCCACCTGCTCCTGAAGCATTTGAGTTTGAATTTGAGTTAGCATTTTCCAAAATCATTTGTTTCTGACGCATCATATTTTCATATTGAAATTGGTGTGCTAAGAACATTCTTTACTGTTCCATTAAAGGAAGATTTTTAACATTTTCTTGTAGTACGAAGGCTTGCCAAGTTAATAACATAGTATTTTTTATAGATTTAAATTATGTACATAAATATAATATATATTTTTTCTGGTGCAAAGTTATTTTAAAGAAGGAAGATTTTAATATTTTTGGATTTTATACCAATTGGCCATAATGGGAAACATAGTATATATTTGTATATACAACATCGATGTGAAAGGATTAATTTCGAACTAAACATACATTTACTTTCTTTCACGGTATAACCACACATCGATGGATATCAGCATACATGGGTATTACATACTAAGTACTACATACGTACGTACACACAACACTATATTGACGTTATAATAATTGCACTATATAATTGTAACAAGGTACTTTAGATTTACCTATATGGTTACAACTAAGTACTATACTTGATGATGTGCCGGTATCATAATCTTAGCCATACCGTTAGCTAATTTATTCATTGCAGTAATATACTCCTCTAGATTATATATATTGTTTGGACCTGTAGGTACGTATCGGTCTTTAAGTACACGCTTAAGTAAATATGGTAATTGTGTATAGTAACCAACTGTTGATTGGCTATCCGCATCAACTAACATGTAGCAGTGATTTGATTCATCAACATGCACTTCATACCCACCTAATAGTTCATCTTTAATTAGACAATATCTAGTTGTTGAGCCTTTCTTTCTACCTTTACGTTTTGGAGTTGTTTCTTCTATCATATAACTTTTATTTATTTGAATATTGAAAGCATTCTTATCCCTGTTTGGAATGCTTATAACTTATTTTTGGCATAGGTGTATTCACATTAGTTTAACTATTGTTTCGGGGCGCCGTCTTAAATGCATACAGGGGCCTATGATCAAATTGTTACTATTAATATAATGAGATTGTTTAGTGTATCCAAACTTTAATCCCATTTACTTATTTGTCTTATAATTAGTATTAACATTGTTATCAACATTAGCATTATAATTGTTCTTCCATTCATTGTATTATGCTACTGCTTTTCTTGACTCCATCCACACTCTATATAATGCTGGATGTCCAAATGGATTTTCCTCTAAATAGGCAACACGATCGCTATGATCTGCTTTAATCCATTCTGCTCTTTGAGTAATACCTAAGGCAAATACCTCGGCATCAAAATATCTATTCATTTCCTCACATTTGCTAGTAGGCATTGTATCATACCCATCAGGTGTAGCGGTGGTTTCACTCCACTTAGCTACCATGTGTGGAACCATTCTACCCAACTTATTTTGTTGGTGTATCACCATAATTGAAACTTTAAAATCAATACCCTTACCTGGTGTCATTAAACCATACTTAGTTAATTCATCCTGAACTATCTTTACTGCTTTTTTAATTTCTACTTTATTCATAACCTTAATTTATTATATATTTCTTAACTTTCTTACATCATAAATATAATGAGAATCAACGCGGAAGCCAAGCATTCGCCGCGGGGGGTGAATGGGGAGGTATATATTTGATTTCCGTTTAAAAATATTTGGCTTGCGCCATAAATGGGCTAATGTCCATTACATTTCAGACCACACACTACCCCGTTGTTGACATTTACTATTGCGCACTCCCATATGGAACACTATGGTTGACCACATTAACATACAGTTGCCCATCCATTGCTTGTTTTATTTTTTAACGTTATTTAACTAACACTAACTATACATCAATTGGGGATGACATCCAAGTAGATTCACCGTATGATTCATCGTACGAATTGTCTTCCTATACGTCGCTGGAATTGTTTATCGGCTCTGTTTTTACTTCTTAGTTATGAGCTCCTTTATAGTATGTAATAAAACTATAAGGATAATCATTGCGGGTATTACAATTAGTATTTTCATTTTCTTTTTTTGCCTTTATATTTTATATCCTCTAATTGGTATGTAATTAATTCAATTAGATTATCATATTCATTCCTTGTTTTATCTGTTATATCTCCCTGTTGGTGATCATAATAGATCCATCTGTTTAATTCTTTTAGATTTTTTAATGCCCCATCTACTGTTGCCTTATCAGATATTAATTGCTTAGAGCAACCTACTATTATAATTAATGGTGCTAGATATTTGATTAGTTTCATAATTGTATTTTTTTAGCTTTATTCATAATACATTTTTTAAATGCTTGTTCCATTTTAATTCCATCTTCCTCAAGTTGGAATCCTATAATTTTGCCTTTATCATCTACGTCTAAATTATCTTTAGAATGATCAAACCAACAATTATAACTGTAATGAGCTCCCCAATTGTTTTCTTTTAGGAATTGACGTTTTTCTTTTTTAATCATTTATTAATATTTCAACTACTGAATCCGCGATCCAAACACTTTGATGATCATAACCTTTATCTCTTAATTCAAATTCTGTCCAAACTGCTTCTGAAAAATCATCTGTGTGTAAATAATCTATTACTTCATTTGCTGCATTAATGTATTTAATTGTATATCTCATAACCTTAATTATTTTTTTTATTATTCGTTAAGTATTTCTTAACTCTTACCTCATAAATATAACGTCTATTTAGTCGGAAGCCAAACACTTGTCACAAGAGGTTTTACTTGTTTTTTATGAGTTTTATATTGCTAATTTACGTATAGAAAAGGGGCGGCTTAAGGTGTAAGTAAGTTAAGATGCCGCCCCTTGATTTTCAGGTTATGATTCTGAAATATTTTATGCTTGAGGTGAATTTAATCCCTCAGTAAATAACCAACCTACATTTTCGGTTTGTTCTAAGCTGAAAAATAATCTATCCATTTGACCACCTCTTCTATTTTTACTAAACGAAATACATCTTCCATTTTCATCAAATCTCATTTCAGCCATTCCAGTTAGCATATGTTTGAATCTATTACTACCTGCAAAATTACCTGATTTAGTAACTTGTTGAATAATCATAAAAGCAGTGTTTCTTTTTTCTTTATTTTCAGCTTTATTATGTTTTTCTAAAATGTTTAATATTTTAGTTTCAGCACTTTTACTAGTACCACCGTGAAAATCTACTACACTAGTAACAACTTCAGCCATACTATCTATTAAAACTGCATCCCAACCTTCACTTAAAATTGATTTTAAGATAACAATCGGATCTTTTTCTATGTAATCACCTAAAAACAAAATAGGTAACTTACCAAACTTTGGAAATCTTTTTACATAACCAAACATATCAATTGAAGTCATTTCACCTGATATAAACAATACTTTATGATCATTTTTATGTAGGTCAGATAAAACATCTAACATAACAGTACTTTTACCTACTCCTGGATCACCTATAAAGGCAAAATTTGTACCTTTCATTAAACCACCTTCAC
>JAAHTG010002349.1_pt1 | contig 10906 bp, 17 predicted proteins | sample 6116081 | NCBI WGS metagenome assembly JAAHTG01 (sample SAMN13939989, study PRJNA603662) | sponge metagenome | isolation source: marine sponge | host: Mycale hentscheli | place: New Zealand | collected 2005
TCAACACCATAAACACGAATACTTAATTCTTGTTTAAGTGGCTCAGGTAAAAAGTTTGCTTCAAAGGCTACTGTATCACCATCAATAATTCTAGTAATAGGAAAATCATATTCTTCCATCTTTACTTCTTTAGCAAACGTTGGATTTACAACTGAAAGTGCAACAAGTATAACAGCTATGACAAGTAACAGTTTAGTCAAATTTTTATCAATATTTTTCATATAGCCTAACCTCCAATTGTGTCAGGAGCAGTTGCTTCAAATTCAGCAAGCATGTCCTTCTTTTCTAACAAGAGTTTTTCCAAACTCCAAAGTGCAGCGTATACCTCATCGCTTGCACCTTCTTGGATTTGAATAAGTGCATTTTCTAGCACTTCGATATCTTTTAAAACATCTACCATTAGTCTAACCTCGAACCAGCATATGCTTTAAAACCATATGATTCAAAAACTTTAGCCGCCGCTTCTGCACCTGCTTCTTTAACATCAACGTTTTGCACGTTAACACCTGAAGGGTTGTAAATTTGGTGTGAGCCAGTGTATGACTTTTCAATACCTGCAGCCTTCATTGCACGACCTAGTTTAGTGTTACCTTTAATACCATGAATATTAACCCATGCAAATCCACAAGGATAGTTGTCTTTACTATCTAGTTTCTCAACAAAATAATCACTAGCGGCTATATAAGCGGCTTCTTTTGCACGTCCAACAATCATTTTAATTTCGTTTGTATCATAGTTTATCATATTCAACTCCTGTTTTTTAATGTCTATACTAATATTATACGGCAAGATGTCTTACCTGTCAACCTTTTTAATCAAAAAATCTACCCAAAACCCAAACAAATTTTGTGTCGCTTACTTGTTGCCACATTCCATCTTTCCAATTAGACCACAATATAGCCTTGTTTGCATCTTCCATTACGTCTAAACCTTTTTCTGCTTTTGCAGTAAACGTTTCACCTAAATGATTTTCAAATGTAAATGTTTTCATAATGTAGTCCTTTTTTTATTAACTTATACATACAGTATACAGTAAGATGTCTTGGTTGTCAACCTTTATTTTGACTTTTTTGCCATAAAAAAAGCAGGGTATAAAACCCTGCTTTAAAGTTTATACGTTAATTACGCAATTATTCTTCTTTTAGGAATTGAGTATTCCATAGTAGGTCTGCCTTGAATTCCAGTTTCAATTGCTTTTGCTTTTACATTGAAGCCTTCACCTTTTAGTTCTGAAAGTCTAGCACCAGGTGATTGGATATCCATTTTTTCTCTTAGAGTATCCATAGTAAACGTTTTACCTGTACCCCAAAATTTAGCTAGTATTTTTTGGTTTTGTGTTCCTTCTTTAAAGAACTTAGTTCCTATTGCTTTTTTATTCTTTGACATAAATGTCCTTTCTTTTATTGTTTATATATAATATATACTATTGTATACAATTTGTCAACCATTATACAGCTTTCCAAGGCATGTTAACCTTTTTAGCTACCTGGTATACTACCCAAAAAACACCTGTATAAAACAATGTGCCTAATAAAGTATTGGTAAAAAATGGTATAGCTGCTACATAACAAGCCCATAAACCTGTTAATGTTAAGCCATAATATCCACTTAGCCATACACTAAAGTTAGTGACTATAAAGAATATTATACTTGCTCCTAGACCATTAACAAATACATTTTTAAAATATAGTTGTGTTGCTAGTATTACTGCACCATATGTCCATAGCATATAACTATGAAAACCCCAATACAAATCACCTATAAGCATAGCACCTATTGTTACTGGAATTGCTATTAGGTTATTTCTCATGATATGTGGAATAAACACTGCTACTGCTAGTATCGGTGTAAAGTTTGGCGGATGTGGTATTATTCTACTGAAACCCAATAAGGCAGTAAAGAACAAAACCCAAAGTATTTTTTCTACCATGTGTATGTTGCTCCTATCCATGTTTCAGTTCTTTTGAAGTTTTTATCTAAGTTGTTACTTATATAACCACTCCACTTAGAAGTAAACATTTTGCTTACACCTAACGTTTGAGAGCTAAACTCTTGTGTTTCGCCTGTTGGTGTAAATAATTGCCATGTAGCTGACCAGTTTACATTCATAAACCCATCTAATACAGGTGTAGAGTTTCCAAGGTATCCGTAGTTAAGGTCGCTTTCAATACCTTTTTCTACTGTCATATACCAGGATGTATCTCCTACAAGTTTATAGTCTTTAACTTCTTCTGCTTGTATTACTGTTGTGAAAAGCAGAATAAAAACACTTATTATTTTTATCATATAACTAAATGTATACTATTGTATACAATTTGTCAACCATAAAAAAACCCAGTATTTCTACTGGGTTTTTGATATTAATGTGTAATTAATATTAGTCACGTGTAAATAGTTTCCACAAAACAGCTGCAGAAATAAGACCTACTAAACCAGCCGCACCAAGTTGTGATACGATACTGATGATAGTGCCGATTACATCACCGCCTAAGAAAGGAACTGAGCCACCAAATACAACTTGTAAAACGATAGCAAGACCAATCAACGATACACCAGCCTCTGTAGCGCCGCGAACAGCACCTAAGATTTTGTCTAACATAGATTTCTCCTATATTAACGTGACCGATTTCTTGTTGGTTAGTCCGGGCTTCAGCGGTCACAACTGAGCCCACTCCTTCAGACTAACTCTACTAAATCTTTATTAAATATACACTATTATATCATACTTATGTGATTTTGTCAACCATTATCACCTGTTTTTATTCATATAGTATAAGTACTCGTTTGGCACCCATTGATTGTACCAATTATTTTTTCCGCCGCTTTTACTGTTGGCTACCGCTTTTATATCTACTTGTTTGCCTTTAATAGGTAGTGTATCTGTATATGTATTAATAAAACGTTGACTACTTAATGCAATATGTCTCCATGGTTTTTCTCGCATTGTTGCTTTCCATGTAGGAACTTTATCCCATGCAGGTGTCCATTTCTCATATATGCCTTTATTATACTTTGCATACTTGGATAAGACAGTATGGTCATTAATTGCTTCCCAATGTTTGAACATTACATCTTTTACTTTAATTCCACTACGTGGCATTTTATGCTCATAGAAGTCATATCCTATTGAATAAAAGATTTCAGCCATGTAACTTAGTTGAATAGTTGTATCTGTGTGATATCCCCAAGCCATTGCACCTCTACTTGCTTGTGCAACGTGAATACCTTCATCATCAAAGCTACCTAAAATATGTGTAGCATTCTTCTTTGCTTGCTCAAACAGTACTGCATTGTTAGTTGATATAGAATATAGCAATCCTGCATTAGTCATAGCAAATGCATACGTACCGCACCCATTGATTCCAATACCACTTTGTCCATTTGATGTACGATTATTTTCTGTACTAGCAATTCTTGATGGATTATTAATATCACATTGCGCTCTACGTTGTTGTGTATGGAATAGATTACCCATAAATATCTCATCAAAGTAGTCTGTTATAACTCCGTGTTCTTCCGGTGTTAAAGGCATCAAATCCTTGAAATAAGCGTAGAACTCAGCAGTCCTAGCCAGAACATGATACTTCTGATATTGCATATGATTTATATCAGTTGGAGCAGTCCATTTTTCACGTACATTTCTATAGGTTGCATGATGCAAAATAATGTCAGTCATAGAGTCAATTAGGTATTTGTAATCAGAATGCATTAGGTTATTTACACGACCAATACAACTTGCCATTTTCTCATGATTACCATTGTTTATTACTTTGAGTTTTTTGTTATCTCGAGTATACAATTGTACAGGCTTATTATCATTTGCCATCATAAAATACTGTAGTACATCTTTGCATCCTTGCCAAATAAAAGCATCTCCTCTATTGTCTCGGCCGCCTTGTCGTGCCCAATTTGATTGGTATGTTCTATATTCGCCTTGTTCCATTAGAAAACGTAGACGTCTTTGATCTACGAACACAAAGCCTTCGGGTATTTTTACATTCTGCAACTCTGAAGTTTTATAATGAGCAAAATGCTTATTACTAATAACTGGTTGCATTAGTTTGGCACCGTTGAAGTTGTTATTATTTGCTGTATCGGAAGGTGATGGAAATACTGTTGGCCCTTCAGCATGTACACATGCTGATATTAGGAATAGCATCACTAGAGCTATAGATCGATTTATCATGTTGTTTACCTCGATGTTTTATTTAATAATAATATTATTATAAGACATCTTGGCTAAACTGTCAACCGTTATCTTCCTCTATTTTTTGTTACATTAACTAATGATTCTAGTGTTTTCCAATCAGTTTCTTTATAAGTAAGGGTAAATTCTAATTCTTCTTCACCACGTCTTACTTTAACTATTGCTATATCGCCCGGTAATGCATGCAAGGCCTCTGCAAATAACATAAATGATGAACGTACTCTTTTGCCGTTTAGTTCTAAAATTATGTCGCCTTGTTCTAATCCAGCTTCTTCACCTGCATATATAATTTTTGGTTTTTCTGCAAATACAGGCGCTTGAACTGGATTAACTGGTACATCGTAATTGACGTAGCTCATGTATCTATCTTTACGTTCGATGTCTTTTACATCTTCATATTCAAAGTTTTTAGTTAAAAACAATAAGTCTACATATGGAACATAACCTTTTTCTGCGTATGCATCAGACAAAATATATTCCATACTACGAACCGCTTGTCTGGCTCCTACTGCTAATCCTACTCCATCCCAACCCGGTATTTGTCTTGCTGGTGATAATATGCTTTGTGCTACACCATATACTTTACGATCTTCACCTATAACAGGGCCACCGCTGTTGCCTTGGTTAATAACTGCATCAACTTGCATCATCATTGAATAAGGACGTTGTCCAAGTCTGCCATCATATGTAACAATACCTTGTGTACTGTTCCAAGGTAAACTCATGCCATGTCCAATAACTACAACAGGATCACCTTCGCTTATATCTTTGTAATCAGCAAATTCTAATGCTTCCCATTCTTCATTATCTTTTTTAAGTATTTTAAGAATGGCAATATCTGCTACTATGTCGTACCCAACTACTTCTGCATTTTCATAAGTCCACATATCAATTGCAGTATTAACTGTCATCTTCATTTTATCTGGATAATCAATGTAGCTTTCAGCTACATGATGGTTTGTCATAATAAGTGCATGCTCATCGGTTACTTCAATAAAGAATCCTGTGCCTCTCCCTGATAATTTTTGTACTGATCCATTACCTGAATTATTTTCGTTTGGATATACTGATATCATTACTACGCTTGGAAATGAACTGTAGATGTAATCTTTAATTCTGCGTTCGTGATCAAATGAATCACCATTAAGAACCCATGCGTTTACATTATATATGGCTTCGGCTATAGGTTTGTTTTTCTTCCAAACCCAAGCTATTCCTTCATGTATTGTTTCTTGTATTGATCTGTAGTGTGAATTGATTACTGTATTGATTACTACTGCCGCCAACAGGAGTATTACCACTCGTTTTAATTTCATTTTAGTACTTTTCCCTATTAACGTTGTATTGTATTTATGCCGTTATATTAGCACTTAAAACGTATTTTAACTTTGTTCTTGGTGTATGGGATTATTTAAGCACCAAAGATTGCATACTTTCCACTCTTGTGTTTTTATAGCGTTTACAAGTGTATCAGTATAAAAGGAATTATTTAAGATGTCAGATAGTGAATGACTGTATAAACTTATAGTGTTTCCAGGATGTGGAACTATAGGACCGTCATGTCTATCTAAATCTATGTGCTTGTGAAACGGACTCATTGACAATGGTTTATCATTGAATGTTTCTGTAGCATAGATATAGCTACAAGGCCAAAGTATACCACGGAAGTCTATTTGTATTTGTTTTTCTGCAAATGCACTACACTGACTGTCAGTGCCACTTCTCCATTCTGCATCTTTACAAGCAACAACATCTTTTAAGGATATTAATTTTTCATCATGCTCGTATATATTTTCTGTGCCTATTTCATATTCTTCTGTGTCTGTTTTTACAAATAAATCTTCTCCAGGAATACAACTATGTCTTACTTGAAACCACGCATAATCTAATTCAATTGCACGTTTTTCTGCTTCAGCATATTGATGTAAGTTATGATCAAACAGCGTAAATATCCAGTTTGCTTGTCCGCCTGCATCTATAAATGCTTTTGCATTGCGTTGTATAATGTCGTATGTTGTTGATCGTCTATGTATATGATGTGTATCTTCTAGTCCATCTATTGCAAAGTTTACTCTGTGTGCTTTACCAGATAATGCACTACCAAGTCCAGACCAAAATTTTTCATTTCGGGCGCCACCATTTGTGTTAATGTGTACAGAACATTCTGGATGTGCATCTACTGTAGTTTTTATAAAATCTATTGCATCTGGGTGCATACATAAGTCACCTACATTGCCATCGAACAGTATCTCATTTAACAACATACCTTTTGTATCTTCGTGCATAATCCGTTGCCACAATTCAAGTGGCATATGATTTAAATCTAAGTTGCTTATATTTTTGCCGCCAGTTATGTTGCGAGTGCAACCTGGACACTTTGCATTACAATGAGAAGTAATTTCTACCTTTATGTTATTGAAATTATCTAGCCAATTCATATCACATTTTTTGCCATTCAGCATATATGCGATCACTTAGGTCCCATTTACATTCAACTACTCTGCATCCATGTTTGTCTGCCCATTCGTAATTAAGTTGTATACTCCAAGGGAAGAAAACAATTTCTTCCATTCCTTTCCAAGGATGGTCACCAAGTCCTGGATTCTGCCTCCAGTACATACGCCCGCCTGGTTTCATTAAACTAACTGCTTTTTCAACTTGTGGCTCTACATCTTCAGCAGTGCCAAAATTTAAGCTACCTAAGATAATAGCAACATCATATTTATTATCAGTTTCAAATTCCATAATGCCAGTTTTCTCATCAGCACTATCATTTGCAGGATCAATTCCATATACTCTGTCGCCCCAATGAGGCTTGAACAAATTAAATCCACAACCAATATCAATAATACTGTCTGTTTCTTTAACTTTATCTAATAACGCCCACCCACTATACTTGTATTGACTATAGTCGGGTTTCCAGTTATTACCAAAATATTTGTTTCTGATCTTTGAATCCATATTATACTGCCATTTCTGCCTTAATTGTAGGTAGAGGTGCATAGTTTTCTAGTGCATAATCCTCTATGCTACTATTTAACACTTCTTCAAGTGAAGCAAATTCTGGCATAACCAGTACAGGAGATTTAGCAGGCTTACGTGACATTTGTTGTAATACTTGTGGCATATGGTTATTGTAAATATGACAGTCACCGCCTGTCCACACAAACTCGCCTACTTTTAGTCCTGTAATACTTGCAAGTATATGTGTAAGCAAACTATAACTTGCAATATTAAATGGAACACCTAAGAACATATCTGCACTACGTTGATACAGTTGGCAACTTAGTTTGCCTTCTGCTACGTAAAACTGTGCAAGTGTGTGACATGGTGGAAGTGCCATTTGGCAAATTTCACTTACATTCCATGAATCTAATATAATGCGTCTGCTGTCTGGGTCAGCTTTAATTTGTGCAATAATTTCTGCTATTTGATCTATACCATCACAGTCACGCCATTGCTTGCCGTATACTGGTCCTAGTTCTTTAACAGTGTCTGTATTCTCATATCCCATTGCTTTGCCTTGATTGTCAGCATTAGCAGTCCAAATAGTAGTTTTATCTATTAGTTCTTCACGTGGTTCACCGTAGCGTATTTCAGCAAGCCTGCGTTCGTCTGTGCTACCTTCTAACAACCATAACAGTTCACTTACAACACTTTTCCATGCAAGTGTTTTGGTTGTTACGGCAGGAAATCCTTTTTCTAAATCAAAGTGCATTTGGTATCCAAACACACCTTTTGTGCCTGTTCCGGTTCTGTCTTCTTTGACTTTACCATTTGCTAGGATATGTCCTAGGGCATTTAAATATGTTTTCATAGTTTACTCCATTTTTCAATACTTAACGTATCAATACTAGTATCGACATCAACTAGTTTGTAGTTTTTTAATATCTCATCTTCTGGTAAGTGCGTATCACAATTGTATACACCTGTGATTCTACTTAACCAAAGTTCATCAATAATTGGTATTAGTGCTTCTACAAGTTTTGCACCGCCAATTACCCAAACGTTTTCCATTGTTGGCAATAAGTCTTCTACACTTTTTATATCAACAACTATATCTGCCTTAGGCGCTTCTTTACTAGTAACAACAACGTTTGTTCTATTAGGTAACGGCTTTGGCATATGTGGATCATCAAATGTTGTTCTACCCATTACAACAACACCACCTTTTGTAGTTTGAACAAACCATCTCATGTCTGCTTTATTATCCGGCCAAGGTAGCGTTCCGTCTTTACCTATGCCCCAATTCTCGTCACATGCCAATATTGCTCTTATCATAGTTTGTCTATTCTTCCTTGGTGTCTACCACCTTCAAATTCTGTATTAAGAAAAGCATCAACTATATTAATAATCCAAAAAGGATCAGTTACTCTAGCACCTAAGCACAATACATTTGCATTATTGTGTTGCCTTGTTAGTCGAGCAGTTTCTACATCTTTACAAAGACCAGCACGTATTAATGGATTACGATTAGCAACCATACTCATACCAATGCCTGTTCCACAAATTAAAATGCCCATGTGTGATTTACCAGCAGCTACATCGTCGCATACACTTTTAGCAAAATCTGGATAGTCGCAACTTTCATTACTGTGTGTACCAAAGTCCATATGGCTTGCAATCTTTTCTTGTTTAATCCACTTAATAATTTCTTGCTTTGTGTGGAACCCTCCGTGATCACTTCCTAATGCTATAATCATAACACAAACAACTGTAAAAATGCCCAACTGTTCATAACCGTAAACCAAGCACATAATACAATAGCACTACTGCCACGTCTGTATGTGCTAAAGACAGCAAGTATACTGCCTATTAAGTATAGTGGAACAAATATCTTTGTTGCAGGATCAAGTATCGTAAAACTCAATACTGCACTTGCAATTATTAATAGTGTTGTTTCTACTATTTCTGCATAAAAAGCCGTGCGGTCAGTTGCATAGCTTTTCTTAAAAAATTTAACTACGTTTTTCATGTACTACCTTTAAAAATCATTACTTGTATTATAGCATGTTTGCTATGTTTGTCAACAATTAAACGCCGAATGGATTTATATTTCTTAATTCAGGAACTCTTTTAATATTTACTAACTCATTTGGCATTAATGTCAATGGTTCCATAGATAGATAGTCAAACAAGACACCCCATAAGGTATGAGCAGATGGATTAACCGTAGGAAAATGAGATACTCTACCAGTTTGATACATACCAGGTTTTAACATTTCTGATATTAGTTCATCTGCTGGCGGATATTCCATTATTGTTTCTTTGTTGGTTCTCTTATTCAGCATTGCATTTACTTGTATCCAATGTATGTCATTTAACCAGAAAGAACCTGCACCTTGTGAATTCATTTCTGTAGTTGACCAATCGTCAGTAACAAGATAACCACGTCTGTTATTAGCATACTTTTCTATTCTATACATAAAGCGTTTTATTGCAAGATCATAATAATCAGTTAGGCTCTGCATTCCTAAATCTTTCCCCCATTCGAAATCCGAACCTGGAAAATAGTCTAGGTTTTTAAACTTATCCTTTATTATCGAATCGAATATAGGAGATTGAACATCCCATCTTACTCTTACATATCCTACAATATTATGTCTGTTTTTAAGTTTCTTGCAAAGTTGCATAGCAGTAAAATGACTCCATATCTGGCCCCAGATCATTTTAAATATGTTACCATGTAGTTTTACATATTCATCTGGGTTATTCCAAGTATACTCAGGTACTGATTTAAATTCAGGATGTAGTTTAGGAAAGTAGGTAGGATCTTGTTTCATAAAATTAACCATTTCTGATTGATTAGTTTTTTGAAAATCAGTAAAGCTACCAATACTAGAGGGAGTTTCGCAATGATCCCAGGTATGCCCAACATGTATTATTTTGTAAAGAGGAGAATATATTCTACATATACTTTCAAATGATTCTTTGTCGTGAGTACGTGTTTCTCCAGACCATACAATAACTATAGTATTTAAATCACGATTAACTATGTTGTCGACATTTGCCATTATGGGCCGCATCCCCAGTCTGAATCACACCAAGTGCTATCACTAGTTAAAGGTTCACGTATAGGTGATGTTGCATGACCATTGTCTATTCCGAGCCTCTGTCTTTCTTCTCGTTCTCTTCTTTCTACTTCTCTTTCTAAATTTAGAGATTCCTGTGCATCATTATTTTGTGAACTAGAATCTTTCCTTCCTGAATTAATACTTTTTGGTTTTTGCATGAATACAAACTCGCCACCTTGTTCTTCACCACCAGATGTTTTTAATTGAAATTCACCTTCTACTTTATCTTGACCGTTTGCCGCCGCTTTTGCAGCAGCTTTGTTTAATTCATCCATATTCTTTTTAGTATACGCCATTTTGTAATAAACAGGTTCTGGTGTTTCTCCTACACGTAGCATTAATCGAATCCAAGGTTTAGATGGTTCTACCCATAAAATTTCTACAGACTTTCCAATAGGTATTCCGTTGATAGGCGTTCCTTGTAATGCATATATTGAATATCCTGTGTATACTGTAGATGTTAATAGCATAGGAATTAAAAACATTAATATTATTAGATTTTTTCTATGCAATATTAATGCATAAAGAGTTATAACGCTTGTTATAAAAATTAAAGTTGCTGAAGTATATACCATATTATAATCCTTTGTGCATTGATTTTGTTAGTGCTATCAATGTTTGATTG
>JAAHTG010000462.1_pt2 | contig 10902 bp, 22 predicted proteins | sample 6116081 | NCBI WGS metagenome assembly JAAHTG01 (sample SAMN13939989, study PRJNA603662) | sponge metagenome | isolation source: marine sponge | host: Mycale hentscheli | place: New Zealand | collected 2005
ATGGTATCGAATCTGATTAGGAAGAAAAAACATGTAAGGGAAGTAGATAAATTCCTGGACATGCTGATAATAGACCAAGTAAATCTAACTATTCAAGCAAGTAGGTTTGGATGGAACGAAGATATACAGAAACAACTAACCAACTCAGCACTACTTATTCGAAAGTATCAGCGAAGGTTGAGATTAATCAAAATGTAATATGAGTGAAGAAGGACAGGTAATTTACGATGTAGGAGTAAGACTTGCATGGAAAAGAAAACGTGGAAGTGGTTACACAAACATGTATCTTGGTACTAAAGATAGACCGTTTCAGTTTGTAACACGAGCAAAGAGTGTTGATCACATTAACAGAAGTCCGGAAATGATCGCTAAGATGATGGCTTATGTAGGGGCAACAGGTAAAGCAGTTTACGATTTCTATGTAAAGGAAGAGTTTTATAGAAAGGAAATCAGCAAATCCTTTGCACATAAAGAATCAGATTACGTTCGTGAATTTGGAGAATAATAAATAAAACAATATGAGAAACTTTATTTTTAGAGCCGAGGAATTAAAGAACTCACTTACAGAACTTAGAGAGCATGGAGTAAGCAAGGGTGCCTGGACGGGCTTTCACTCCTTATTTGATAAGTATTCAATGAAAAAAGGTAGCACCACATATATATATGCTGGCGCTCACCAAGGTAAGTCACAGTTTGGTTTCGAGGTAATGATGAATCTATCCGAGTATAGCGGATGGAAGTGGGCGGTTTACAGCCCGGAAACCGGATCACCAACGGAAGTCTTTGCAGAATTACTTTGGGTTTATCTTAGAAAACCATTCCTGGTAAATGATAAGTTAACCGCTTCTAATGAAGAAGCACAACGTGCGATCGACTTCATTGATAAACACTTCTATATAATAGACTCCGGCCTACAAGACCTTAGTGTTGAGGCTTTCTTTAACTGCGTTAAGGAAATAGAAGAGAACGTAAAGATAGACGGATGCTTCATTGATCCGTTCACGGAAATCAAAACAGACATATCTACGGGGGTTAGGGATGACATAGCGATAGGACAGGTTCTAACAAAGGTTCGTAAGCATAGTGCAGATAATAATTATCACACCGTTGTAACGGTACACACTAAACATCAACAGGCTAAATACAAGAATGGAATACCCTATGTAGATAAGCCAACCATGAATGACATTGCAGGTGGTATGCAGTGGAGCAGGAAAGGTATGATGATCTTGAATGTTTGGCGCTGCCCATTTGGGCTTGAAGACTCTAACGGAAACCCATACGAGGCAAACCAGGTAGAGATAACTATAGTTAAAGCAAAGCCTAAGATAGTAGGTAAGTTAGGATCAGTAACTCTTTACTATGATAAACTTAGCAATAGGTACTATGAAAAAGACGCAGCAGGGAAAAAGTTGTTTGCATATCCGGACCCTAATAAACCGGAGATTTTACCAACACCGTCACAAGAAGAATTAGATTTTTAATATGGAAGTAGAAAGAAGTTGGGCAGAGGCCTATAGACAAAGTTGGTGCGAGATGATACGCGCCTACATAAAATTCAACCTTACAGATGACGTTGAGGTTATAAGTTATGATAGAATAAAAATAAAAGGCAAAGAATATAAAGTCGATATAACAAACTATACTGGCGTCGAGGAAAAGTATATCTTTTTTAACCCTTCCAACGGAAGAATGGTCATAGAGAATGGCGGCCGTCAGAAAGTATACAAGTTTGAAGTTGGAATTGTTGATTAATTTGTTATATTTATAACATGAATAGTGAACAATTAATATTAGAGATATCGCAGGAGGTAACATCCCTGCTACTGGAGAAGAATGCTGCCTACGGGGACTCGGCTCTTAACCCCGTAGGTATCTTCTCTAAGGGAGATGCCGTACAAAGCCTTACGGCTCGCATAGATGATAAGTTGATGCGTATAAAGAATAAAGGTATAAACGATCTAACAGAAGACACAGTTACCGATTTGATAGGTTATTTGATTCTGTTAAAGGCTGCGATGAGAAAATGAAGTTTGTAGATATACCTCCGTTCATTAAAGATTACGCTCACGACATTACGGTCCGAAGAGTGCTGGTCAACAGAGATCGATACGCAGGTACAAGCAAACAAAGAAAAGGTGTTAAACAATCGCTGTTGTTAGGCGAGGTAGATCGTGAGTATTACACGGAATACATTGGCATTATAGGAGAATTGTTGACAAGGTATTACTATGAAATCAGCCCCACTCATACGTCTTATACTGCGTCAACACTTATTAAGGAAGGTCGGTTAGTCAAGGACGATACCGACCTTTCTGTTGTTAAGAACGGAGAAAGAAAAAGAATAGGCATTAAGGCTGGAGAAGGATCATTTAAATTCAACTCAAAGGCACTTGATAAGGAAGAGTCGGATATAATAGTTTTTCTTTTATTTACCTCTCCTAATGACTATATAGTAGATAAATTTACTGTTGACGAAATACGTCAGTGGGATTTAAAGCAAGGACCATACGGCGCCCCTTATTATGAAAGAAGAATATAGAGAGGTAACATTTACATTGCCGAAGTCTCCAAGCCTAAACAAGTTCTATGCTGGCAAGCATTTTGCGGTTAGAATTAAATATAAGAAAGACTACAATGAACATATTAAAGAACAACTTGAAACTTTTGATAGGTTTCATGCTGAAACTTTTAAGATTGACGTCGTTCATAATACTCGCTACGACTGCGACAATGTTATACTTGTTATTAAGTTTCTTGCGGATTATCTCAAGGATAACGGGTATGTCAACGATGATTCAAAGAAATACTTTAAAGGCCTTAACATTCGTGTTAAAGAAGATGACGAACCTATTGAAAAGGACAAGGTTTTAGTCACCCTTAAACTTTACAACTGCACAGAACAATGAAAACATATCATAATTGTAAATTAACCAAAGATGCTATAGATCTAATTCTTAAAGAAATGGCTTCTATATTTACTAACCTGGGATCGGATTCCACTTTAGAAGAGATACAGCAAGCATATGCATTGGAGAATGCGCTGATCGATAAGATTAAAGAAATAGATCCGGAAAAAGCAAAATCCATACGGCCTTATGTCGATTAATGAATACTACGAAGACATTACTGAATCAGAGGCTAACTTTTTATTAGATCTATATGGCGTTATCAGAAGGCTGGTTTTACTTGACATCGACATCACTCTCGTTCGATTGGCATATGAACTCGACACAAGCCCATCAGAACTTTCAGATTATCTACCTCAGATATTGACGATACTCAACAAGGTAGAAGAAGAGTTTGAAATACGATAAATCAATAATAGAGCAAGAGGCTTTAAAGTCATCGAGGCAAGGTAGAATAACCAATGAACTGGGCTTGTTTATCCTGCAGAGATCTCTTGAGATAGCAGGTCACTCGTTCGTTACCAACGGTAACACGGAGTTAAAGCAAGCACTTATAGACGACGCTGTCATGAGGGTGTGCTTAAAGTTCCTGGAGTATTATAAAGAAGGCAAGTGTGCTGCTAACTTGATAATCTCTATGATCTACTCAACAATGAATAATAAAATAGTATCTTTAAACTGGAGGGACGTATACGGTCAGAAAATCAAAGGCCGTATAATTGTAATTGAAAACGGCGTCCCTGTAACAAGATTGATAAAGTACACTAAAGACGATTACATAAGTAAAAAACTATGATTGATATAATTTATAACGAGTGGATGCTTATATCCGCTCTTGGATTTTTGTTTGCTTACCTTTTTGTTTTTGAACCCTATGGTTGGCTAATGGAGAATGTACTCAGTTTTAAGCCATTTAACTGCGTCCTGTGCCTCTCTTTTTGGTCAAGCATTATAATCTTCGCTGCACTTGGTCACAACCCCTTAAACGCGATTTATGTGGCTATTATTGCAGAACTTACTTACAGGAAACTTGTTTCATGAGTAATGTAAATTATAAAAGCGACCAGATATTTTTATATTGGGACGATATTTCATTTACTAACTCTAACAACAGCAGAAATGCAGATACCAATTCCGAAAAAGAAGGAAACAAGAAGTGACTTCATAAGTAGATCTATGCAAGATGACAACATGATAGGGGAATATCCCCAGACTGAGCAAAGGCTCGCTGTCTGCTATAGGTCTTGGAGTGAAGAGTCTAAGAAAACGAAATAAAGAAGGGGGCATTAGCCCCCTTTTTGTTTACATATATTAGTGCAGTTGCATTCTACTGGTGCAGATTCGCACCACTTTACTTCACATTGCCTCGCTTGTCCACGCTTCTTGCTGCGAAGTATCCCCCTATCACTGTTATGCTTGCTATTTCCCACAGGCCAATCCAACTTTCGTTAACATCTAAAACACCAAGACCATCAAAGAAGGTCATAATAACTAAGAAAGAAATAACCACCAATAACGTCAGCGGTCTTACATTCTTGGACAGCCATGAATCTGACTTCATGTCAGCGTCCCATCGGTTGGATATTTCTTGTTCGATCTTATCCCTCAACTCAGCCTTCTCCTCTGGAGTCTGGACAAACTTATCTACAACCTTTACAACAGCATCTACTGTTTGCATAGTTGTATTCCCGAATATTTTCTTTATAGGATTACCCATGACTAACTGCCACAGGCTTCGCACTCCGGATTATCAATGGAGCATTGAGCATTATCATTCTTTTCCGAACTTTCAAGTTCGTCAACAAAGTCTTGGAAGTCGTTTTCAAAGCCAAAATCAGTATCATTCATAATTATCCTCTTAGTCTATCATTTTCTTTTTTTAGAAACCCCACCTCTGTTCTCAAGGCATGCACCTCGGCGGTTAACTCTAACACCTTAGTGCTACTTTCTTCTAACAATACCTCAAGTCTGTTCACACGATTCTTTAGATCATCTCTGTATTGAACACCATCACTATTGTTCATCTCTGATCTTTTTTCCTCAGACTTGACTTTTAGCCGCGCCTCAAAAAATTTCCATATACCTGCAGAACCAGCAATAGTAACAACTGTAATTATTATTTGAGTTACATTATCCATTCGTGTGTAATTGTTCTGTTTTTAATCTTTTCAATGTGCTAAATGAGGATATGACAAATATGATCCATCCATAATGCGTCGGTGTGCTAAGTCCTACCGTATTAATATACATAACTAAACTGGTAGCATATAATCCAAAAGTAAAAATCGCTGCGCGTACCCTTAATTTTAAAGATCCCGTTGAAACACAATAAACTTGATTCGCACCTGCTGCTACAAGCATGATCTGATAGAAAGGCATGAAGCCTATTTCTGTGCATGTCGCTATTGGCGCCAGGATCATAATAGACATACCAAGAGTTATCTCTGTCGGCTGACTATCGCTGTAGTTCCATATATTTAGCAAACGCTTAAACACCTTTTTCTATCTTTTCTTTATAAACTCTTATGGTGTTCCATACTGCAAAAATCCCAATAATAACCCATCCTAACCTGCTGCCGGTTAACAGGCCTGCTACCCATAGGTTTTCTATTGTCATAATAGCAATAACCGTTGCGATCTGTACAGCAAATAGTCTCATTTTTAAACTTCCGCTATACAGCACAGCCCACATTTGAAATAGCCCTGCTGCTACTGCTCCAAAACAAAGCATAGGCATTGGGTTGTCGTACTCAAAAAGAATAGAGGCCGGTAGTGCTATAAGGTGGCACATGGCAATAAGAACCTCGTTAGGTTCAGAATCCGAATACAAAAATATCTCTTTGGCTTTTTTAATTCCCATATGCTGTAGTTAGTAGTAGTAGTAATTTGTACGACCATTGTTTCTGACAGCACGCAAGATTTGTTTTCTATTTTCAGAACCGTTGTAAGAAACATGAACCCAGTCTGGCTCATCTTCTGTTCCGAACTCCCAGATCATCTGATCAAACTCAAGGTTGTCCTTGATGAAATTAAAGATCTCGTTGTTTGTAACCCCACCAAAGATGTGGGCATCTAAGTCGAACGCTTTCCCTTGCATATGCTGCGAGGACTTTGAGCCTCCTATACGCTGATTTAAAGCCTCTGACCGGTAACATGATGATACCGCTAAAGGCACCCCGAAATAATCTCTTATCGGCTGAAAGACGTTCTCTGCTAATTCTTTGAGATTCTGCAAATGCTCCAGGGTTGGTTCGTTTGCAATTCCATGCTTTATCGCAGTAGCAGACTTCGTCACTTCCGCAAGTGAAAGGTTCTTTGATAGCATCATAATGGTCCACTATAGAACAGAAATACTGAGGAAGTTATTGTAAGCCGTTAAATCACCTATAGAAGTAATAGAGAATCTTGCAGGACCATTCTTCATTCCTTCATCAATAATAGGGATTGTTATTGTATGGGTTATTGGTCTTCCCTGTGTTCTTGTCTCATCAGTTACAAAAGAAAATTGCTTAGTACCATTATCAGTCTCGTGATTAAACCAAATCGTAAAGTCGTGAGAATGCTGAGTGGTTGGTTGCAAAGAAGTTTGTAGTGTTATAGAAACTACGGAACCTACAGACAGCGAAGAAAAATCAAACAAACCTCCATTAAACAAAGTGCCTGCACCTGCTGATGTATTTGCGCCTAAACCATCGTTAACTAAAACTGCAGTTTGGTTTGCGAGGATTGACTGAGGTCCAAGATCTGTGTTCTCCCAATACTCATAAGTTTTAGAAGAACCACCGCCACCAGTTGCTAAAGGGTAGTAATTTTGACTACCATCGCTGTTCGCTCGCTTAACATGAGCATACAGATCGTCTTCATGAAATTCTATAGAGTAAACCCCGTTCTTCCCTACAGTGGCTCCTCCGAAATTGATTAATTTTTTATCCTGCATTGCAATCTTTATTTTTAGGTTCTTTAGGGTAGTAAATGCTTGAGTTGTAGGTGTCTGTTTCGTCAAACACGTCATTATCACACCCATCTGCAGTGGCAGTTGCATGAAGTGCAGTATCGGCTTTAATGTACTCTACAACTCTTTTGTTTATGTAAGCGAGTTTGCTCTCTATGGTAGATAGTATTGTATCTAAAACATACTGATCTGCATTAGATTCTTCTCTCTTAGTTCGTGAAGTCTCGCTTCTTAGTATTGATATTGCTGACTTTGCAGCATACATGGAAAGTGAATACTTTACCAATTTAAACAATGCTTCCTCTGAAGCGTTTAAAGTCTGGTTGTACACCTTGTCCTCAAGATCTTCGTACAAACACGTTCCCAATAGGTCTTGTGTTGACGTAAACTGTTCTAACTGAATAATAGACAACAATGAGGCTCTATCCATTCTCTGTGGCAGAGGGAAGTTCTTGTAAAGAAAGTTGTCGTCTATGAATATAATTCTAACCATTTGAGATGTTATCTGTGTTTGCTCCCTTTATGTTTTCTAAATTGATCTCTTCCTCAACTATAGAGACTGACATCTTATCGTAGTCAACGGTAGATAAAACACGGTTTATACCATTTAAAATAACTTCTCTGTTTGGTAGTGTTTCTGTTGCTCTAAATATTTGATAAGCAGATACCAACTCGTTACCAGTACCACCTAATTTTCCAGATACCATAACACCAAATAAAGTAGGTGATGTTACATTATGCGCTGTAAGTATCTTAGCGTCATTTAATCTCGAAAGTACGTCTATGGTTTTATCAAGATTTTGAACGTCTAACACATCTATCTGAGGTTTATCTTCGATCTTTTTAACCCAAGAAGCAATAATGGTTTCTCCGTCTGGACCAGTGAAAGACTCCTTTAGTTTTGCGTACTCTTCCGATTTTTGTTCGTTAGACATGTTTCGCCCAACAAAAGTAGCCATAACCTTTGGCGTAAAGCCATTTTCTGCTGTACTCTTAATATGTTTACCGAAGGCAAAGTCCGAAGATATAAAGTGGTATGCAGAGATGTAATTAGGTACTCCATAGTAAGGGTTTCCGCTATATGGATTAGACACATAGAGTAAAGCCTCTCTGCTTGTTTTGTCAAACTTATCAAAAGCCTTTATTTTTTTAGGCTCGTTATGCTGAACTGAATTAGCACCATAGCCAAACGATCTTCTGATAATGTATTCTTTTACTTTTCCGTCTTCTCCAGGCTCTACAGCACGAACACCTTTTACGTCTAAAGACTTTAATTCGAGTATCTTACTTCTTCCCTTATTCCATCTAATATAGATAGCATAAGAACCCTTAGACTCGTATTGAAAAGCAGCGTGATTTATAACGTGGTGTAGACCTTGGTTCTGTCCGGCACAGTTTTTTAAGAATACTCTTAACTCCTGTTTAGCCTTGTTAGTTCTCAAGAACGAATCATCGTAATCAATATCGTTACCTGCAACCATCTTTGCTTTTTTAGTCAAGATACCTGCGTGAACAGGTGACTGCCGAAGCATTTTTTCAAGAATAACAGGAAAGTCATCACTGACTCCGAATTTTATATAATTACCTACTATCGTTTGACCTAACTTATAGCGGCCGTTTAAGTCTTCTATAGAGTTCTCTAACTCATTAGAAGATATACTATCACTTGTTGCCTGGACATAAGTGTTAGAAGAAAAGTAGTTTACAATGTTGTCAAATAGTCCCATTACTATAATTTACAATTAAAGGTCTGTTATTACGACGGTGTCACCGTAAATACTTGTTCCTGTTTGAGTATACTCATGATCAACCACATTACACAGGTAGATTATACTGCTACCGGAATTAGTTAGTGTTAAATGATACTCTCCACCATCAAGGTCATTTGTAACAAGATCTATATTTAGAGATATAAAATCCTTACAAGAATCTAACCCATGAACATCAACAAGGTTATTAAGAGTAAGAGTTGTACTGCCGACAACCTTATCTAAGGTTACATTAAAGTCATTAACAGTGTAGTCAGACTTAATAAAAGATATTGTGTTTACAACTCCTACTCTTAATCTTTTCATAATAGTTATTCTTTATTCTCTTTGAGTTCTCCTGTTTGTAAGTTGATTTCAACATCACCAAATTCTGAACGGATCTTTTCCTTTTCGCCTTCTAATTGCTCTTGCAATTGTCGGTAAGCCTCAACAGCACGAGAATGCTCAACTGAAAGTTCTGTTACTTTAGAACCTACATAATTTAATGTGCCAACGAGTTCGTTGATTGATTTCAACTGTTCTTCTGATAATTTCTTAGCGTCTGCCATAATAATAATAAATTTGTTAACCTAACAAATATAACAATTAATAACTACCGGATTGACCTGTAGACGAAATAGAAGACCAGTTACCTGTCAAATCCGCAAAGGTTCCGCTTTCCATATCCGCTTGAAAATTTAAACCTGTAGATAACCCTGCATCTGTAGCAGTAATAGGCGTCCCCCCGTTGTACAGAGTGCCTACCTCTGATGAGGTTAGTAATCTATTAAACCAAAAAGCAATATTGTCATAGGATGCGTCTCTATCGCCGTTTCCATTGAACGCTTGATTAATATACATATGTGTTTTAGAGAACGAACTTGGAGCGCTATTAGACTCAGTTATAGTTGTTCCAAAAGCAACACCGTTCCAGTATAACTTCAATCCGTTTCTCGCTAAACTCTGAGTAGGGTCCATTGTACCTGCTATGTGTGCAAATCCGTCACTATTGACTGGGCCTCTACTTCCGCTATGCCATCTGCTGATGTTACCAGCAGCGCTATTTTGATTCAAAGCCCAGTTGATATGATAATTCGATGTACCAGATCTATTTCTAAGCACTAACCTGTTAAAACCAAAATCATATATTAGCATTAATCTATCACTATTGTTTCCGTTATTAGCGTTTATCTCAAACAAAAGAACATTGGTATCACTATTGGCCCATTCGGGTCTAATCCAAAAACTAAACGAAAAATCAGTGGGTGCTGTTGGTGCTGAACCACTAAAAGAGACAGCCTGTCCTTCAGCAAAATCCCAGTACAAGTCATTAGGAACACTCGATGTGTATCCATAAAACTCAGACATAGAATGAGGGGTTGAAAACCCTACAGAATTAGAAAGGGTGTTAAGACTCCCTGTGGTGACCCCTAACTCCGTTCTAATATCATCTATGCTTATTGCACCACTACTTTGTAAGGCCATCAAGCATTGTTTTTAGTTGATCAATTTGCTTTTGCTGATCTTTTATCGCTTCGATAAGGACAGCCGTAAGGTTTCCATAAGCAACAGACTTCATACCATCTTCGTCCGTATGAACAACTTGAGGCATTACTTCTTCTATTTCTTGCGCTATAACGCCTATAGAAGACTTCTCTTCGCCTATCTTGTTGTATGTGACACCTCTCATGCTATTAACGCTTTGAAGAGCGTTAGGAATCGTTTCTATGTTTTCCTTTACACGCGCATCTGAGAATGCTGTAACATCTCCACTTGCTGTTATTGCACCCGTAACAGATACACCTGTAGACGTTGTGCTTAATTTCTCTCCAGCATTGTGGTAAAGCCTCACTGCTGAGTTTTCAGTCCATTGTATTAACCAGTCAGCGTTTTGGTCGTCATAAATACCACCTGTGGTTCCGTCTCCCATTAAAGAGAATATAAACTCGTTGCTGGTATTACCAATTTGTAATCCACCCCATGTGGCTGTACTGCTGTTTACGTAAAGAAGATCCGCGCGATCTGTAGATTCAGAAAGCGTGACACCCGAACCCAATGTAAAGGTTGATCCCGAAAATGCATCTGCCCCAGCAGGTCCCTCTGGTCCGGCTGGTCCGGCTGGTCCGGCAGGACCTTCTGCTCCGGCTGGCCCCTCTGGACCGGCAGGTCCTTCAGCCCCGGCTGCGCCAGCAGCACCTGGCTCCCCTTGTAATCCAGGTTCTCCTGGATCCCCCTGTGGACCTTGTGGCCCTTCAGCACCGGGGGTTCCTGGATCACCTTGCGGACCTTGTGG